>Ga0209489_101695_pt1 | contig 45333 bp, 49 predicted proteins | sample SiratrowhiteBW_FD_187527 | JGI IMG/M metagenome (GOLD analysis project Ga0209489, IMG submission 187527) | Root nodule microbial communities of legume samples collected from California, USA - Siratro white BW (SPAdes) (version 2) | ecosystem: Host-associated > Plants > Roots > Nodule | place... | reverse complement strand
AAATATCACACATTGATCAATCAAAGAGAGATTCAACAACTAAAAGAAAGATCGATTCTTTGTTGGGATCCTTCCTTTCTTCAAACGGAACGAACAGAGATAGAATCAGAGCGATTCCTTAAAATCTATGATACATAATAATTTAAAGCATACCTTGTTATAAAATCAATTTAATTCAAATTAATAACATAAAAGTAAAGTAAATAGTAAGAAAATCTATCTCTCAATGGATCATGTGTCTGCTGCTTTAATAATAATGTTAATTGTGCAATGTATATAAATTATCAAATATAAATGTATAGTTGAGTTTTGTTATCATCAAAACTTTATCAGATGATTTAATCATCGAAAGAGACTTTGGACTGTCTAATATTCAATAGTTAGTTCTAAAAGGGTAATCATTACGACTTGGATAACTACTCCCAACCATCCCCACTCGAGTAACTATTCCCAGTGCTAGAGTTCTAAAAGGATAACCATTCCCACTCGAGTAACCAATCCCAATTCAAATATGAAAAAAGGTGAAAAGCTCAAGATCGGATATATGGCCAATCTAAGGTTCGAGTTATTTTCAAAGAACCCAAGGTAAAATAAGCACCCAAGCAGATTATCATCAAATTTGGATAATGAAATCAATAAAAGAAAATCAAGACGACTAGTGTTACAAGGAAATAGTCGTATTACAGATAATTACAGATAAACATCGCGAAGGCCAAACAATAGTCAAGCAAATCATCGACCAACCGGCCATTGACGATCTCTTTGTTCAAATTAAACTTATTTAGATCTTAAGAAGGTTAAAAAAACACGTTCAAATTAAACTTATTTACATCTTAAAATTAAACTTATTTACATCTTAAGAAGGGTAAAAAAACACGTTCAAATTTAACTTATTTACATCTTAAGAAAGGTAAAAAAACAGCTTGTCGCATGGCCTTCTTAAAGCCCTCCTCGTAAGCCTCAAGGCATGAGGTCCGAAGACCAACCTTCTCTGCCTGCAATTCTTCAAGGTGTTCTTCAAGCAGGAGCAGTTAGCGTCTGAACCCATTACCTTTTCCTGCAACTCCTCAACCACAGCCCGCTGACCCTCCAAACTCTTTTTAGCCTCGCTTGCTTTCTTCTCAGCATCTTCCGCCAATGTCAAGATTTTCAGATATTTCTCTTCAGTCGCTTTGAGTTTGCATTTGAACAAAGAAAGATGGCCTCTAAGTTTTTCATTTGACCTTGACTCTGGTGTAGTTCCAATTGATTAGAAGCTAAGGTCTTGTCCCTTTCAGGCTTCTCGTCTAGAAGACCCCAGATTTGCCCTTGCAACTGGGTGTTGGCAAACAATAACACCGAGGAGTCCTCGGTTATTCCTTTGAGGTGGTGCATGATGGAAAACACCTCGCCAGCATCACCTTGACGTGCTTCAAACATCCCTCGAACCTCGCAAAGGAGAGGAGCTCCACGTCGCAAGGAGGCAACAATTTACTTGGATGGGGTAAGAGCTCACTCTTCATATCAACTCTCCACAAGGACTATGGATTGGTAACTATGGTCATTAGGAGATTAGGTTGGTTAGGTCCGATCGTAGAGGGCTACGGTGGCCTCTGACTTGTTTGCTCAAGAGTATGAGGAAGGGGACAAAGTGGCTTGGGAGAAGCTTGAGATGGCTGAGTGGCCACTAGCTTATCCACCTAAAGAGCATGAGAAGCACGCAGAGGAGTCACCTCCAATGGGGTGACGTTAGGAGGCACCTGCTCGACCACTGGACTCCTCAAGGCTAGATTATCCAAGGGAATCACCTCAGAAGCCCCTGAGCTAGAGTTAGGCTTTATCGACGATGAACTCTCTCCAACTTTTTTCTTCTTGGAGGGCCTCTCGAAGGTTTTAGATAGGGTGGGCTTATTGGAAGGAGCTCCAATTCCTCGCAAAGCTTCTTAGAATCCAAATTCTTTTCCATGATCTATGCACAAAAGAAATAAACAAGTTAGAGGATAGTATGAGATTTTTTAATGATTTATTTACAACAAATCATTAAAAAACCTTACCAAAAAAAAAAAAGGCAGCGGGGTCCTCGACAAGAGGAACATGGATAAGGGATTTGCTTTTAATAAGAAGAGGAAGGCATTTTATTATTTTTCTACACATGTTCCAAACAATGACTTTTCCATAAAATAGATCTAAAAAACACCAACATAAAGCAAACCTATTACAGGGAACTCAAGAAAAAAAACTTTATTGAATAGAAACCTCAAAACTCGTTACGAAATCATAATAGAAACAACCTAAAAGAGTTTAGTCTTCGATGAGGAAGATGAAAACAAAAAGAACTACAAAAAAGAAAATAAAGCTAGGTTTAGAGTGTTTTATTCGGTGTGTCCTCCTTTTGCCTCTGAAATCTTTATTTAAAATCTCGTTACTCCACATATTCCACTCAAAATGATATATCAGATATTGTTCTTACAATTATCAATTGTTTCCTTCTGTGTCACATATTAACTTACGAATATCTTCTTTCCAGTTATATTGTAGATTTTTGTTCTTGCTTTTAAGATATTTTCTTTCCAATTAATATTCTAGATATGTACATTAGATTTTTATTTAGTCTAGCTTAGTGCAATCAAATTTGTTGTGAGAGATATTATAGAATAATCAAGGAAGATCATTCTCTGTTCAACAAGTCAAAAACAAGGTAAAACAAATTATATATATTTCCAGAATTTATGAGACTATCTTTGCAAAAGATATGTGTAGAATTAAAGTTTTTTTCTTTAGAAGGTAACCGAGTTGTTGAATCAACATCTTTCCTCTCTAGAATGGCACATCCTACTGTAGCAACTACTTATCTGAAGCAAATAGTAGATGAAAACGTTTTAGGCTGAGTTCAAGAGGGGGGTGAATTGAACTTAGAAAGATTTTTCCAATTTAGACCTTTGAAAATAGTTTTTGCAATTTGAAAAACTTTAATGAATCTCGATGTTAAAGATATAAGGTGCAGTAAAGAAATAAATTGATTCAAACCACGAATGAATCAATTTGTTTTACAGGCAAATAGAAAATTTCAAACAGCACACACATCAGATTCACAATCACACATTAGATTCACAACAACACCTTAAGCAGATCAAGTTCACATAGTTTCAATAGCAATATTACACTAAGAACTGAATCACACAAAATTACAAATTTGATTGAGAGCCACAGAGAACAGAATTACAAGATTAAGTCTCCTTACACCAACAAGATTGCAGAGGCTAATTATCAAAATCAAGACTCAATTTTAGCAGTTGATATAAATTTGAGAATTATAAAGAGTACAATTTCAATAGTCCAGTTATACAAAGAATTCAGAACAATAGCACAAGTTCTGCAGTATTACACCAATTCAACCAGAGTTTTAATTCTTCGTAAAATCACAGATCCAGAATCCTATATGTAATACAAAATTTAAAAAGAAACAATCTTTTAAGCAAGATTTCTTTGGCAACTACAAAAGATTTATCAGAACCAACAGCAAGTTCAAGTTATAAGGAACAATTCAATATCCAGCAAAGAACTTAAACCAGTTTTATCAAGATTACCAGAAATTTATTCAATCTTTCAATTAAACTCAATGTGCAGTGCAAGAACAATACAAAATTGAAAAAGAAGGATCAAGAATAGCAGAACACATTCAATTATACTGGTTCACCCTTCCTCAAGGGCTACGTCCAATCTCCTTTGCCCCTCAAGTGAAGAAAATATCACTAACTTTAATCAATTATTCAAACACAAACAATTACACAATTCTTACTCCCCCATAAGAATCAAAGACCCACTGAAATGAGCACCTACTCCCCGTAGTCCCCACTCAAATCAACAATCACACAGGTTAAAACCTATAGCCTACAACAATACAATATTTCAACAGTTTCATAGATTTACAACCAATTTACACAAATCTTGATACAGAAAGGGATCAAGAATGGTAAAGAAAAGAAAAACTCCCTGATTGGCGAGCAAAAGAGGGCTTTGCACAGTGTTGAAGAACTCCAATAGCACAGAGTGGGTCAAACGTTACCCTTCAACAAAAAGCCTCAATTAATTTTCCTCAAGAACTCTCAATTTCACAAAAGTGTTTCTCACTGGTTTTCTGCTATAATGATTCTCTATTTTCATATCTGTGTTATGGCGCATTTTAGAAACCTCGCTGTTTTTATAGAAGAAAAAACGCCAATTCAATTTTTCAAAAAACTGTTAATTCAGTTCTGCCAGGCATCGAATAACTCGATTTCATGAATACGGAAATCGCTTTATTTTAGTCGAGTGTAGTATTTAAAAACCAGTTTAAACCAAAACTTAGCTAACCCTTTTGTTTAAATTTTTTAAACACTTTTAGACCAATGTGCTGTTGGACTTCTCCTCGACTATGCATAGGTTCTTTGCCAATCAAGCCTAAACCCACTCACACCAGACCAAGACCTAAAGCATATCCAATTGCTTGCTTGCTTTGTCTTGTTGGACTTGTCTTGCATGGCTTCATCAAATCATTAGTCTTGTGAAAGTACTAACAGTAGATATCTACGAGCTGTGCTTGGAGGAGGTTGCCCCTTACGTGGCCATTGTTGGCTATAAGAGGTCAGAGAGAGTGTATATGAAACCTCTTCTGAATTCCGACAACTTCACCTATGTATATGAGTAGTTTTTTTCAATGATTTTTACATTCAATTCCCTCTTTCAGAGCTTGAGTTCCAAATGCTGATGATGATGAATGTGGCACCCAACCAACTTCATCCAAACAGCTAGGCGTTTTTTAGGTCTTTCCAAATTCCCTGTCATTTTCTATATATAGAGGCAACTATAAATAAGTTCATGTATTTTTACCAACTTAAGCACAAGGCTGAGATAGGTTGGGTTTCGTTGAGTGCAGTTCAATATGGCCAACTGTTCACCCTTTACTCCTCTTCCTTTAAACACTTTAAAGATACCTTCTTCAAAATAAAACTTAAGAAGAAGGACCTTCTGAAACGTATTTTGTTTGATGAGCACTTTATACTGAGGTTCCCTCTATATTGGTAGATCCCAAATAAGTTTAAGTCAAGGGCGGAGTATGTGCTCTCGGCTGAGGAGAGGAAAGACATAGAAAGTATCGGACGTCTTGCTCATCTGATAAATAGTAAAGCGCTAATGACCACCACCCTTACCAAGGACCCAGTCTCCCTTTCCAAGGGTGAGCTCGGTAACGAAGCTTTGAATTTTGCGTTTTGTATTTGTGATGGTTATCTGCGTTTGTTATATTGGTTTTGTAGATATCATGGGAAAATTTAACTATAAGGTGCTTCGTTCTCTTGTTGGTGCCCCCTCCTTTGGATGCCAACTTGTTAGAGTTTCAAACTCCTTGCAAGAAGAGTAACATTTCACCATCTCAGCCCGAGGCTGGGTCGGCTGAGATTGGGGAGTCCTTGACTCGTGATGAGGAGGTACCTCTCAACATGGAGATCTTAAGCCCCCAACCTCTAACCACCGTGGTTGTTGTGCCAGCCGGGAACATACTGATCTCGGTATCCTCTTCGGTTTCTCGCTCTGGTGGGCCAAGCTCGAGTGGAGTGATGAGGAGTTTTGTTCCTCAATTGCATGCGTCCTCACCAGTTCCAAGGCCTCCTCCAATGCAAATTCCTTATTTGCCAAACCTCCCTGGCCTTTTCTACTATGGGCGAGGTCCTTTTGCTCGTGTGGACTTCACTCAGACTACAAACTTTGACAATGACTCTTTTGTGGCACTTCAACTTGGAGATGAGTTCGGTTCAGTCGCAAGTGGGTTGTCTAAGATTTTTGTCCCCCTTTGATACTGAATTGTTAAATAATGTGGGTGTGGATAGAACCCTTAACTTGGCCTCCGTGATGTTGGCTCGTTGCATAGCTATAGCTGAGCATGTGAAAGGCATCACAACTGATTTTGCCAAGATTAACCCATTGGAGGCTCAAGTTCAAGAGCCCCTCCAAGAGAAGAACTAGGCTTCGAAAGCGCTTGCTTCGAAGTAGTTGGAGATTGAGCAAGGTGAAGGTAGAATCAAGAGTCTGGAGTCCGAGTTGGTGTGGGAGAAAGCGAAGAGGGAAGGTGTCGAGCAGAGGTCGAAGGACCTCAAGGCCGAGCATGAAAAGAAGATTGAAGAAATTGAAGAGCGGAGAAGGGTCGAACTTAAGGTGGCCGAGGACCAGAAGGAGAAGGTGGAAGCCCAACTGAAGGCTGTGGGGACCTAAATGAAGGTCACCGAAGACTAGCTCTACTCACTCAAATGTATTAATGAAAATTTGAAGAAGAGTGAGTAAAGTTTGAAGAAGAGTGAGGCAGAGATGAGGACTCAAGTGAGGGATCTTGCCGAGGCCAGACTAGAGGGGTACTCGGAAGGGTTTCAGAAGATGATTCGTCAAGTTGTACACTTCAAGCCTTCTTTAGATCCTTCTAGATTTTCTTTATAAAAGGATGTCATCGATGGCGAGCTTGTCAAAGACTAAATATTTTAAATATTTGCGCATATAATGAACATTTGTTTTAAAATGTCTTAGTGTTATTTGTTTACTTTCAGTAGCTTTATCTTCAACCCGACTTGAGTTATGTATGAATAACGTCATTAATCTTGGCTTTGATCATAACTCGGTATAATGACCAAGTAGAATTCATTATTTACTTTGAGTAAAATATAAACCAAGTTTGATTAACTCAACAAGATTTAATAAAACTAAGATTCAATAATAAACCAAGTTTGATTAATGCATCCAACTATAAACCAAGTTTGATGAACTCGGTGGGATCTGATAATGTGAATTAACTTAGATTTGTAATAATCGGGTGGGGTTAACCTCGCCATGACGTGTTATCCAAGTTGGTTGGATTGTTAACTTTAATACTTGATTCGGATATTGTACACGAAGTGATATATAAATCAAGTATTAACTAAGTTGAGCTTGGCGTAATGATATATTACTGAGATATGAACCAAGTTAAGTTGACTTAGTGTGATAATGCTTTATTAAGGTGTTAACCAAGCTAAGTTGACTTGGTCTGATAATATGATAATGATGTGTAAAGCAAATTAGGTTGACTTGGTGCAATCCCTCACTGGGTTATATCACTAGTACAAAAAACGCATTCTACGACAGGATAATACATAAGTTAACAGGGAATCGACGTAAACAAAAACACAGTGGCATTTTTATAAATATTATAAGAGATACTATGTTGATTAACTCAAACCTGACATGATATACCATATTCTACGTAGGTTGTCACTCATAACTGATGTAGAAAAGACTAAAAAAATAAAAAAATAAGAACTTGAAAACTTTGTAATGGCGTTGAAGATACTACGTCGGTTGGAAGGTCTCAACCGACGTATTATGTAGCCCATATTGCATCGGTTGGGACTTTCCAACCGACATAATATCGTACTCATGGTGCGCAAGGGAATTTTGGGAAAAATTGGATAAAATTTGGCCAGATTATATGTCGGTTGGGCTCAACCTACGTAGTATGTCCCTCGAGTTAAAATTAGGGATTTTAACTCTTGGGCAACATGTTTCTCTTACACTTCCTTCTCTTTCATTGAGCCTCGCTACCTTCTTCTGTTTCAGGTTATAGGATTCGTTTCGCGTGGTGCCACTTTTTCTTCTCAATGGTTTTCATTTGCATTTCGTGTGGTGCCGCTTGTAAAATAAGTTTAGGTCGAGTTCAAGAGGGGGGGGGGTGAATTGAAATTTCAAAATGTTTTTGCAAATAATTAAAATAGTTAAAGATAGGATGAAACTTCTTTATTAGAAAATACTGAAAAATGCTATTAAGAAGTGCACAACAAAGGATTAGTAAATTCCAGAACATAATCAATCAATTGAAATATTTAACAGAATTTGAAACAACACCAATTAGTTTACTGGAAGCACAGAAGTAGTCAACTGAATACAATAAACTCAGTCAAACAATAAATAGTAAAATCACTTAACATAAATGTTAATGTAAAACAAATTAGTCAAGGTACAGTTAACCATTAAAATGACAAGAACATAAATTAGTCAGCCAGTAAGACACCAGAATTAAAAGCGGAAGCAGTTTATTGATTATAGAAAATTATTTAAGAATAACACAACAACAATAAGATGAATAGTATTCATAGTAATCTCAGATCAATCACACAATAATACAATTCAGATTAATAGACAAAACAAGAATCAATAATTGTTTCAAGAAAAACTTGTTTCAAGAAATTTAACCAATTAAACAGTGATTACAGATAATGGAAAACACTCAAGCAAGATTAAGAACAGGTTCAGTCAATTATACATATGAAATAACAATTATAGAAAAACACAAAATAACACCAAAAGAATGAACAATTAATTATACGTGAAGAATAGTTAATTGTGCAAGCAAGAAGTGTTCAAGAAGATAGAAAGAAAGATCAAGAGCACAAAGATTTATACTGGTTCACCTTTCCTCAAGGGCTACGTTCAGTCCTTTGCCAACTAGCAAAGAGTTCCACTAAAAAAGATCACCAAGATTAGTTTTACACAATACACAACACTTGCAACCCGCAAGCAACCACTGCTCTCAGCAGCAAACAACTTACTGAACCCACAACAACTGTTCAACCAATGCAGAACCTACTACACTAAACCAGTTACACTTACAAGCCCAATGAAATATGCAGCTATACACTCACCTACAAAGATGATTAAGAATAGAACAATTCCAACAGTGATTCTACTCAGTAGATTACAAAAAATTATACTAAGGACAGAGTAGAAACACTTAGCTCTGGATTAAGATCACAATTTAACAAATTTACATATAAAGCAATGCTCCAAGATTAGTGTTCTTGATGAAAATTGATTGCCAAATGATGTCAAGGTGTTTCAAGCATTTTCTCTCTTGAAAATTTCACAAGTGATCGCACAAAATGACTTAGATATCTGAAAACACGTGCTATCACTTTATATAGACAAACTGATTTTAAATCTGTTAAAATCTCAATCGATTGTATCAATCATTCAATTGATTGAATTTTCTGTGACTAAGAGAAAACTCATCAAGTTCAGATTCTGAAAATAGTTTACTGAAATCCATTCTGAATTAGTATTTCAAAATCTGAATTAAACTTATTTAAAACCTTTTATTCATTTAGTTAAGCAAAATTAATTTTGGAGCTTACTTTGAATTATGAAACATGCAACATATGATTTTAAACCAAAAAGCAAGACTCACACACACACAACCTAAGTCTAGGACCAAAACTCCTTTAAGCTTCTGGATTCTTCTTACAATACACATTGCCACCCTTGATCCTTTATACTTCATCCTCTTATTGGTTTCATCAAATCCTTTAGCAACTCTTGGTGCTAACAATCTCCTCCAATTTGATGAAAGCAAACAACTGTGTGTTGAGTTGCATTTTTTCAACCTGAATAAACTGAATTCTAGAACAGTTGATTAGTAATCTGTAATCTCAATAGGTTCAGAGAAAAAAAAACTGAAACGAACTGATTGAACTGAAGCAATTAATGATAATTCCTCATGATTCTCAAACAAGTTCAGATCAAACTTTTTTGTAATCATGCAATTTCTCCCCATACTCCATTATCTCGTTTAAAGTATGAAAAATTGTAATCATTCAATTTCATTTCATATAACATAAGCCAACATGAAACATTGGCAGCAGTAGCGGAGAAATAAAAACACAAACACAAACATAAGACTGGCACAAGACAGGCACAACATTCACACCCTATGCAATCTAATGCAACACCAATACTAGACAAACACACCAGACACAAGGCCTACTTCTCCCCATTTGCATTCATCAAAGTGGGACGAAGAAACCAAATATGCATGTAAAAGCTCAATCGTATGGATTATAGAACATCTGGCCAATCTTAAATTGCACATCCTCCACAATGCCTTCGATGTTCTGAAACTTGGTCTCATAGTATTGATGATGGCTTCTTTCCTCTTCGTGCATAGTGTGGAGTTGAGTCATCATTTGCTCTTCAAAACCAACAAAATAATTTTCATAACCACTGGGTGGAGCATTTGGCATGAAAGCATCATGTCTCTCATCAGTTTCAGCAACATCACCTTCCTCTTCTTCAGCAGGTTGTTCATCATAATCAGCTTTACAGACCAATGGTCATCATTGACTTTGATCAGTCCTATCTTGTTCAGTGTTGCTGCACTGACTTCATTTTGGGGTTTTACCAGTTCCACCACTTCTCCATCAGTGTCAATCTCAAAATACTCAATGAAATGAGATATGAGAACAACATAAGGGATTCTGAATTCAACCTTCCTCCTTATCTTTATATTGTGTTCTTTGATCACGCTAACCCGGTTAACTTTGATCCTTCCAATCAGACAGTACATGAGCATGAGGTCTTCTTCAGTCAGCACTGCATGGTTGAATCCCCTTGGTGTCAACAACCAGATTACAATAAAAGCATGGATTCTTGGAGTCACCGCTAGTCCACCAACTGAGTATCTCCTGGAATCAATATTCTGGTTTCTCAAGCAATACTTGAAAAATTGTGGCTGGGTAATCCCCTCTAGTCCAATTACATGACTCCTCCCAACTAGAATTCTGACATTGCGTAGTCTAGCAACTGCTAACCAGACCTTATCATTTATACAAATATCAACTCCTTTGACCTGGGAGTAGAATATGTCCTCGTCGTACCACATATTTGTAAGAAACACTTTGATCAAGTCAGGATAGACATTTTCGGATAGTCTCACAAATTTCTCCAACTTCTGAAATTTTAAGGCCTCTCTGACCTAATCCAGTTTCTCCTCCTTCAACATGAATGCATGTGAGATCGAGACCTTAGCCATGCCGAGAGGGTTACGTACCACTTTTTCTGAAAAGAAATGTGAGATCGGGATCTTAGCCATGTCGAGAAGGTCACAAACCACTTTTTTTGCAAAATAATGTGAGATCGAGACCTTAGCCATACTGAGAGAGTCATGAACCATTTTATTTGAAAAGAAATGTGAGAAAGGGTCAAGAACCACTTTTTTGAAAGGATGCATGAAACTTTGAGTTTCTTCTGCAAAAGAACTTTGAAAATACATATATGTATGAATGAAATTTTCGATTTTGCATATATTAAAATTTTTGAGAGTATATGAATGCGTGAAATTTTTGAGTTTGCATATATTGATGCATGAAATTATTTGAGAAAATGTACTTATGAATGCATGAAAATTTTGAATTTGCATATATTGATGCATGAAGTTCTATTTTTTTGTTATGAGAATGCATGGATGAATGCATGAAACTCTATTTTTTCAGTTTTGCTTTTTGTTTGAATGAGTTCATGAATGAATGCCTGAGACTCTGTTTCTTATTTTTGCTTTTAGTTTGAATGAGTTCATGAATGAATGCATGAGACTCTATTTTTTGTTGTTCATTTTTGGAGATGTTGTCATTTAGAAAGAGATGCATGGGTGCAATGAGGGTGCACGAATGTAAGCATGAGACTCTCTTTCCCTTTTTAAATGATGAATGTCATGAGAGTACGTAAACAAATACACAAGACTCCATTTTGTAATTTTTGTTCAATTTTTCATTTTTGAATGAGAATGCAAGTGAAAATGCATCAGACTACATGAAAATGCATGCATGAGAGTTTATTTTTTTTCATTTTTAAATAAGAATGTATGGATAAGTGCATGAGGCTCTATTTTTTATCATTTAAGGATGATGATACATGTAAAAATCCGTCAGAGTCTATAAAATGCATGTAAGAATGTATGACACTTTATTTTTTATATTTTTTTTGTGATGTTGACATTTAGAAAATCAAAGAATGTTTATGCTAAAGATGGTGCATGAATACATGAGATTCACTCCTTTTATCTCTTTTTCTTATTTTGATGTTGACGTTAAGAGTTAATTGTTCGCTTTGCCATCATTGAATTCATTTGAAATTTGTTCTTGAAAATGATGGATGTTACAAATCCTGAAGTCATTATTAAAACTGGAGCATTATTGAGTTTTCCTTAAAGCATTTTTAATGCATACGATCGAATCCATGGGTGCAGGAAAATTGAAAAAGTTTGAAGGAAGATGGAAATGCACAACCTCAGATACGTTATCATTCATATGCCCCTCTGAAAATTTTATGCAAGCTGCGAAACAAAATCTGTCCCAGTTTTGATGGAGTAGTGGGTGAGCTTGATGACGTGTGAATGAATGATTTGCATGGTACAATGAGGATTGAGTGGCGCAACATTGTATAGAGAAAATTGTATCCCTAAAAGGGAAAGACAAATGAAAACTGTCCCAGTTTAGATGTGCAAGGATGAAGGGTGGTATCTGGATGACAAATGATTGTTTGTTTTTGTTATGGTGGACAAAACAAAAGATTGCGACATCTCATACAAAAAGACATCTAATAGAAATGATTGCCCCAATATAGGGTCTTCTCATTCGGCTGGTCCTTGGTTGACTTATTGTTTGATAACAGATCAGAAGCAATTCAAACACATTTTTTTTTGTTTTTTTAACTGAGTTGTTACTCATGTCTTTTTGTCACAGGGTTAAGCTTTGAAAATTAGAGAAATTAGTCCTCAATCAATATGGACTTTATTAAGCTTGTAACGTGGTCATGGGTTGAAAGGTTGTCACGAAAAGGATATGAAGGCCCAAAAATTATTTGTTGGGTTTTAAATTTTTTTGAAACAAGAATCATCAACTAGGCATTGCATCAGATCTAGTCAAAGGTTCTTTTATGAGTATTATGCCTTTTTCATTTTTTTTTGACTTCGTGATGACATTTTTGGCTGCGAATTCACATCATCCTTTAACATATTAAGAGTCTTTGATGTACACCTTGACCAGAGTTTCATCTTTGTGGTGATCCTTGCTTAGGGAATTTTTGAAAAGAAATATTTTTTCGCTCAAAGAGGGTACAATGGATTTGTATTTTTTGCTTTTTGGATAAAGAAACATGGCCATATACATTTCAAATCATGATTGCTTTATTTTCAGAAAGATTAACCCTGAGACCAAATTAAATGACTCCCAACACATGCTATTTTTTTTCATCTTTTTATTTTCTTTATTGTTTTTGTTATCCTATCTTTTACTTAGATTACCCTTGCGGGTTTTCAATCTAATAGACTTTTATTATTTTTATTGCCCCCAAATATTGAAGATCAATCATTCGAACAACTGAGAGAAATTTGACGTTTCTGCCCCAGTGTGATACTCTTATTTTGCTATTCCGGGTGATGGTGATAGCTATTGAGGTGGATCCTTTTATTTTGGGTTTTTGGGAATGAGGAAGGGCTAGGGGATTTCAAACAACATGTATGCAAATGCTTCATTGGAAATTGTCAATTTTTACCTTTTATTAAATTGTGAAAATGCAACATCCCTGCCTTTTAGTTTTTGTCCTATTTTTTTGCAATGTCATGAATTCAAAGATGTATTAAAGAAAACAATTAACTCAACCACGAGATCATTTTTTCTTTTAATTTTTCTTATTTTCATTTTTTTTGCCATGAATTTGATAACACTAAGAGACAAACAATTTTGAAAGTTTTACAATTTTTTATTTATTTTCAAAATGCCTTAAAAAGAAAAAAAAAACATGTCATGGAATGACATATGGATGCATGTCAAAATGTATGACGCGTGCCTAAATGTATGATGCATGCTTAAATGTGTGACGCTTGTTTAAATATATGATGCATGCTAAACCAACTAATGTATGTATGTCACAATGAATGTTGTGTATGATGTAAAATGACAATGCAAAGATTTATGAAATCAAAAAGTTTATACATGCTACCATATGAATGTATGAATGAAGATGTGAATGCATGTTTATATATACAATGTTGTGTAGCACGATACACAATCGATAACATAACTGACATGACCTAAACATAATGAGAAACAATGCATGTTTGTATCCCAAGAGGTACTCATTCGTGATATATATATGCAAATGTGAAAGACTTATTGGTATGCACAAATGGTTAGGAGAAGAGGAATTTGAAAATCTCCCTTAGTATCCTTAAAAAAATTCGGCATTACAATGCCTAGGGTTCTAGGTTCTTTACATGCACACTCAGAAAGGTTAGCTCGCTAATCCCTAAAGGTATAAAGGTCACCAGAGCTATGACCCTCATTTACTACTTTTTTCAAAGCAGTCAGTAAACAACTTGCTTATGAACAAGCGAATAAAGAGAACAAACTCTGATTGGGATTCTCATGAAAACCGGAGTAGGAAGTACATCCCGTCCAATATCACTGAATCCCTCTATTTCTAAACTTTTTCAGACCCGGGGTTTTAGGGTCTCACTCATAATACATGCATGAAAAGTGTGTGTGTGAAGGGAGAAAAATCAGTACCCAACGCCCCACCTGCAAAATAGCCAGAAAAGCCCGAAACAAGTATATAACAGATATATCAGATAAAGCATGTCGTCTAACCTAGGGTTCAATATTCCGGCAATAACAAAATAACAATCATATATACAAAAGAAAGGAGAAAATAAACATTCAGAAAAACCACACTCATTTGAACTTATTCAATTAAATTGGCCTGACACTCATAAATGTCCCTAGTGAAGTCGCCACCTGTCGCAATCGGGATCGCGACGGGGATGGCGATCCGAAAGAAGAAAATAAAAATTATTTTCAAAGTATAGAAAAAGAAGTCGCCACCATAGTTTATTATGGAAAACTATGGAAAAACCGAAAGAAGGATAAGGGAAGTCTATGAAAATCGGGTTTCGGGTCCAGGAGTCGATTACCACCTGCACAACACCCATCCTAAGACGGTATCTTTAATTAAATAAGTAAAATGAGTGTGATTTTTCAAAATGTTTATTTTCTCAATAAAAAGAAACAAAAGTGCTAATACAAATAAAGAAAATATATACTTTTTTTTTTTATTTTTGGGGCCTGATAAGGTTTGACCCTTCTCCATATTTCCATCAGGGATGGAAAATCAGGGTTAGTAGTTTTATTTAGAAGGCTGTTTGTTTGTGTGTTTGATATTTTTTAATTTTTGAAATTATATATATTTTTTGATTTTGCAAATTTTAATTTTTTTATGTTTTTTAGAATTTTGATATTTTGTATTTTTTAAAAATTTAGCTTCATTTTGAATATCGCTTGACGTGTACGACCTTTTGATATTCCTAATGAAATTAAAACTTTTTGAATTAAATCCTCTATAACGCGAATGGTTATTTAAGAATTCAATCCAAAATTTATTAAAATAAAAATATATATATATTTTTTTATGAAAACAAGAATGAATATGAAAAATAGGGTCAAACGAAATAGTGAAAACAATTATGGTGCAAAGAAAAGCCCAATAACAAACTGCCAAGGTTTTTCTTATCAAGTTATCAAGGTATCAAGGGTAATTTTGGAATTTAAAATATTTGTAGGTGCAGGTCATAACTTGTGGTGCAAGAAGCAATCACCTCATTCACTCAAAACCTAATTAATTAGGGTTACAGACGCACACGTGGTGCTGTGGAGACAATGAAGGTGTCGTTTTTAGTGAGCTGACTCATCGGTGAAGCGAAGGAGCCAATAGAGCATGTGACGACGGTCCACAGTGGCAGGGGTTTTCGACGGCGTGCGGAGGTTGACGGTGGCCTTGGAGGGAGGCGACGAAGGACGGAACGACGTGGGGCTGTGATGGAGTGGTGTACATGTTCCGTAGTGGTTTTGTGAAGGTGTATGGGAGGAACGGTGGAGATGCGTGGCGATGATTTCATGGTTGTTTTGTGAAGGAGATATAGGGAGGTGCGGCGGTGGGAGGTGATGCAACATAGTGGATACTTGGCAAAATGGTGGGGGAGTTGCGTTTGACTACGCGATGCTACGAAGGTTGGAGCAGGGCAAGGCTGTGTAGAGGTGCCGTTTAGGTGCAATTTTGGAGGTGAATGTCGTTGATTTTTGGTGGATTTTAAGGGTTGCTTTGGGTGCTATTTTGGAGGTGAACATGGTTGAGTTTTAATGGGTTTTAGGGGTTTATTTTGTGAGGCTTAGTTTATTGGCAGTGTGGTGCAATGGGGCCAGCGGCGAGGTGCATTGCAGCGTGGTTGGAGAGAGAGGAAGAGCGGTGGATGGCTTGGCTATATTGTTGAGGGTGAATGAATGAATAAGATGGCATGGGTGAGAGTGAATGGAAGAAAGGGAGAGGAAGAAACCTCATAACACCGTTGACTAATTAGGTTTTTAGTACAAATTTGTTTGTTTTCTTTTTCTTTTTATTAGGGGATGAGGGTATGGTGATTTTGCAACAGATCCCAAGAAGAAACATATGCACTGAACATGCAGTTGAAATAAAATTACTATCAAAATCATACCTTCATTTTTACCTTGCCTGCTTTTTTCCTAGTGCTTCCTCCGTGAACAATGGAGTGGAATGGATTTTTTTTTTTTTCTTGCGTGTGGTTATGTGAGAGTTTTTATGTGAGTGAGGTGAGGGTGGAGAGCATGTGGATACCAGTGTTTGTGGAAGTGAAGAGTGGGGATGGAGTGAATTCGAACCTCCCCCCTAATGAGAGCCAAGTGTAATTCTTATGAACCAGCAGGGTGAGTGAGAGAGAATGCACTGCCAAAATTTTTCTGCGGAGACCAAGCAACTTTTTCAGGGACAAAACAACTTTTCCTTTTTGTCTCTGGACCGTGAGCAGAGTAGTGGAAACAAAACACAATTTTCCTGTGACAGAATTGCTCCCTGAAATTTCACAGTGGGTCCCACCGCATTTTGAAGGCATGGCAACGTGAAATGGGTGCACACACCTTATTATTATTATTATATTTTTGAATTTTGAAAATAAGAGGGAAATAAATCTGAACAAGCAACTAAAAGATAAAAATCCTTTTTTGTTCAATTTTTTTTAAGAAATGATTAGAAACTTTTTTTTTTTGGAATAAAATTTTTTCACCAGGACGAAATTGGGTGTTGACAAGTATATGATGTCGATTTCTATTTTTAACTGATGTAGTGGCGTACATATTACATCAGTTACATAACCGACGTTATTTGTCCAAGACTTTCTATGTCGCCTTCATGTACGTTGGATCCAAAATCGACTTAGAAGGCCATTTTTCTACTAATGTATGGCGTTATAACAATGATAAAACTAAGTATATGGAGAAATATGATTTGTATTAAAAAAAATCTTCTAAGTGTGCCTCGTTAAAACCTTATTCAGCAAAACCCTCCTTGGGAAAAAATCCAAGTTAAGGATAGAGAGTACAACACTTAGGGTTACATCAAGTTCACTAATTGTAATAATCCTTCAAATGGGTGGTGTTTCAGGTTCTTGAAATGTGCTTGCCACTTAATTCTTCGAGTTTGTAGCTTCCGTTTTGGAAAGAATCTATCACTCGGTATGCGTCATCCCAGTTAAGTGTCAATTTTCCTTCTTACTTGTCTATCGAAGCTTCTCCAACGTTTCAGAATACTTGGTCCCCTTTGTTAAAAATTCTTTCACGAATACATGTTTTGTACCACTAAGCTACTATGTGTTTTGCAGCCTCTTCTGAAACCCGAGCTTTTTCTCGGATTTCATAAATAAGGTCTAAGTTGAAACTCAAGTTGGCGTCGTTATGCTTTTTATCAAATTGTTGTCTTTGTCATGAAGTTTCGCCAAGTTCCACAGGTATCATAGCATCCGATACGTATATGAGCCTGTAAGGTGTTTCTTTGGTGGTAGTACCAGGAATCTCTTCGGCCTAGAGGCCCTTGGCTTGTCCAATCTTCTTTTTGAGTTCATATAGGATGACTTTGTTGGTGGCTTTAGCTTGGCAATTTGTTTGGGAATGCTCTACCGAGGTTACCTTGTGCTTCATGTCGAGCTGTTGTAAGAATCGTTCAAAACCTCCATCAATGAATTGGCGGCCGTTGTCAGTTACCAAGTAGTGGGGTAACCCGTGTCTACATATGACATTCTTGCAACAGAACTTTTGAACTTGCTGAGTTGATTGTTGCTAGGGGCTCGACTTCTATCCATTTGGTGAAGTAATCAATAGCGACGATGAGGAATTTGACTTGACCTTTGGCTAAAGGGAAAGGTTCGAGGATGTCCATGCACTATGTAGTGAACGGCCATGGCGTGATTATTTGATACAACTCTTCAGGAGGAAGAGTGTAGAGGGGACCAAACTTCTGGCATTTCGAGCATTTAAGGATGAAGGCACAAACATCTTGCCAAAGAGTGGGCCAATAGTATCCACCTCGTAAGACCCTTGTTGCCATGTACCGCGCTCCTGAATGCATTCCGCATATCTCTCGGTGTAGCTCTGCGAGGACATACTCGTATAGGCACTTGAGTAACAAAGTAGAAAATCCTCACCTAAAAAGTTAGCCATTGTTAATGACATAGTATGTTGCTTGACATCGAACTCTCTTTGCTCTCTTCTCAACATTGGATAAGACATCGTTAGTTAGATAATTAATAATGTGCGTCATCCAACTAGTTTTGCCCACATTCACTTGAAGCACATCGATGTGACCCCAACTTGGGGTTGTCAAATTTTCTTGGATCAGGGTTGGTGTTGACCGACCTTCTTTGTACTAGCGAGCTTCGAGAGGATGTCGCCGCGTTTATTCGCTACTCTTGGAACATGACACTTGCTGAACTTCTCAAATTGATTGATCAGATTCCTGGCGATGTGGTATTATTTTTGCAAGAGTGACTCTTTGGTTTAGAATTTTCCATTGATATGTCTTATGACCAACTACGAGTTGCTTTGACATTTCAATTGTTTGACCCCAAGCTCTCTTGTCAATCAGATTCTAGAAATGAGGGCTTCATATTCAACTTGGTTGTTGGATGTTTCGAATCCAAAACGAATAGCTTGCTCGAGTGTCAACTCATCGGGACCTTCAAGGATTATCCCAGCTTCTCCTATATTTTTGTTAGATGACCCATGAACACTAAGGAACCACCATTCATTCTTCTCCAGCATCAACGGGAGTTTAGTCAAGAAGTCGACAAGGAGTTGGGTTTTCATTGGTCCCATACCTTCATACTTGAGACCTGTCAACACCTAATTTCGTCCGAGTGAAATAATAAAAAAAATATTTTCTTTTGAAAAAGATATTAAAAATAAGAATCATTTCACTGAAATTTTATTGTTTTTTTGAAGTTTGGATTTTTTTTCATATTTTTGTGAAAAAAAAAGAAAAAAATGATTTAAGTTTATCAATTTTATCTTTTATCTTTTAAAGAAAAATAATTTTTTTTAAAAAAAAAGTAAAGAAAATGTCTTATCCAAATAATTTTTAAATAATGATAAAACATGTTTTTTAAAATAAAAATATAATTGTTTCTTTTAAAGTATTTAGTTTATATAAAAAAAGTTTGGGCCTAGCCTATTAAGACTTTTACAAAAAAAAGATAAAAAAATAATAAATATAGAAGATAACATATATATTTTTATCTATTACTTTGGTGGGGTCACGTCATCTAACCTAGCACACATATGACCCCTCGTCCATGTTATGCATAAATGAAGCCAGGAGGCACGTCATTAAGGGCACCCATTCACACACACGGTTTTGGCTTTTTTCTCTTACAGGATATACATAAAGGAGACACCACCGATTCACAAAAAGAGAAGAGGGAGACATCCATTAATGAAGAGGAAGATTGGAATCAAGAATCCCTCACACATAGATAGCTAGATTCTTGGATTGCATGGTTCTTGCATTCAGTATCAAAAAGTGCTAATCCCGAAGCAGCAATCACAGTGAATGAGTGGTACATGGAAGACTTAGGATCGATTTGTTTCCAATGACGGAAACATTTTAAGCAAAGAATGAAAAATGAAAAAAACTTTATTTTCAAACTACACGCTACATGTAAAAAAACAAGCATAAAGTTTATTTTCTAACATAAAAATAATTAAATAAAATATATATATTAAAATGAAATAATTAAAAATATAATAATTAAACTTATAATAAATTAAAAATTTTAAAAAAATTAATAAAATATTTTATTTTTGTAAATATATACGTAATCGATTAAGAGCGTAATCAATTACACGTATATTTATATATGTGCAATCAGTTACGCTTTTAACGTAATGGATTATATATATATATATATTATAATTTAAAAATAAATAATTTTAAATATAAAAAATTAAATATTATATAAATTTTTGTAATAAATTTTTTATATAATATTATTAGTAAAATAGTTAATAATAATATAAATAAAGTTATAATTTAAAATTAAAATAAATTATATGATAATAAATTTTTTATTATTATGAAATAAATAGTTATATTTAAATTTATTATTAAAATTATTTTAAAAAAATTAATTTCATATTTTAAAAAATTAATCTTTTTTATCAATAAATTAATATATTTTATAATAAATTAAATTTATTTTAAAGATAATTGTTAATTTAATATTTTTATAAATTTTTTAAAAATATTATTAATTACATTAAATAAAGAAATTATATTTTATTTTTGTTTATAAAAATAATTTTATAATTTATTATATTAAAAGATTATTATATCTATCAAATCATTCACAAACTTTCGACTCAATTTTTACTATCTTTTCCTTAATCCAAACAACCAAACTTTTTATACACTTTCATCTCAAATCATCTCAAATTTACTCTCTCAAATCCACTCTCTAATCCAAACATACCCTTAGTGTGTGCAACATGGCGACAAGAAGGAGGTATAATTTCCAATACGAAAGAATGTCAAGTGGTGCTTTACGTGTGAAGAGATCAAGGAAGCAAGGCGCCAACTATGGTTTCAAGTTGAAATCTGGTCACGTCAAGGAACTACCACATCTTGCAGTGTCGTTGCAAGGTTTCTCTCCTCAATCCAAGGTATTCATGACTAGGGTCATTGGAAGAAAGAACAAACGTTATTTAAGTCAATAGAAGATAGAACTCCAATCCCTGAAAACAGACCTCCTACACCTTCATTTTCCACCATCGTCACAACCAAGACTACCTCCACCGTCGCTAGGGGCAAGTCGTCGTTTCCATCTTCTTGCTGAAACCTTTTCATCATAATGAGGCCATTCTTTCTTTCTCATTTCGCTGGAACACCAAAATCTTTTCTTCTGTCTTTGAAGCTCCAATGGCACAACAAAATCTAAAAAACGAAACCTAAAGAAGTCGAAGAAGGTGTAGAAGGAGGACCTCTCACATGCAAGATTGTGGCCTTGAGAGTCCCCATCAATTGTCAAGGTTGTCAAAAAATAAAGTCAAGAAAGCCTTGGATACCAAGACATTGATCCGAAGCAAAATGAAGTGGTGGTAACAGGGAACCAACAACATTCAAAGATGCAAAAAGAGAAAAAGAAAAGAAAATGCAGTAGAGAAAAAGCTTCTCCGCAGCCACCACGCCGTCGGTGAACCCCTTTTCATCTCTAATCGCACTCTTGCCACCTCCTTGACGACTACAACACCGCAGCCGTCCTAAGCGACGTCGCCTCACCCATCAAGGCTTAGAAAAACCACCGCATGCAAATCCACATCCTCGCAGCCACCGTCAACCCCTTTAACGTCGTCGCTCAAAGCAAGTTTTCCCATCAAAGACATAGATAGTCGTTGCGTCATCACCATTGGGAAGAGCTCCAAACCCGCGGAGCCACGTCGTCTAGTTTTACGGTGACCTTTATATTGCGAGGAGTGTTGCAAAGAGTGTTGTGGCAAATGGGTTTGCCAGAAGGTACATGTCAAATTTCTTATGTCTCTAGTGTCCCTGAACCTTTGTGAGTTTTTGTTGACACCTATGAAACCGAAAAGACTGCATAACTTGGGATAAACAAATAGCTTGGCACCAAGGTTCAATTCTAATATTATAGCAAAAACATGAAGCGATCAATAAGCCTGGTACATTTGAAGTATGTGGCCTTGTTCATATTGTGAACCATCATGTTTGCGTGTGTTACCAATTCTCAACAAGAATCCCAATCACATTCTCGGCAATAGAAAGAGGAGAGTTACTTGAAGATGATGATGAGGCCTTTCAGCTATGGTCTGACGAGGTTGGTGTCTCAGTTGAACATATAAAAAGGTTGGGTGAAGAAGACAACTTTGGGACTAGTGGAGTGACAGGTCCTGTGGTCCTTGCTCGAAAATTTATTATGATTTTCATTCTGATCTCAATGATGATACAAGGTTTATAGAGTTCTACAACTTAGTCTTCACGCAATACAACAAAAAGGATGATGGTTCTCTTGAACCTCTAAAACAGACGAACATAGACACTGACCTTGGACTGGAGTGTATGACTCATATTCTACAAAAGATTCTTTACAATTATGAAACTGACTTGACTTTCCCATCATAGAGGGAGCCTCTAAGTTAGCAAATGTTTCTTATGGTATTGCTAATGATCAGACAAAGATGAATCTCAAAAGTATAGGAGATCACATGCGTGCAATTGTCTTTCTCATCTCTTATGAAGTTGTCCTCTCAAATGTTCGGAGAGGTTATGTGGTTCGACGACTTATTAGAAGTGTTGTTCGTATAGGCAGGTTACTTGGTATAAAGGATTGTAGGGGAAACCTTGAAGGAGCGTTTTTACCAATTACTGCCGAGAAGGTTGTGGAATTAAATACACACATTAAGGCTGATGTGAAGAACAAAGCACCTGGTATCTTTGAGGAGCTGAAGAGAGAGGAGCTTTGTTTTATGCAGATACTGGAGAGAGGAGACAAGTTGCTAAAATAGAAACTTGCTTATGCATTATCAAGTGTAGAAAGAAATGGGATTGTTCCTTGCTTGGCTAGCGAAGATGTGTTTCTGTCATATGATTCTTATATCCAATGAAAATAACAAAAGAAGTGGCCAAAGAACGTGGTGTGAGTATTGATATTGATGGTGATGTAACTCTTGAGAAGGGTGGGACTGAGTACGTGGGCCTTCTCATTTTCAACACCGTTGCCTAGTATTATACTCCCCAATGTCGCCTTTGCTATATTTGGTGCCACCGGTATTCTTCATTTTTGATAACAACACCACCATAATACTTTGTTTTTTTTATGTATAAAAAGAGGAAAGTTTTAGAAATAATCTTGTATATAAATCCTCAAATGATCATACGCGTCATGCGAAATTCTTTTTTAAATAAATTCGATTAAATATTCTAAATGATCACGTACATCATGCGGAATTTAAATCAAAAAGCATTTCATTTAGATTATCAAAGGACCGTACGCGTCATGCAATATCTAAAATGAAATTTTATCTTCGAAAAATAATAAAAATATAAAATTTTAAAGAATAAAAAATACAAAAATTCCCAAAAAAATCAAATTTTCCAAAACAACCAAACTCTCTTGAAAACATTTTAAGTTGAGTTCAAGAGGGGAGGGGGGGGGGGGGTGAATTGAACTTTGAAAGATTTTTTCCAATTTAGACCTTTGAAAATAGTTTTCACAATTTGAAAAAATTTAATGAATCTCGAGATATAAGGTGCAGTAAAGAAATAAATTGATTCAAGCTACAAATGAATCAATTTGTTTTACAGGCAGAGAGAAAATTTCAAACAGCACACACAGCAGATTCAGAATCACACAACACACACAGCAGATTCAGAATCACACAACAAGACCTTATGCAGATCAAATTCACATTGTTTCGAGAGCAATATTATACTAAGAAATGAATCACACAAAACTGCAAATTTGATTAAGAGCAAGGAAGAACAGAGTTAGAAAATACCGGTTTGAAATACTTAACACAACTCTATGTTGATTTCAGTCAATATTAACAAATATGATAAAGTATCCTAAAACCAACAATTAATACAGACTTGAGAATTATTCAGAATGCAGATTCAATTGTCCAGTTATACCAAGAACACAGAACAAGAGCACAAATTCTGCAGTATTACACCAATTCAACCAAAGTTTCAATTCTTTAGAAAGTCACAGATCCAGAACCTTATATGTAATACAGAATTTGAAAATAAACAATCTGATAAGCAAAATTTCTTTGGCAACTACAGCAGATTTATCAGAACCATCAACGAGTTCAAGTTATAAGAAACAAAGTTCAATTTCCACCAAGGAACTTAAACCAGTTTTATCAAGATTATTAGGAATTAATTCAATCTTTCAATTAAACTCAATGAACAGTGCAAGAACAATACAAGATTGAAAGAGAAGGGTCAAGAACAGCAGAACACAATCAATTATACTGGTTCACCCTTCCTCAAGGGCTACGTCCAGTCACTTTGTTGTATTCTTCAAGGCCTTCAATAGTTCATTTTCCCAGCTTCAGTCCATCGCACTTGAGACCAGTTACTGTCTTCCAAACTTCAGGAGTGATATCCATGATTACTCATTTGACCCTTGACTCGAACCTGTCTCCTTTCACCTTCAAGTTGGTGAAGAAGACCTTCGTCATGTCTGGATATATGTTGCCTGTCAGCCCGAGGAATTTCTCAAGCCTTTGAAACTCCAATGATTCAGCAACATCCAACAGCTCTTCTGATTTAAGCCAATCCAGGCTCACATGCTTGGGAGTGTTGATTACTTTTCGGCTGACTGTGGTCAGGTAGGAGTTGATACTAGCCTCTATTCCTTTGCCACGAACGTTTGCAAACCATCCTTCAAGATGGCCCCGAGTGTCAATGTGCCTTCCAGCACTAGCAGCTTCTTTGGTTCGCTTCCTTGGATTGCTTGGGGAGGCCATGGAAAAGCTGCAAAGAAATGGGTTTGGAGCTTTGTGTTTTTTTGAAGTATTCAAATGCAAAATGCTTATGCAAAATGCCTATGTGCAATGTAAAATTTATAGGCAAACACAAACATAGCCAATCGGCACAACCAAACGACACAAATTCAAAAACCTTTGAATTAACCCTTGTGCAATTTTGGATAAATGATAGCGTACCTGATACGTCAATGAGACAAGATGGTTTCATAATGGAAATTTGTAGAATGTTAATCATTTAGCTGCTGTGCACAGATATTACCTTTTTCATTTCCAATTATATGAGGACAGGTGGCTTTTTAAATGGCTCAATAAAGGTGAACCAAATGGGATTTCGAGTGACGGTTGCAGATCCTCTGCCCATTGCAGTCTGCCTAGCGGATTTGATTCTTCAAATCCTCATTCATTCATTTTGCTCAGGTCACGTGAGTTAGTTACACAAAGGACAAATCAATAACACGAAATTTTCATTGTGAATTCTGTTGTCGCAGTAAATTGATTCCAAACACGTATAAACTGATTTGGCCGACACTGAGCAGAAATATTATGCAGTTTTGACTTATGCAACACTTGAATAATCCAATATGCCTAACTCTGTTCTTAGGTAATTAAATCTATCATTAGTAAGTGGTTTAGTGTAACAGTATGCTAGAATTCAATGAATTTAATTTCACATATACCATTACTCACTTGTTCTCTAATGAAATGATGCCTAATCTCTATATGCTTAGTTCGAGAATGATGCACTGGATTTTTAGTGAGATTTATGGCACTAGTGTTATCACAGAATAGGGGTACCTTTGTGACTTTAAGACCGAAGTCACTAAGTTCTTGTTTCATCCAACAGATTTGAGCACAACAGCTTCCTGCTGCAATGTACTCGACCTCAACAGTTGAAAGAGCAACGAATGCTTGCTTCTTGCTATTCCATGAGATTAGACTTGCTCCAAGTAGATGGCATTTGCCACTTGTACTTTTTCTATCCAATTTTCACCCAGCGAAGTCTGAATCTGAGTAGCCTTTAAGATTAAGTGTTGCTTCATTTGGATACCACAAGCCAACATTTGTTGTCCCTTTGAGATACTTGAGAATCCTTTTAGCAGCATTGAAATGAGACTCCTTTGGATTTGCCTGAAACCTTGCACACAGGCATACAACAAAAGTTATGTCAAGCCTGCTTGTTGTAAGATAGAGCAAAGATCCAATGAGCCCTCTGAACTTGGTTTGATCTACTACTGTTCCATGTTCATCTGCATCTAGATAGCAACAAGTTACAATTGGAGTTGATGCCTCTCTGCAACTATCCATTTTAAACTTCTTCAAGACATCTCTACAGTATTTTGACTGATTTAAGAATGTGTCATTCTGTAACTGTTTGATTTGCAGTCCTAGGAAGTAATTCTACTCCCCAGTCATAGACATTTCAAACTCCTCCTGCATATCTAATACAAATTCTTGACCAAGAAGTTCATTAGTTGATCTAAAAATGATATCATCAACATACACTTGAACTAAAATTATTTCATTTTCAGAATTCTTAATAAAGAGAGTTTTTGCTACTTGACCTCTTTGATAATTCTTGGAGAGCAAAAAATTACTTAGCCTTTCATACTATTTCCTAGGAGCTTGTTTAAGTCCATAGAGAGCCTTCTTAAGCTTGCAAACATGTCCAGGTAGTTTGTGGTCTCCAAATCTGGGTGGTTGAGTGACATATACTTCTTCATTTATAAATCCATTTAAGAATGCACTCTTCACGTCCATTTGAAACAGCATAAATCCACTAAGACAAGCATAGGCCAGCAGCAGTCTCACAACCTCAATTCTAACAACTAGTGCATAGGTTTCATCATAGTCTATGCCTTCTTCTTGATTATAACCTTTGGCCACGAGTCTTGCTTTGTTCCTCACAATAATGCCCTGCTCATCCATTTTGTTTCTGAACACCCATTTTGTGCCTATCACATTCATTCCACTGGTCTTAGGAAGCAAGCTCCATACATCATTTCTTGTAAATTGATTAAGCTCCTCTTGCATAGCACTAATCCAATTACTATCACTCAAAGCTTCTTGAACTGTCTTAGGCTCAATCTGTGACACAAATGCTATGTGTTCACACAGTAGACTTAGTGAATTTCTGGTTGAGACGCCTTTGTGGATTTGTCCAATTACATTGTCCAACAATAGATTTCTTGGAACTCTCCACTCCAGAGGTAAATTGATTTGATGATCGATTAAGTCAGTTTCCTTTTCTACAGTATCCAGTTCTGCAGTCTTTTCTTTTGTTTTGCAACAATTTCTGTTAGTTTCTGTAATCTTTTAGTTTCTTCATCATCTGCACTATTTTCAGGCTTATCCTGAATCTTTTGGTTAGTCTCATCAAAGGTAATATGCACAGTTTCCTCAATCAACATGGTTCTTTTGTTGTATGCTTTATATGCATGACTTTGTGATGAGTAACCTAAGAATATGCCTTCATCTGCCTTTGAATCAAACTTACCTAGATTATCTTTGCTATTATTCAAAATAAAGCACTTGCAGCCAAAAACTAGTAAGTGAGAAATGTTTGGTTTTCTTCCTATGAAAAACTAATAAGGGGTTTTCTTTAAAATCGGTCTTATCAAAACTCTGTTCAGCACATAACATGCAGTGTTTACTGCATCTGCCCAAAAATATTTTGGAAGGTTTGTTTCATTCAATAAAGTTCTAGCAATCTCTTCCAAGGCTCTATTTTTCCTCTCTACAACCCCATTTTGCTGTGGAGTTCTTGGAGCTGAAAAATTGTGCTGAATTCCAAACTTTTCACAAAACATTTCAAAGTTTTCGTTTTGAAATTATCTACCATGACCTGTTTTTATGGCAGCAATAATGCAGTTTTTCTCATTTTGAATAATCTTTGCAAGTTTCTTAAAGGCACTAAATGCTTCATCCTTAGTTACCAAAAACAAAGTCCATGTATATCTAGAAAAGTTATCTACAATTACAAGACCATAATAGTTTCAACCTATGCTCATGGTTCTAGAAGGTCCAAACAAGTCCATGTGAAGCATTTCCAAAGGTCTAGTTGTAAAAACAAACTATTTTTGTTTAAAAGAAGTTTTGGTTTGCTTTCCCTTTTGGCATGCTTCACATACTTTGTGCTTCTAAACTTGAGTTTAGGCAAACCAATCACAAGTTCTTTAGATGCAATTCTATTTAAATGCTGCATGTGAATATGAGCAATACGCCTATGTCACAACCATGTTTCATCACATTTAGTAATCAAGCAATTTATTTCAGAATTAATGCAATGCAAGTCAAGCATGTACACATTATTGACTCTTTTACCAACAAGGTGAGTTTCTCTTGAGTCTTTACTGGAGGTGAGGCAGATTTCTGGTTGGAAAGTGACTTCCAATCCTTTGTCACAGAGCTGACTTATGCTCAGCAGATTATGCTTTAATCCTTCAACCAAAAGCACATTTTGAGTGGTTAAGCTTCCTTTGACTCCAATGTCACCACTACCAATAATCTTTCAGAGTTAAACCAGTGAGCAAGGATTCATCCCCTGTCATGTGTTTGGAGCAGCCGCTGTCCAAATACCACAACTTCTTGCTGGCTGCACCTTTATCCTGCAAAACAGATTTATTTTATAAAAACTGGTACCCTATTGGCTTTAGGTACAGAACTGTTAATACTACCCTTAGGTATCCACTTCATATGACCATTTGGAACCTCATAAAGTCTAGCTCTACAACTTCTTATGGTATGACCTTTGTGTAAATAGTAGAAACAAGTTTGAAAACGTGAGGTATGTTGGCTGGTAGTTTTGAAAAAGCTGTTGAATTTTCTGGTTTTCTTTTTAAAGAAGGGTTTGAAGCCAATTTCAGCTTTATCAAACACACAATTTTGGGAACCCAAAACAACATTTAAATTTGCCGTTCCCATGGCAAGTTTGGATGAGGTTTTCACAAGAAATTTTACTTTAGCTTCCAGCACCTCAAAGTTTTCACACTTCGCTGGTTTGCTAGACTCATTCTCATAGTCAGAAGACTAGTAAATCATATTTAAGTGTTCAAAATCAGTTTTGACAATTTCCAACTCTTCTTCCAATGAGCTGACTCTCTTTTCCAGGCAGTTGTTCAAACCTTTGAGTCTATTGTTTACCCCAGCCAACCTATTTGCTTCCTCATGCATCTTATTGACTCCTTTTTTCCCATCAGGCATAAATTGATTTCTTCTTCTTCCTTAGATGAGCAGCTCGTTGTTGAATTATTTTCATCCCAAGCTATGTATGCTCGTTTTCCCTTGCTGCTCTTGCTGAATTTTTTCTTTTTAGCAGTCTTGTCCTTGTTATTCAAATTTGGACATTCAGCCTTGATGTGTCCCTGTCTTCCACATCCAAAGCAAGTGAGGTTAGTAGAATTTAAATCAATTGTCTTTGTATACATCTTAGTTTGCTGAATTTTCTCTTTTCCTCTCTTCCTTAGGAACTTGCTAAACTTTCTCGTGAGCATATTCACAGTTTCAACTTCAGTGTCACAGCTTGAATCTGCTTCACTATGTTGTGCAACTACTGTAGTTTTGGGAGCTATGCTCCTAGCCTTCCTCTCTCCATATTCTTGCTCCTTGAGCTGGTTCATCTCAATCTCATGCTCCCTGAGTTTTCCAAATAGTGCAGCTGTGCTCAAAATAGTAAGATCCCTTGACTCTGTAATTGCAATGACCTTGGGGTGCCAAGCTCTGTCCAGACACTTTAGCACTTTGATGTTGAGCTCTTCCTTGTCAAAGGTCTTGCCAAGTCCAATGAGATGATTCACTATGTGTGTGAACCTTTTCTGCACTTCTGCAATTGATTCTCCAGCCTGCATGTGAAACAATTCATATTCTTGAATTAGTGCATGCTTCCTTGCCCTCTTGACATCACTTATTCCTTCATGAGTCACTTCTTGGACATCCCACATTTCATTGGCTGAAGAGCACTGCGAAACCCTGAAAAACTCATCTACATTTAAGGCAGAGGTTATAATGTTCTTTGCTATGCAGTCAAACTGAGCTCTCCTGCTTTCTTCTGCACTCCACTCAGACCAAGCTTGTCAACAACAGTACCACCAATAATAATTTAGGAACATAAGGGTCATTCACAATTGCATCCCAAATACCTCTATCCAGAGTTTCAATAAAGATTTTCATTCGGATTTTCCAAAACTGATAGTTAACACCACTGAACAAATGAGGTATATTAATAGAAGCACCCTCACCAAAAGGTAACTTTCCCTCAGCCATAGGATCGAAAACTTGAGTAATTTTCAAGACTTAGCTCTTGATACCAATTGAAAACGTTTTAGGTTGAGTTCAAGAGGGGGGTGAATTGAACTTTGAAAGATTTTTCCCAATATAGACCTTTGAAAATAGTTTTCACAATTTGAAAAACTTTAATGAATCTCGGTGCTAAAGATACAAGGTGCAGTAAATAAATAAATTGATTCAAGCTACGGATGAATCAATTTGTTTTACAGGTAGAGAGAAAATTTCAAATAGCACACATAATAGATTCACAATCACACAACAACACCTTATGCATATCAAATTCACGCTATTTCGAGAGCAATATTATACTAAGAAATGAATCACACAAAACTGCAAATTTGAGTAAGAGCAAGGAAGAACAGAGTTACAAAATACCAGTTTGAAATACTTAACACAGTTCTATGTTGATTTCAGTCAATATTAACAGATCTGATAAAGTATCCTAAAACCAACAATTAATATAGACTTGAGAATTATTCAGAATGCAGATTCAATTGTCCAGTTATACCAAGAACACAGAACAAGAACACAAATTCTGCAGTATTACACCAATTTAACCAAAGTTTCAATTCTTTAGAAAGTCACAGATCCAGAACCTTATATGTAATACAAAATTTGAAAAGAAACAATCTGATAAGCAAAATTTCTTTTGCAACTACAGCAGATTTATCAGAACCAACAACGAGTTCAAGTTATAAGAAACAAAATTCAATTTCCAGCAAGGAACTTAAACCAGTTTTATGAAGATTATCAGGAATTAATTCAATCTTTCAATTAAACTCAATGAGTAGTGCAAGAACAATACAAAACTGAAAGAGGATGGTCAATTATACTAGTTCACCCTTCCTTAAGGGCTATGTCCAATCTGCTTTGCCCCTCAAGCAAAGAAAATTTCACTAACTTTAATCAATTGTTCACACACAAGCAATTACACAATTCTTACTCCCCGTAAGAATCAAACACCCACTGAATTGAGCACCTACTCTCCGTGGTCCCCACTCAAATCAGCAATCACACACAGGCTAAAACCTATGGCCTACAACAATACGTTGTTTCAAAAGTTTCATAGATTTACAACCAACTTACACAAATCTTGATACAGAAAGGGATCAAGAATGGTAAAGAAAGAAAGACTCCCTGATTGGCGTGCAGAAGAGGTCTTTGCACAGTGTTGAAGAACTCCAATAGCACTGTGTTGGTCAAGCGTTACTCTTCAACAAAAAGCCTCAATTGATTTTTCTCAAGAACTCTCAATTGCCCAAAAGTGTTTTTCACAATTTTTCTACTGTAATGATTCTCTATTTTCGTTTTTCAGTAAGTCTGTATTGTGGTGCATTTTAGAAACCTTGCTGTTTTTATAGAAGAAAAAGCGCTAATTCTATTTCCAGAAAACAATTAATTCAGTTCTGCCAGGCATCGAATAACTCGATTTCATTAATACGGGAATCACTTTATTTTTGCCCAGTGCAGTATTTAAAAACCAGTTTGAACCAAAACTTAGCTCACTCTTTTGATTAGATTTTTAAACACTTTTAGAACATTGTGTTGTTGGATTTCTCCTCGACTATGCATACGTTCTTTGCCAATCAAGCCTAAACCCACTCACACCAGACCAAGACTTAAACCGTATCCAATTGCTTACTTGTTTTGTCTTGTTGGGCTTGTCTTGCATGGCTTCATAAAATCATTAGTCTTGTGATAGTACTAACATCTCTCTTAGAACTACCTGCACCTTGATTTTTCTCATGCATGGAAATACGTAGGAGCAAGGTTAATCCTTGTCGGGCCCTTTTATTTAAAAATCATTATTTTGTTCACACTTGCTTTTGTGTTACTATTTTAGGAAAAATAAACGTTTTATAAAACAATAGTCGTTTTACTCATTCGATTAAAGGTATCGTCTTATGACAGGCGTTGTGTGGGTGCTAATACCTTCCCCATGCGTAACCGACTCCCGGACCTAGATCCGGTTTCGCAGACCCATTTTATCTGATTTCGTTTTTTCCATAGTTTTCCATAACAAACTATGGTGGCGACTTCTTTTCTCTGAATTTCAATTTTTTTTTTCAAAATCTCTCTTTTCGGATCGCCATCGCGCCGTCGTGATCCATGGTCGCGACAAGACCGAACTCAGACAACTCTACTACCCAAGCTATCATCCTCCCTACGAGCTCGGGCTTCTGCAACACTTCCCTAATGGGGTAGTCGATGCAGATTATGATCTTGGAACTCCTAAAGTAATGACGGAGTCATCAAGCTGAGAATATAAGTCCGAGCATTAGCTTTTATATGACTTGATAACACTCTTTCTCCGGTTGTAGGACTTGGTTGGTGAAGTACACTAGATGTTATTTCTTCCCTTCCTCGTATACCAGTTTGGACTCAACGCCTAGCTGGACACTGCCAAATAGAGGTATAGTGTGCTTTGAGGAGGGTGACTAGCCAGTATTGGTAGGGTGACAGTGTCTTGCTTGAGTCTTTGGAACATTTCTTCACATATATTGTTCCATTCAAAAGTTTGAGCACCTTTTAGTAACTTGTATAACAGTTTGGCCTTCTCAGTGAGTTTAAAGATAAATCTTGGTAGCGCGGCAAGCTTCTCCTTCAACCGTTGTACTTCTCTAAGGGAATTCAGGCTTCTCATGCTCAAGATAACTTCACACTTGTCAGGGTTGGCCTCTATTCCTTTTTGAAAGACCATAAATCCGAGGAACTTGTCAGCCACGACTTCAAAAAAACATTTTTCACGGTTCAAGAGCGCATGTGTGCGCTCGTACCTTGTCAAAGACTTTTGCTAAAGCTGAGGTGTGGTCTTCAGCTTTCTGAGATTTCACCACAATATCATCTACATAGTATTGCCTGTGAAGTCCTTGAAGACCTTATCCATAAGGTGTTGATAGGTGGCTCCTGCGTTTTTTAGGCCGAAGGGTATGACCTTATAATAGTAGTTCTCCCCCTCCGTCATAAATGTTGTTTTATCTTGATCTAGAGGGTACATCTATATCTGATTGTACCCTGAGTATGCATCAAGGAAACTGAAGAGCTTGTACCCTGTCGTCATATCTATGAGCCAATCTATGCGCAATAATGGGAATGTGTCTTTAGGACAAGCCTTGTTGAGGTCAGTGTAATCCACACACATTCTCCATTTGCTGCTTGATATTTTTACCATTACTAAGTTTGCAATCCACATGGTGTACTTGATTGGCCTAATGAAATCGGCCTTAAGTAGTTGGTTTACTTCATGGGCCACTGCTACTCTCCTTTCCTCATCGAGCTTTCACTTTTTCTGTTCAACGGGCTTAGCTTGGGAAGTATGGCAAGCTTGTGGCATATGAAGTTGGGCCTATGTCTAGCATGTTAGCTGGACTCCAAGTAAACATATCAGTATTGGCTACTATTACATGCTTGATCTCATTATTCAATAGGTGGTTCATGATTCTTCCAACCTTAATGCACTGGTTGGGTTATTGCCCTAGTTAGACCAAAGTCATTGGTTCAAACTCTGCCCTAGGGTCAATGTCAATTTCTTCCTCAGTCTTGTCCTCCTCTTCTTTGATGGTGACTTCAATGTTGAAGCATTTTCTACCTCCTCGTCGAGGGGTTGATGTCTTTGTGTTATTGCACTCTTCTTTGATGCATGCCTCAGGGACCTCCACTTGGGGAAGTGTCGCAGTGGTTGAGTTGGTTCCCCTCACAGTATAAGGGTTTATCCTTAAACTTCTGGCATAACACTCTCATGCCGTTTTGGGCTCGGCCTTGACAGTGATAATTTAACCCTACTCCGAAGGGAACTTCATTGCCATGTGTGGCATGGAGACGACTGCTCCAGAGCATTCAGTGTTCTGCAACCTATCAACACATTGTAAGATGTGTTGATCTCTACCAATAAATATCTCATCGTTAGTGTCAAGTGAGCTCTTTCGCTACCAAAGTTCATCAACAAGTCTATGAACCCTTCGATATGTACCCTTTCTCCCGCGAATCCAACAAGGGGTCAGGGCACGACTTCACCATTTCCATGTATATGTTGAGCTTTAAAAATGTAGACCGGTAAAGGATGTCATCTAAGCTTCCTTGGTCTACAAGGATCTTGTAAACTCACCAGTTAGCGATGGTTGTTGAGATGAATACAAGATCATCTTGGCCGGGATCATTTATACTAAAGTCATCATCTATGAAGGTAATTGGAGGAAGTACTCTCGACGGAAATATGTTTACCATGTTGATACTTGTTAAGGACCTTCTCTAAGCAGATTTGGAGCTACCCCCTTCTACAAAGCCTCCAGCAATAGTGTGGATGTGTCTAAGGCAATCACCATCATTGTTGGTTTTATTAGACTCCTGCTCCGGCGGAGGTTGAGGTTGTTCTTGAGGGCGTAGCTTTCGCTTGTCCTCGACCATGACCTTGTCCTCGCCAAGACAGTCCACCTCATCCTTGTCTTACGCCTCCTTTGTTGTTTCCTCGTCTTCTGCAACTTCGACTACCCTAGCTTTGTTGAATGAACTGATTAAGGAAGCCTGACCTGACGAGTTCTTTTATAAGGTCACACACCTTTATACATTCTTTTGTGATGTGATTGTAATTCTAATGATACCAACATCTCTTGGTATGGTCGGCAGAGGATGGGTTCTGCATAGGCTGCGACAGGCAAACAAGCTCCGAGTTGTAAGCTTCGTTGATCTCCCTATCTTGGCAGGCATTGAGTGGTTTATAAGAGTCAAATTTGTCGAGTCTCTTCCTCTTTAGAGAAGAAGTCATCATAGGCATCTCCGTCCTCCTTGCTGCTTAAGTGGTCTCTTCAATGTTTAAGTACTTCACTGCATGAGCTCGGAGCTCCTCCAAATTGGAGGGTGGTTCTCCAAACAAGGTCTTTCAGAAGTGGTCAGGCTTCAGTCCCATTGTTAGTGCGTGCATTTCCACAGTAGGATGAAGGTTAGGAATGTTGGGGCAGGCTTTAACAAAGCGAATCATGTATTGTTTAAGTGACTCATGCTTGCCTTAAGTTACAAGTTGGAGTGAGACCGTGGAGGTACCAACAATATGCTATCTATAAACTGAGCTATGAACTTTCAACACAAAATGCGAAATGAGTCGATCGAATTTTGTGGTAGCGAATAACACCACTCAAGGGTGGTCCCTTTGAGTGTCGTAGGGAACAACCTGTAGTCAACCCTTAGGTCTCGAGAATAGGTGGGCTTGGGTCATATAGGCTTTGATGTCTGCATTCGGATCTGAGGTCCTATCATATGAATCCTTTGACCACTTCCACTTGTTGAGTACTTGCGCTTCCATGACCTCGGTAGTAAATGGGTGGAAGCCTTCCATGTATGCTTCCAGCTCAGTATTGAAGCGAGGAGTTGGAATCTATCGGAACGAGAGCTCTTGGTTGACTTCTCGAGAGATCTTTACAATCTTTCTTTGATCGCCTGCATCGGAGCTGAGTTCGACCTTGGTTCGTCCTCTTTGGTCCTCCTTATGGAAGAGTTGTGAACAACTCTGGACTATCCACCATGGTCAACTTGTGCTTTATTGAGGATGATGAAATCTTTATTTGGTCGACTTTCATTCTCGTACTCTTGTTTTGGATGTGATTGTATCATTGGTGGTTGTGTGTTCTCGGCTCTATAAGTGGGTTGCTCCTTTTGAAGATCTGTTAGTTGTTGCTGTAAGGTTGCTAGCTCATTGCGTTGTACCTCCCTTTGGTCCACTAACTCTTTTCTGAGGCTTGTCAATGCTTCTTGAATGCTGTTTTGGAGGATAGTCTCTGTGTGAGCCTTGATAGCTTTGAGTGCTGCTGGATCCATCTCAGGGTGACATGAAGGTATGATCGGTTGATTTGATAGTGGGGCGACACTGAGTACTTGGGTCAGGGAAAAGTTTTACTCGACCCCACAGTAGGCACCATATGTTCTTAACGAGATCCGAACTGGCGTCCTAATGAGGTAGGTTGAAACCAACTTGATCCGAGCCCTGATACATGAGGATCTGAGTTGAAGTAGTTTCAAGATCTGGCGAGAGGTCCACTTGCAAAAGACACTTCGATGATCAAGTAAGTACAAGATCAATAAGGTGTTTGAAAGGGTAAGTAATAGTAAGTTTGAGAGCTAAGTGATAATTGAGTGATACTTCTTGTAACAAGTGCTATATATAAGCTTTATACTTAACTGTTATGAGCTCATAAGCTCAAGTCTATATAATAACAAATTGGGTGGTTATCGAGTTGTGTAGGTGAAGGCTGAGATTTAGGAGTTATTGGATATAATGATATGTGAATCTCAAACATGAACATAAGAAACCCAAATATAGGTCATAATTTAATTGCATTAAAAAATCAATCTCGATACAATGTGTGAGAGACATATGTGATCTTAAATAATGTTAAAAGGTGGTCTCCACTTGCATGCAAACTTAGTGCAAACGTCAATGTGAAGAGGTTTTGGCAAAAATTAAATGGAAGTAGGATCCACATTTATGTGGAATCTTGATATTGACACAACATTTAAATAAGAGACAAGCTTCATGTTCCTAGAACCTTGATATTCACGGTGCAATTAATAAACAGATGGTAAACGTGACTCACATGTGCATGAAAACTTGACACAACAATTGAACATGGCACCTATTAAGTCAGTCTTCATATTTAATAAATATATTATTGAAATTTTCTTATTTTATTTTATATTATATTTTAATAAAGTTTCAATTTTTAAGACATAATTTATTCAGTAATTGTTATTGAGTATATAAATTTAATTATTTTTCATTAATGAATACTATACATTATTATTTCATACTTAATATATAGTATTTGTTATTATTTTTTATCTTTATTTTAATTCTTCAATTTTTAACAAATCAAATTCATATAATATATATTTTAAACAACTATTATAAAATTAAATAAATTATTTTACATAATAGATTAAAATTAAATGATGATATAATAATTAAATATTTTGTGAATATTTTTGGTTGTGTTTTTATCTTTTTTCTTTTTTGAGTTTTTTGTTTTTTTTTGCAGTCATGTGTCGCTTTGGAAAGTACGCCGAGCTGTTTGGAGGTATGATGAAGGATGGTCGAGCTTTTCTAGAACTTATTCAAGGCTTGACTGAGGTGTTTGGAGGTATATGAATGGTGGTCGAGATGTTCTAGGAGTTATGAAAGGCTTGACCAAAGTGTTTGAAGGTATATGAAGGATGGCCAAGCTATTCTAGGACCTATGGAAGGCTTGGCCGACGTGTTTGAAGGGATTGGATGGGAGACCGAGCTGTTCTGGGACCTATTGAAGGCTTATCCGACGTGTTTGAGGGGATTGATTGGAGGCCGAGCTGTTTTGAGACTTATGGAGGGCCTGGCCGACGTATATGAAGGGGTTGGATGGGGACCGACGTGTTCTGAGACTTATGGAGGGCTTGGCCGACGTGTTTGAAGGGGTTCGATGGGAGGCCAACATGTTTTGGAACTTATGCAGTTATTATTTTATTATAATGAATAAGTAATGATTTCATCATTAGTGATGTAATTTATTTAAAATTAAATATTGATTTTAATTTATCATATATTTGAAATGGGTGCTCTTCATCTGAAATGGATGACTCTTCATTTGAAATAGAGTTAAAGCTTGGAAGGTCTAGAGTAGCAAAAGAGAAGAGACTCTCTTCATCTTTGTTTTTAATATTTTAATTACATTAACTTTAATTGGGTGAATTGGATGATGTTAATTGACAACACATATATCAAGGTCATAAGTTAATTGCATTAAAAAATCAATCTCGAGAGATACAATGTGTTAGAGACATATGTGATCTTAAATAATGCTAAGAGGTGGTCTCCACTTGCGTGCAAACTTTGTGCAAACGTGAATGTGAAGAGGTTTTGACAAAAACTAAATGGAAGTAGAGCCCACATTTATGTGAAAACTTGATATTGATATTGATAGTGTAATTAATAAATAGATGGTAAAATATATTATTGAAATTTTCTTATCTTATTTTATATTATATTTTAATTTTTAAGACATAATTTATTCAGTAATTGTTATTGAGTATATAAATTTAATTATTTTTCATTAATGAATACTATACATTATTATTACTATATAGTTAATATATAATATTTGTTATTATTTTTTTTCTTTATTTTAATTCTTCAATTTTTAACAAATCAAATTCATATAATATATATTTTTTAAACAATTATTATAAAATTAAATAAGTTATTTTACATAATAGATTAAAATTAAATGATGATATAATAATTAAATATATTTTGGATATTTTTGGTTTTGTGTATTTTTGGTTTTGTGTGTTTTTTGTACTCATGCATCGGCTTGGAAAGTAGGCCGAGCTGTTTGGAGGTATGATGAGGGATGGTCGAGTTGTTCTGGGAGTTATTGAAGGTTGACCGAGATGTTTGAAGGTATATGAGGGATGACCGAGCTATTTTGGGACTTATGTAGGGCTTTACCGAGGTGTTTGAAGGTATATGAGTGATGGTCGAGCTGTTCTGAGACTTATGGAAGGCTTGACCGAGGTGTTTAAAGGTATATGAAGGATGACTGAGTTGTTCTGGGACCTATTGAAGGCTTGGGCGATGTGTTTGAAGGGATTGGATGGGAGGTCGACCTATTATGAGACTTATTGAAGGCTGGGCTGATGTATTTGAAGGGATTGGATGGGAGACCAAGCTGTTCTGGGACTTATGGAAGGCTTGATCGACGTGTTTGATGGGGTTGGATGGGAGGCCGAGCTGCTTTGGGACTTGTGGAAGGTTTGGCCGACGTGTTTGAAGGGATTGGATGGGAAGCTGACCTGTTCTGGGACATATTGAAGGCTTGCCCACGTGCTTCAAGGTATATAAGGATGGGCGAGCTTTTGTGGGACTTATGAAAGGCTTAGTCAAGATATTTGAACGTATATGAGGGATGAGCGAGTTGTTCTGGAACTTATCAAAGACTTGGCCGAGATGTTTGAAAATGTCATTTATTTTTGTATAGATCAATTATGAGTTTTTACTAACTTATATTGAGTAAATAATAATAATATAATATAAAAGAACATGAATATAATTTTTTTTATTTTGATTTAATTAAATCCCGTGCGTTGCACGGGTAAGATACTAGTACAAATACATATATACATTTCTTTAAGGAGGAGCATGCATTATGCCATTGGAGGAACATATATGACTGGTGAATTTGAATTTACTTATATTTTAAACTAAATAAAAAAAGTTTAAATATCTTTTTTCTTCCTGAAATCTAACTCTGTTTTTCATTCATTACATTAAAAAAAAATTGTAGTTACATGATTTACAAAATATTATTCTATAACGCGTTTGATACTATTAGTAGGCTCGTTTCATATGGTAGACATAAAAGAAAAAGATGTTAGGGAAGTCTTACATGACCTACATCAAGTAAAAGAATATACTTTTATATATGAATTAAAAAATTTCACTTAAAATCAATTGATTTTAAGTTAAAATTTAATATTGTATTAGAGCCTATAATGATAATCATTTATTAGTAAACTCACTTGATTTGATAGAAGATGTGAAACTTTCCAACACTCCACCCCCTTCATATTAGAAACTATTGCAGTATAGTGCAATTTTAATGTGATTTAAAACACTATTTACAATCTAACCTAATTTGTGTCCTTTTTACACCATCTCAGTTCTACCGTGACCTGTTTTGTTGTTTTGTGTATAACTTTTTCTTCTTCCTTTCTATTTCTACTCTAATTTGGTTTAGGCCATCTGGTTTGCTTTTTTGGTCATGTACTATGTCTTGTTATTTTTTTTTATTATTCTTTCATATTTTATTATGTAATTAAATATAGTCGGTGAAAATGAGGATTATTTGAATTTTATTCCTATATCTAATATTGCAAAACAGTTTCAAAAGTTTTTTTATTATTTATTCACAAGTCATAATCCTAAAAATATGTCTTACTCTAAATCGTCAGGAATGTTTTCTTTTACGGATCCTTGATTTTGATGTCTCATATCACATGTCATATGATCCTATGTCTTTTGGATAAATTTTTAGATGAACGCGATTTTCAAAAGTTTGTAAAAAACTCAAAAATAAAATAGTTAAAGAAAAATGCAAGAAAAAAGATAACACTAGGAATTAGAACAACACCTTGCGCCACCCAGATCTTTGAGATAAGTAAGATGGTAATTTGCCACTTGTGACCTAGCCCACAAGATAAAAATCAATGCTAGGAATTAGGAAGAACCTTGCTCCACTCAAATCCATGAGATAAGCAAGATAGTGAATCGCCACTTGTGACCTAGCTCACAAGATAATAAACCCCAAGAGAGAAACTTCCCACCTTCCTTTGATGAGCCCCGATGCGCCATCAAGAGATAAGCTATGAAGCACCACTTTAGGAGAAACATCTCTTGAGATATGACACCCAAGAATTTCAAAAACTTCTATTAATTTTAAATCTCCAAAAAAGAGTACAAAAGATGTTCTTATATAGACTCATGGTGTAAGAGGAAGAGACAAACCCATTCCTCCCTTAGGTCCAAACTAAACAGAGAAAAATAAAAGGAAAAAAATATTTTTTTTATATTTTTCAAATCACATCATCCTCTCCTTCTTCAAGAAAATTCGTCCTGAATTCTAGTTGAGCTAATCTTCAAAAATCGAAGTTGTCATCAATGTGTTTGATAAAATGTCTGAACCACTTCATAAGACACCCAAAAGCTTTGAGTGTAGCCAAAGCTTTGATACCAAATGATGTGATCCTGTGTGCAATTTTTAGGAAAAAATGTACAATTATTATTTTTCAAATCACATCATCCTCTCCTTCTTCAAGAAAATTCGTCCTGAATTTTAGTTGAGCTAACCTTAAAAAATCGAAGTTGTCATCAACGTGTTTGATAAAATGTCTGAACCACTTCATAAGACACCCAAAAGCTTTGAGTGTAGCCAAAGCTTTGATACCAAATGATGTGATCCTGAGTGCAATTTTTAGGAAAAAATGTACAATTATCATTTTCACGTATCTCACAATTTAGACACATAAAACTCAGAAAAAGGATTAGTAAAACGTGAGATATGAGAATAAGAAAATTTGGGAAGATTCTGGAAAATTAGCAATTCGAAAGAGATAACACAAGGGTTAGATCAGAATATGGAAAAAGGATGGGCGCCACAAACAGTATGACATTTGATAAGCCCGTAAGATCGCCACAAGAATTTTGAGTGAAATTCTTAATAAGATCAACTGATCCAACAAAAAACCCTAGTAGAGGATTCTCACTTCTCATAATAATAACATCCAAAATTTGACTTTTCATTAATCCCTAAATGATTTATACAAATTAGGTCTGAAGTACTAAAATGCATGTAAAAGATAATTAAATTGTCAACATTACAAGCATAGATAAAATGACTTTATTGTTAATTGAGACTAAAAGAAGCTCAAGGTCTTGGTCTCAAAACCAACCACCAACCATTTTATTATATCTATTATTATTATTTTTTTATAAATGTATGAGTCACTATTAGCTTATGATGATCATGTTGTGCATTTGAGGTGTGTTTTGGATGCAGTTAGGATGGAAAAGGTAAAAACAATTCAAGATTGGTCAAGCCCCAAAAATATAAGTGAGGTAAGGCGAGTTTCTATAGGAGGTTTGTGAGATATTTTAGCACTTTGGTTGCACCTCTTAATGAATATAGTAAAAAAAAAAAATGTTGGATTTAAATGGGGAGAAAAAACAAGAGAAGGCCTTTGTCATCCTTAAGCATAAGTTAACTAATGCCCCCATTCTTGCATTTCCAAATTTTGCAAAATCTTTTGAGATTGAATGTGATGCGTCTAATATGGGTATTAGTGTTGTTTTGAAGCAAGAGGGACATCCAATTGCTTATTTTAGTGAGAAGTTAAATGGGTCTACCCTAAACTATCCCAATTATGATAAGGAATATGCACTAGTGAAATCTTTAAAAACATGGCAACATTATCTCTTACCAAAGGAATTTGTAATCCACAATGATCATGAGTCCATAAGTACTTAAAGTGCCAAGGAAAGTTAAATAAAAGACGTGCAAAATGGGTAGAGTTTTTAGAAAAGTTTCCTTATGTCATAAAACATAAAAAGGAAAAAAGGATTGTTGCTTATGCTTTGTCTAGAAGGTATACATTACTTTCTACCATTAAAACTAAAATTTTTGGACTTGAGCCTTTGAAAGAAATGTATTTGATGGATTTTGATTTTTTTCGAAATATATGCTAACTGTGAAAAAATGTCTCAAACTGGATACTTTAGGCATAATGGTTACTTGTTCAAAGAGAAAACATTATGTGTGCCTTGTGTTCCATAAGGATTTGTTGGTGAAAGAAGCCCATGAAGGTGGTTTGATGGGACATTTTGGGATCCAAAAGACTTTTGAAATATTGCGTGATCATTTTTACTAGTCCCATATGAAACGCAATGTGCATAAATTTTGTCAACAATGCATTGTTTGTAAAAAGCCAAAATCAAAAGTGATGCCACATGGTTTATATACTCCCCTACCTGTTCCTGATTGTCTTTAGATTGATATATCTATGGACTTTGTTTTGGGTTTGCTGAGAACAAAGAATTACAAAGATTCTATTTTTATGCTTGTTGACAGGTTTTCAAAAATGACACATTTTATACCACGTAAAAAGGTTGATGATGCATGCCACATAGCTAACTTGTTTTTTAAGAAAGTTGTTCGACTTCATGGACTACCCAGGAGCATTGTAAGTGATAGGGACACCAAGTTCCTAAGTCATTTTTGGAAAACATTGTGGGGTAAGTTGGGTACTAAATTACTTTTCTCTACTACTTGTCATCTTCAAACCGATGGACAAATTGAGGTACTAAATAGAAATTTTGGCACTTTGCTCAGGACTATTTTTAAACAAATAAATCTTAAATTTTGGTAAGCACATTTGCCCTATATAGAGTTTGCAGATAATAGGGTTGTCCATAGTACAACTAAGTGTTCACCTTTTGAAATTGTGTATGGGTTTAATCCTTTAACACCACTTGACTTGTTGCTTATGCCTAACATTTATTAATTAAGCATAAAGATGCACATGCTAAGGTTGAATATGTGAAGAACCTACACTAAAAGCTCAAACTAAAAAGAAAATTGAGAGTTATGCCAACAGAAAGAAAGTTACTTTTGAACCTAGTGATTGGGTTTGGGTACATATTAGAAAGGAAAGGTTCCTTGAACAAAGCAAGTGCAAACCTCAGCCTAGGGAGATGGAGCATTCCAAGTCCTTGAAAGGATCAATGATAATGCTTACAAAATTGATTTATCAGGTAAGTATTGTGTAAGTTCTTCTTTTAATGTTCCTAACTTGACTTCTTTTGATGTAGGGGATGAATTAACAAATTTTGAGGAAAAATTATGCCCAAGAAGGAGGGAATGATAAGGACAGTGAAGCTGATCAAGGTTCAACGCAATTACTTGAAGGGCCTATAACTAGAGCTACGGCTAAGAAGGTAGAGTCCTCACAACAAGTGTTGACAACAATCCTTGAAGTTGCACCTACTGAGAAGGACGCAGAGGCCAAGATAATTCCAACTGCACTAATCATTACAGGCCAATAGTGACTTAGACATTTATAAAAAATAATAATAATAGTTATAATAAAATGTTGGTGGCTGCTTTTGAGACTAAGACCTTGTGCTCTTTTTAGTCTTAATTAATTGTAATGTTGACAATTTATTTATCTTTTATACGCATTTTAGTACTTCATACCTAATTTGTACAAATAATTTGGGGATTAACGAAAAGTCAAATTTTGGATGTTATTATTTTGAGACGTGAGAAATCTTTGGCTAGGGTTCTTTGTTGAATCAATTGATCTTATCAATAATTTCATTAAAAATCCTTATCCTGATCTTAAGGGCTTATCAAATGCCATACTGTTTGTGGCGTCCATCCTTTTCCGTATTCCGATCTAACTCTTATTTATATCTTCTGCATTGCTAATTTTTCAGAATCTACCCAAATTTTCTTATTCTCATACCTCATGTTTTGCTAATACTTTTTTCTGAGATTTATACGTCTAAATTGCGATTCAGAGTGCCATCTTTCCTCTCGTTGTGGTTTCATTGTAATCAAAGCATTGTGGCTTGAGATACATGAAAATGATAAGTACACGTTTCTGCCTAAAAATTGCACATGTGGTCACATCAGTTTTAAAAATTAAATTTATTAATTCTGTATTCCAGTACAAATTTGTGAAAATTATTGTCACTGGCTTGCTTATTAATTTGATTGATTGGCGTGTGCAATTAGTTGAAAATTTACATCATTTCTTGGTGTTATTCAAATTGATTAATTTGAAATTAAACTAATTAAAATTCTCTTGAGTGCACCACTGTGAGAAATATAAATCGATTGTTTTATATTTGAAATCACTAGTTTAAGGAATTTATTGAAAACTATCATTCTCTCTAAACCATATTTGGACCTTAAAAAGCAAATTTTTTTAATGGTTAAATTCACCCCTCTTGATTTTAAGAAAGATATTGAATTTTATATATATAAAGAAGTGGACGACCTCTTCTCTAGTCAATGTGAGATTTCCAACACACTCCCCTCAAGCTGAGACTCCTCAACTCGAGCATGAAACTTATAGATAAGGGTGGTTCAATAGCTGCCCGATAGCGGGTGGCTCGATAGGCCCAACAACCTTCCTAGGATAGACTCTGATATCATATTAGAAGTAAACTTTAAGCCTAACTCAATCTTACAAAACCTGCTTGTAAATTGAGGTTTGCACCTACTTATAAACTATTGAATGACCTTATCTCTAGTTAATGTGGGATCTCCAACAATATATATATATATATATATATATATATATATATATATATATATATATATATATATATAAATTAGTTAAGGATAATTTGGTTTTTATCTATTATTATATTTATATATTTATATGTTTGGTATGATTTTTAATACTAATAGTAAAATTTCTATTACTCTTCTATTTTATATGTTATCTTTATTTCATTGTTCTCGATTATCGCTGTTAAAAATCTTCACAAAGAATATTTTTATAACTAATTTAAATTTTTTATTAAAAATCGTTAAAATCATATTTCATAAATCGCCTGAAAACACAGTATTATAGTCAAACAGAGAGATAGAAAAAAATCATTTTTCAAAAAGGAAGGAAAAACAGTTTTAATTTAGAAGACCAACTTAAAAAAAATTCAAATTTAAATTGAAAGATTAAAACTATATTTAAACATGAAAAATGATATATATATATATATATATATATATATATATATATATATATATATATATATATA
>Ga0209489_101694_pt1 | contig 45334 bp, 17 predicted proteins | sample SiratrowhiteBW_FD_187527 | JGI IMG/M metagenome (GOLD analysis project Ga0209489, IMG submission 187527) | Root nodule microbial communities of legume samples collected from California, USA - Siratro white BW (SPAdes) (version 2) | ecosystem: Host-associated > Plants > Roots > Nodule | place... | reverse complement strand
AAAAAAAAAAAAAAAAAAAAAAAAAAAAAAAAAAAAAAAAAAAAAAAAAAAAAAAAAAAAAAAAAAAAAAAAAAAAAAAAAAAAGAAAAACACCGGTCCAAGGTCGTAAAAGAAGAAAGACCAAAAGAAACTATTGAAAAAGTCACTACAGAGTCTATTCAATCAGAAGAGAATCGAACTGACAAGAGGAAGGCAACAAGAAGGAAAGGATTGAGCACAACTTCTATTCCACAAACAAAATTGACAGGAGAAGCGTTTGAATCAGCCATAAAACCATGTAGAAAAGGACTTCAAAATTTTGAGACCAGGGAACAAGCAAGTGCAAATAACAGTGGAGATTGTTTGAGAACATGTGGATTACAAGCTGTTGGTTCAAATAGAAAACAACCTGGTATTGAACCAGGCAGATAATCTGATAGGAGCACAACATAATGTCATGCAGGCATATTGCCTAAACTATGAGGTTCAATTTCCAAATGTTCAGAAAAAAATAAGACGTGAAAATGGGAGAATTATCAAGTCCCAACGCAACTACTGGACTCCTAGTTTAGAATATAAAGCAGCGGAGTCCCACACTTGATTATAACTATAGAAAGAGCAATTCATGATCAACATCAACCCCTTGAGTACACCTTATGTCTAGGGTAGAAGAGGCCGACCAAAAGGTATCAAAAGCTTCTAAAAAAAAACACATGTGGGTCTACTACATACTACAAAGCAAACATGTAGCTTTGACAGAACAACATCTAGGGATGCAGAAAGGCACAAACATGCGTTGATGCTTTAGTTCAGATTGCGAGCATCAGTCACAAAAAAAAGAAACGAATAGAGAGAAGAATTCCTAGCAGTTCATCATATTTTCCTTTTATGTTAATAGTTTTCCATTCATGTCCCTTGATGTTCGATTTCCTCTAAAGTCCAGTAGTACATGTCAGAAGGAAAGCATGTATTCAATGATCAAAGATCCACAAGTGTGCATTGTGGGCACAAGTTTCTCGGGATACAACTCCCAAGTTGCATTTGCGGATTCTCACAATATGATATCTCAACTTCAACCCCTTGTTCAGGATAGTTTAACAATACAAGCACAATCTCAGGCAGAGAAGAGAGAAAAGACAGAGATGTTCCACCTATCATCATTGGGCTGCTTAGGTACCCAGTGTTAGAGTCTGTTCTAGCCTCGGCTACATAAACAATGTTAAATATGGCAGTACAAAACTTTCCATGTCAGGAACAGAGGAGAACAATGCAAATGAACAAAATACACCACCAGTTATCAATCATTCACACTTCTTCTCCCAAAAACTAATATTTAAGACCAAATTGAACAAAATCAAGTGATTGTTGATATACCAACAACTATAGAGTTAGAAGATGATATAGAAGATGTCTTCAATGAGAAATCATGTCAAATTCCAATCATAAACTTAGACAAAAAAACAGTTCGCTTTGAAGTTGCAGAAGTATATGGAACAAAACATGGAACTTCAAAAAGGAGAATTGTCAAAGGCCTTGATGGCTTTACATCCAACACTCCTTATTCAGATGTCATAATCTGAAGTCAAGTTGACAACAACTGGCCTTGGTAGCAATTCCCTTGTTACCTATGAAGTCTGACCGATGTCTTTTTTTTTTCAATAATCTAATTAGGCAATGAAAATGCACGATAGGTTTCCGTGCGAGGATTCGACAGGGAAACAAGAGCTCCTCGATCTCTGTTAGCTTGATTTCACTCCCTAGCTAGCAAGACACTCAAGAAAAAGGACAACACCAAAAACAAGTTTGAAGCAGCAAAGTGATCTAAATTTGAGAAGATCGTGGAGATGGAGTATCGTATGAGCACATTGGAGAAAATGGCCAGCGAACAAGGGCGTATATTGTCAGAAGTGAAGGCGAAGATGTCTACAATGATGACAGAGTTAACGACGATCAAAGAACACTTCTTGTAGATTAAAGAAATGTTGCGAGAAAGATTATTTTGGAGGGAGGAGAGAACTCGGTTAATGATGAAGGAAGGAGGGTTGAAAGGTTGGTATAGGTTCAAGAACTCATCTTAGACTGAGTTTTCTAAAGCTCTAATAAGGAGGTTTGGAGGGAAAGATACTGTAAGCCACTTCCCATTGGATAGCAAGGTCTTATAAAATGTATTTCACATTCACACTTTCTAACATCAATTTTCTATATGTAGATATAACCCACCATTTAATTAGATTTAAACTAACTAAAGGTGGCAAAGTAATAAAGCCAAGCATTGGCTCACTAGAAATGAGCCAATTCATTAGTAATAAATCACTATTCATTTGCATTATCTAATTCACAGTTTCATAACTTTAGTATGCTTATTTAGTTTCGTAATCGAAATCAGCGTACTCTAATAACCAGCATTTTTATAAATAAAAGTATGCTTTACTAAGATCTATTATATTAAAAAGCTAGGATGTAAGTTTGATAACTTCAGAATTTGTGTTTGGAATGTATTTTGTATTTTATATCGAAGCCTCATCTTTTAATTTTAGATGAGTCTATCATTTTTAAGTTTAAATTTAATTCTAATAGTATTGTTGCTAATTATAAAGTTAGATTTGTTATTAGGAGATTTATCTACTAATATGATCTTGAGTTATAAAAAACATTTTTTTTCACTGTTGTCAAGATCATTATGATTAGACTTTTCTTATCCTTAACTGTTTTCAACATCTAGTTCAACTAGATGTTAGTAATGCTTTTTAATCAATAATCTTGAAGAATATATTTATATGAAGATTCTTCAAGATTACAAGCATGCTCCTATAAATAATTCTATTAATCTTCATACCCACTCTGCAGCTCTTACATAATGTGAAAACAAAAGTCACTTACCTCTTACTCACGATGATATTGTCGGAGAAACTTTCTTTTCAGTATCCACTATCACGGTCGCTAAAGAACATCTACACCACTTAACAACACCCATTATACCACTCTCCTTTTAAATATTCTAACAAGGATGTTTCTTGCATTATGATATTTTGATGGGATGTAGAAAGCAATTGCCTTCATGATGTCTTATAGATTTTGCTATTTACATATCTCAAATTATTAAATATACTTCTATAAAAGGTTAAAAATATTTTAATATACATCTTTATCATTATATAAATATTATTTTTCATCTTTCATCTTAATTCTTATTTGAACTCTATTTTTACACTTTCATCTTCGTTATTCTTTAAATCCAAATTCTACACTTTCATCTTCATTATTTTTAAATGCAAATTCTGCACCTCGTATCCATTATCCTAAAATCCTTTATATGTATTTTTACTTTCATTTTTCTTGTCTATTAAAAATAATAAAATATCATCATAATTTCATTTCTTATATTGAATTCAACTAGTCAATGTGGATTTTGATAACTTTTCGCTAATGTGATACTGATATATTGTACAAAATTAACCATATAAATAATATTATGTGCTAAAATATATTGTATAACGTGTTTTCGTGAATAAGTTATTACATCAATTACTTTATTTGAAAGTATATCAATGTGACGTGTTTGTTTGTGAATAAAAATATTTGTAGTCTCTTCTAATATTATCAAAAGTCAATTTACAAAACATACACCTGTATGAGAACTAATTTCTTAAGCTTTATAATGAAACAAAGTTTTAAAAAATACTTTTAATATGTATATTTTTTAAGAGCGCTTTTTGATATTTTTTTATTATGACTCAAACATTAAAAACTATAAAGAATTTCAAGTTAAAAATAAAATATTTGAAAGAATAAAGGGAGTTCAACGAAAAAAAGAGAATTTTGTATTTCTAAAATAGGTGTGAATTAATTGACAACATCAACAATGGATCAAAGAATAACAAATAAATTAAAATAAAATGAATTAAAATTCCAAAACAAAAATAACAAGAATAAGGAAAAATATCAATGTTTACACAATGAATTTAAATATGAAGTTAGAGGTGTTATATTAGGTGGAGATAAGCACAATTAATAATATATAATGAAAAAAAATCACAACCTGTGTTAAGGTTTTATATTAAATGTGATATTAGATTTTTTATATAAGTTGACTTATAACTATTTAAATATCAAATAATACTCTCTTTATTTGAGTTTTTACAAAGACTAAAGATTAAGTCATTTATCTTGTATAAGGGAGACAATTATTGTCTTACACGTAAATTGTGTTAATCAATTTTACCAAGATATTTTAGATTTAAACTTATTTTCTAATACGCTTTTATAATAAGATATATATGAAAGAAAATAATAAGTAAAAGGATAAATATAGATAAATTCAATATATATATATATATATATATATATATATATATATATATATATATATAAAAAATAAATATATATATATATATATATATATATATATATATATATATATGTATATTAAAAAAAATTTAATAGTATATTATGAGGTGTAGATGGGGATAGAAGTGTTGGTGGGGTTTAGGTCTTTATCGAATATAAGTAAAGCAGGTGTGGAAGCATTTTATGATTATACGAATTAGTTATTTCTTTACCAATGTTTACGTGATACCCATTTTTTGGCCCTTCAATTATTGTTTGTTTGTTCCATTTTGTAAGCAAAGGTTTTGGTTCTTCGTTCCATTCAAAGTCACAATACTCCTACACTTCTCTTTTTTTGGTCAATAATCATTTCTCCTACACACTTCTTCGATTCCATTTTTAAAAATTTATTAAGTGGAAAAACCTTCGCTTCACATATATTTTTAGAAAAAAAAAAAAAAACAGTTTTAACAAAATTAGCATAAGAATTCAGGTGTGTTAAGTTATTGATATATTCTTATAATAGATAATGGCATATCGAATTTCTTGGAATGCGTGGGCTCAAGAATTCCAATGAGAATGAACAAATAAAAGTTCAACCAAGTGTATATTGTATTTGATACTTTTTTTTTTCTAATTTAAATGAATTTAAAATACGAAAATATATTTGTTGGTAGGGTTTGTAATAATTTACTTAAATCTGAAATAACTAAGTTTTCACCTCTACTGAACAAGAATTAAGTCTTTTAAACAAGAAATTAAAAATAACAAATCTATCATTGATTCTAAATAAGACACGTTTATAATGCTTTAATTCAAATTATACATAACTAAAATCGTAGAAAAATAATAGTCCTCATTATTAGGAAAATGATAAACAATAATAATTAAATACAAGTACTGATTCAAAATATTTACCTAGCTAACGATATTTTGATTATCGCGTGAATAAATATACATAACTAAAATCTTGAGTATTGCATTAATGAAATATTAGTAAATAAGATAAAGGAATACATGAATGGTGGCGGTATGTAAAATTAGTCATTCTATTCCACTTTGTTTAATCAATTAGACTACATAAGCTTCAGTACAGACTTGGAGTTGATTTATTTAAAAATAATAATAATTGAAATTTTTAAAAAATTAAAGTTATTTTTTTAATTAAAATATGTATACATTTTAGAATTTATAAATTAAATTATTATATTTAATTTTTAAATTAATTCCTTAAACTTTAAATATACTGATTTTGTTTTTCGTATATTTATTTATTTATTTTTAAATAACACCAAGGATATGAAGTGTATAAATAAGTACAAATTCCATTATATAAAAATAGCTGTGTTAGATTGATCATAATTTAAATATTGGACATTTTACATTTATTATAAAAAATTATCTTATTTTATAATGATATATTCCATCTTCACATGAAAATTGTATTTAAAATTTTGTACGGGTAAATGAAAAGACTAAGATAAAATGTATAAATAAATGAATACTTATCATTTTGTATGATTGAATTATTTGAAGTGTAGATATTAAAATAGGCAATTTAACCTAAAAGTTTATAATAAAATTATGTTAGTCAGTGCATATTTTAAAGGATGTGATTTTTCGGTCTGTTTTAAAAAGATAAACTAAAAAATAAAAAATATTTTTTTAAAACAAAAGTTATATTAATGAAATTTATTTTTTAAGTTCAGATTTATTGATTTTATATATAAACATCTCGTACATATCACTTTTACTTTTTAAAAAATATAATTCATATTTTCTGAAAATCAGTTTATATATGTATGGATCTATAAACCTAAAGTCATTTAAGGTAGGGTAAAAAATAATCTATTCAATTTAGGTTATAATTATTTTTTTTCCTAACCTGATTTGTTTCACAAATTTATGAGGCAAGTCCATCAAGTTAAGATTAATTTGACTTCACATTTTAAAATAATATAAAAAATTATTTTAAAACTATTGGAAAAAAATTTATTCACATAAAACACTCAACAGTACTATATATGGCGACGAATGTATTCGAAAAAAAAATGAAGTATTGTATTTAAAAATGTATACATAAGTAAATTTTTATTCATAAATCTATTTTGTATAATTAAGAAATTCTTTCATTTTCTAAATTTAAGCACTTTTCTTATTTAATTAATTTTGATATTTCCTCAACAAAAAGAATATGCTCCTCACATTGTTTTGTACAGCTACTTCTAACAAAGTTTCACCTAAAATTTGTTTGAAAAACAGTTAAATTCTAAATAAAAAGTCTTAGACCACCAAAATGTGGATTAGACATGTATTAAATATTTGACAACTCTAAAAATAATATTAGTAATGAATTATTATTGCTGATATTACACAACGATAATCGTTCTAGCAGTCACAATAGTTTCACAGTAACAACACAATTAGAAATGATTAAAATAGAATCATAGTATTAATAATAATAATTATCATTATTGTGAGACTATTATCAGAATATCTCATCAATAATAGCAGTGAAAGTTATAGCCATGAAGACAACAACACGTGAGCCTAACATGCTTTAGTGTTGTTATTAATAATCAAAGATATTGCAATAGTATAATGTGAAGTGCAATAATTAATTATATTTTGTGATGACTTTTTCCCAAAGAACAAAATAAGATAACCTCGTTTTTATCTTTTGTCACTAATTAATAAATTAAAATAAATACAGGATAACTTATTTTAAGTTATTTATTCTGACCACACTGAACAGATTCTAGTTGCTTAATTTATCTTTTTTTTTTAATGATTGTAGACAAATATAAGAATAAAAAAAGATACATCCAGTTAAAATTGAAAAAAACAAATTATCATGAATAATCAACATTAAAATACATACCACCGATTGCATACTGGCATGAGATTATTTTAATTTAATCATTTTAAATTTGAATTCTAAATTGAGAGAGTTGAGTTAAATATTTGAAGGAGAATTTTACATTTCATCGTGATTTTATATATCTTAATTAAATTTAGCTCTGATTAAAATATGGTTTAAACAAATAAAATTAAAATACGTACGTCATATAAATTGTGATAAAAGTGGCATTACTTTAAACTTTAACTATTTATACATAATTACATTCGTTAGACATATTCTTCTCGTTTTCTCACGTAAATAGTTTTTTTTTTCGGATTCTAACTAAAATTTTATAAAAAATATAAATAAAAACTAAATATATTTAATATTTTAGAATATAAAACACGTTTCATTCTTACCATTAAAAATATAAAATAATGAAAGAATTTAGAATTATTCTTACAAAATATATCATACCACGTCTAAAAAGTATTCTCTTGGGTTATGGGTGTTACTTAACTATGACCATTTTTTTTATGTATTTTTCTTTTATCTTCTAGGGTATCATCGTATGGCCTTCACGCAGAAAATCTGTAGAAAGTAAGTGATTTATAAAATGTATGGAATCAGATTGGTTTTAAAAAATAATAAAAGCACATAAGTTATGTAACGATTTATAATGTAAAAAAATGAAAGTCATTTTAACTTTAGTCACGATATTCTGATTAACAAAAAACTAAAGTGATAATAGTAAACTTTACCAGAGATAAATTTTAAACAGATAAAATTAAAAAATCTATAAATAAATTATAAATATTATTTTTTATTTCATTAAATATTATAGATGAAGATTTGATAAATGAATATATTATGTGCATTTAAAGGGGATTAACGATATTTTTGTTCACGTGTGAAGAATGGAAATGGTAAAAGTAGAATGTATATAATTGTATATTATGGTTGAAAAATTAAATATGTTAATATAACGATTATCAAAATAATTATTAGAAAAAAATAGTGTTTTGTAATAATTATAATTAATATGTTATACTTATTTATTATGAAATATATAATTTTGGGTTGATATAATTTATGTAAGAGATTATTGTTTAATATTATTCAAACGCTAATATAGATCACTCAAGTGACAAAATATAATGATAATTTAAAGTTTGATTAAGAGAATTGAACTTCTCTTTCTTTCCCAAAAAGTGGTACTTAAGTGAAAAACTTGCACAAATATTTATGAATGGTGGTGCTGTATAATATTGTAGAAGTTATAAAATCATACATTTAGGTGTCAAAGATTCAAGAATCATAGGATTTTGAGTGTTAGTGAAGTAGTGTGTGTTTAGTATTTTTTGAATTTGTTGGACTCTATTAACGAACTTGTTGGATTCTATTAAGAAGGACCATCGTTCAAGCATTTGAGTGAGGAAGAGGTTAAACTAACTTTTTCTATTTTAGAAATGACTTTTAAGTACTAAGAGATCGCTTAAGTGAAATAATTATTATACATATTCTCTCTCTTTTCTATAAATGGTATGCCTAAGCGAATAAGTTTTATTTTATATAAAAAAAAACAAAGTCACTCAAATGAGATGAAATCGCTCAAGCAATGCATGCCTAATGGTGAGATAGTGTTGTATGTTGTATGAGATATATGTATGATATAATGATCCTTATATATTTTCATTGTTTTTATGAGTGTTGCTCCTTCTATGTATATTATGATCCTTTTATAAGTGTGTAATGAGAGACACTTGTGACTCAAGTGATATTAATATAAAACTCATTAAGAAAAAAATATATTTTTATTTATGACTTTATCACATACATTAAGATTTAAAGGGATCAAAAATTGAAAGAAATTTATTGTTAGTATCTTGTATCTTTGAATATTTATGACCTAATAACTATAGTATTAAATACATAACTCAAAATAATGAAAAATCTTTACTAATGAATTATCATACCCATTAAAATTTTGAATTGAAAGAAATTTGTACACTAACTTTATTAACATAAAAAATTAGCAATAAATTCTCAACATGTTTTTGAGGATGAATGAGATGTTAATATTACATTTTTAGATAAAATTAATTCATTTATAATTTGATGTATATATTTAGAAAGAAAATATGATATAACTAATTTATAGTATGTTATAATTAAGGGTGCTAATATTTTAACACGATAAACAACAAAATTTTGATACTGAAATAAATTTTTATATTATTATATAATATTTTATTACATAAAGCGAGTATTAAATAGATGTAATTTATTAACAGTGATATGAAAGTATAATGTTTTATGATGATTTTGAAATAGTTAATTTAACTTATATTTATGTATAAAATATTGCATATAACACTAAAAGAAAGGTGTTTTCAGAGTTTTAATATTGTATATAATTTATATATGTACTTAATGTTGGAAAATAATTTGTATGTTAATTATACAGAATAGTAACGGTTTTAATAGTTTATGGAAGTTGTGTTTATAACATAATTTCTCTTTTGTTAAAAAGAACTATAATAACACGGTTTTCCTTTATAAAAAAACATTTTTATGTACCCGATCAACTAAAATAAAAAAAATGGCGTTTAAACACACGGTTTTCTTATTTTAACTTGAAATTAAAACATACAATTACGTTGCAAACACCCATTTTCCATTTAAAATATTTTTAAAATACAACTTATTATTTTTTCTGCAAATATTTTAAATCTCACTAATTTTAATAGTTCTTTTTTTAAATTATCCCACTTAAAAAAAATATCATACCAAGTAACATCCATTTGTTTCGTACACCTTTGAAACTTAATATCAATGGAATCATGTTTTATCCCCTGCCACTATCTGTGAACTAATTTATATCTCTGTCCATTCATGTTTTTATTTCCAACATTTACTTCACTTATGGTTTTTTCTTTTTTCCTAATTGAGTTCAAATGTAAATGATCATGTCGGGTCTTCTCTTTTTCCCTCAAGTCTTCTTAGCCATTGCTTTTGCAAGTTGGGCAAGGAATAATTCAAACTATGAATAATAAATAAAAAAAATGGAATAATTCAAACTATGAATAATAAAAAAATGGAATATTGCGTTGAGAATATTGCAAAAAGAAAATGAGGCTTTTTGCATAAAAGAAAAGTCATATTTTAAGATTAGAATTATGAGAATCATATATGGATGGGAATAGGTTAGGTCCAAGATAAGGATTTATGGTTTAGCTCATAATACTTAAGTTAGGTAATGTTAGAACTTTTTGAAAATAAACGTTATTAAAACAATTTATACTTATAAAAAATTATATTTACATAAATTTTGAAACAGACTACATGTAAACAAGAATATTTTAGTAATTTAAGATATAAATGGAAAAAAATAATATATATATATATATATATACCTAAAAAGTTATATTCCAAACGAGTTCATGCTGTACCTAGCTTTTCTTCATCCATTCTTATCTTTTAGTTATATTTCTTATTGTTGAATCTAGCTTTTCTTCATCCCTTCTTTATCTTCTACTTATATTTCTTATTGTCCAATCAAATAGAACATGATTGCTTATTAAGTAGTTTACATAAATGATGTCATCAATAATTTCTTATTAGTATTGTTGAAAAAAAAAATTCTACTGAGTGATGCATTTTAATTAATATATTATTGGAAAAACAAATTACTTGGATAATTATATTCGGAAGTGATAGATAAGGTCCACCAAATTTCAAATAAGTAACTTTTTGAATTATAATATTTTAGATGTTTTTAATGGTTAATTTTTAATTATTTAGAGAGTATTACATTGTATTTTTTTTTTAAATTGTGATAAATATTAATAAACAACTCAAAAAATATTTGAATATTTGTTTTATTAAAAATAAATTTTAAATATAATTTAACTTTATAAAATTGACTTATAAGATGAGATTATTATATTTTTTTTATAAAATAATTTACTTTTAGTTAATATTATGAAATTTTCAACACTCCCTTTCCATCAAGGTTGTTCAATTTATAAATGAGATAGATATTTATAAGACAGGACTCAATAACACATAATATAATAATTAACAAACTTTGTTAGAATATATTTTAATACTATCTTAAAATGTAAACTTTAAAAATTTAAATCAATTTTAAAAAATTAACTTGTAAAATGAAACTTATACCCATTTACATATATAAACTCTCTCAGATCTTTAAAAAGGTTAATCCATGTATATGAATATGATAACTTATATATATGAATATGATAACTTATATTAAGTTAGACAGGTTATAATTTTTTAAGAAAATAAAAGAGATCAAACCTTACACACAATGGTATTTGTGTAAAAAAGGTTAGGTTTTAAGTTATTAAGAAAGTTATTTCTACCGGGTTGAATTATTTAACTAAATATAACTAACAAATTTATCGATATTGTTATAATATTTTATATTATAAATTTATTGATCTCCTAAATATTAATTTTTAGCCTACACAAAAAAGTTAAGTGTATAATTTATTTAAAAATATATTTATGTTTATTCAGAAGGTATAGTATAAATTTTAAGTAATTTTTTTTATTCGGTACCTATATTTGAATAATTATAAGGAACAATTAAGCAATTAAATATAGTTTTATTTTATAAATGATTGTACAAAGCTATAGATTTTATTATAAACTGATACTGTATTATTGTTATTAATTTTTAAAACTGTTTTTCCAAACTAAATTAGCTGCACATTGAAGAAAAAATTATGAATACCTAGCTAACTTCTGACATCTGGAAATTAGCAATAGTTAGAAAGAGTAATACAACAAGGATAAAGATCAAGCATGGTCCATAAAAAATCATAAAAAAATCAAATAAAGGTATCTGCATAAAGTTGCATTCAATTTTTATAGATGAATATGATACTATAAATATATACTACAAATAAGAGCATATGAAAAATGGGATTAATAACCATTAAATAATTGATTAATATAATCTTTTGATGAAGTACAAGTACATTAGTTCAAACTACAAATTTGTTAGAACTCTCTTTAAAAGGGAGTTATGCATCAACAAAACTTGTATTATTCCAATGAGAAGTACCACTTTATTCAGTTTCATACATTCCCCACAATTGCTTACTCTCTATCTATATCTCTGAATAACACTAGAAAAACCATCACCAATCTATGAACTCAAATGTAGTAAGCAATATACTAAGGGGAGTTTTCAGCTTAATTTTTCTTTTACAATGCCTACAATTGACCCAACTAAGCCCACTACACTGACAAGAAAACATACAAAGCTGAATATGCTGAGAACAATCCATTTTCTACTCCAAGTTGCAACTTTGTGCTGCACAAAGTACATCTCTACTGGGAAGTATATGGACAATGGCCAGAAGATTAAGGCTCCTAACAGTCCTAGAATTTGGTTGAAGTAAGGAAACAAGATTGCAATACCAACTGTTGTAAACACATAGGTTGTTCTAAAACAGAACCTAAAAAGGTTTAGCTGAAAACCAGGAATTAAAGGCAGTTTCACTTTGTGGAAATTGTTCACAAAGCCACTGTTGGGGAATTTTCTTGAAGCCCATCTATCAGCAGTACAATATATAGGTTGACTGTATACCTGAGAAGAAAGGACACATAGATGAAGCACAAACATGAAGAGTTAGGTGACATGAAAAAGGCAAAGAGAGAATATATGTTGATACCAAAACTTTTTCATGCTTTCAGTTTAAGAGTTTCATGTGAAAACGTGTAAAGTTAGAAAATAAAGTGGATTTATTCTTTATCAGAGTTAAACTATTTTGCAGGTTTATTTCACTTTAAATATCTGGTGGATTCACCTTTCTTTTATATGTTTTCTTATTTTAAAGAGACGGTTGGAATGATGGAAGGTTACGAATGATTTGATTTAAACAGAACAATTCTTTATTCTTGAAACTTATATTATAAAAAGGAGCTTGAATTTATATACAGATAAAATTGCATGTCTCCAAAAAAATTGATTTTTATTAGTAACTTAATGTTATCACCCTTACTCAGAACAGGTCAAACACAAACAGACAAAGGGAAAATTTTCAATTCAGTGACGGATTAAAATAAAAGAAAATCCAAACAAAGCTTTGTGTAGTCACAGTTTATGTTAAAAAGCACAGCATGGCTTCATAACACATGTTTATGTCAGATGACAGTGAAACTATTTTCCAACTTGTCCCTTCTGATGTTAATTATTTATTTGTGCTTCTGTTACACGGTTGGAGTTTTGATTCTCTTATATGAATACTAATATTTTTTGGACATTATGCAAACACAGAAAGATCATCTCATGTGCAATAAAAAAGAAGGGATATTGTTTTTGAGACATTTTGTGTTTGATATGGAACATTAATATTACCTGATATCCTCCCAGCAAATGAATAATGATGCAAACATTAGCAAGGTCAACGAGCCAGAAAGGCTCATAAAACCCAGAACCTTGCAAAAGGCCTGTTAAGAGATTTCCTGGTGTGTGATGTCCAAAAGCTGCATATCCAAAGCATCCACAGCACAAGTAGAAGAATGTTGTGATGAAGATTGCAACCATTGAGGCCTTTTTCATGGTCTGATTTTCTGGTGGAGGAGACTCTAGAGTGTCCTTTGATAATAAAAAAATAATTCAAAACCTTGTTTCAGCTATAAATTCTTTCCTTTTTTTGTCTTATGTAACCCTCAGCCCAACCAATTTGAACATGCATGATATAATAAGGTACCTGGATCTCAAGAAAGAGAATGGAGTATGGATAGGAAAAGGCAATGTCACCAAGTGCTTGGAAGATTAACCAAAATTTGTCAGCAACTGTATCAGTTGGTATTCCTGTCAAGCTACCCTTAATTGTTCCATTTTCTGCAAGGTGTAACCAAAGTCATAAGAACCAATGTAGTAGTAGTAGTAGTAGCATGATATGGATTTAGGACTAATAGTTTTCTTTGTTCATGTTGTTGCTTTAGTTATCAAAGATCAAAGCTCAATACAGTTTCTTAGATGTTATCAGTGTTGTTTTCCAATCAGAAGACTTCAAATAATAAAGAAAAACAACAATTGATTGATGAGTCTTACTTATGACTGTTGCTATGCCAAGTCCAAGTCCAATGAATGAGTATGTAAAGGACATAATTGCGGCAACAACCGAAACCCATTCCAAGTTATGGAGATCCGGTATGAATGACATTATAATTTGAGCAACTCCAAACAGCACCATATATATGTTACCATCAAAATGACAAGGAGCTTGATGCCCTTTCTTGTGATAGCAATTTGATGCCAGAATAGCCCTGTGCAGTAGAATGAACGAACATGATTCATTAGCTTATATGGCTAGAGCAGAAAAACAAAGGTGGTTTTCTCATTTCATGAGGAAAGTACCTCAGACATGTTGCTGTGGTTAGAACATATGCAATACCAGTCAGATATAAAGTCAAAAATTGAAGGAAGCCAGCTATCCATGTTCTTTTAACACCTGAAAAACCATAAACATGATTATACATTGCAGTTTTTATTTTAGTCCATTTAAATTGTATCTATGTTTAACTAGAATTATTGTAGAAGAGTGTGAGAAAGAGTTCATTGTGTTACTACCAAGAAAAATTCTAACAGCATCCATGTAAGAGTAGTTTCTTTTCCCAGTTACAGGATCAGGAGTTCTGTAGCACTCAGACATGAGGAATGAAGAAATATAGGTGACAATTGCACAAAAAATCAGGGCAACTGGCCCTCCAATCCATCCTAATTGGGAAGTGCTCCATGCAAGAGAAAGAACACCAGAACCAATAACAGCAGTAATGATATGAGCTACAGCACTCTTCAAATTCCCTGGCAGAACATGGAAGGACTAAAATTAAGATTCAAATTCAAGTATACATCAAAAAGGATTAGTTTTGGTTCTAGAGAATTTACCAGTCCTTTTGGCACGTCCATCGTCATCATAATCACCCGTAGCACTTCTAGTTATTTGTAGAGAGCTTTTCCCATCCATGTTTATCAAAGCATCCAATTCAATCCAAGCTTATGGAGATTACTGCATGTTATAATCCCCTATGAAGGCTTAAACTAACAAGAATAAAGACAAACAATGCTGCATCTACTTGAAATCAAAGTAAGTACATCATGGGAAAATACATAATTTTTTCCTTTATGTGAAGTAATAAGCCAAATCTACCAAAATTAGTTGCATTAAAGAGCATCAAGCACATGATAAGTTGCTCAAATAGTTTAAATTAGTCTAATTCTGCTAATGAACATGTGCATGTATGGCTTGTGTTTTGCCACCAGTGTGTCAGTCTAGGCAGAGTAATCAATAGTACAAAATTAGACTCAAACTTTGCAGGACGTGACCTAACCAGCTAGTGTAAAACAAATCACATTACCTGCTTTCTAGGCAAAGAGAAAGCTTGGGAAAATGTCTTTCTACACTTGGTCCAATGCAGATTGGGTTGAATATAGTTATAGGCTTGGAGGAAAGAGGAGGAAAAGATGCTTAGGCTTACGTAGCTTCTTAGATGCTTCATGATGTGTGATTAAGAGCTAATTATTAAATACGGTTTTTGGTAAGGTAACCTTATATAAACATAATAATTGAGGAATCAGAAGTCATACTCACCAAGGAATTTTTTATGAACCTTTTTTTCTTTTTTCTGTTACTTTTACTCTTACTTACACTGTGATCTAGATAGTAAAAAAGATTCAGAATCTGTGGACCAGAGGACTCAAGTGGAAAGGTTGTAGAGTGTTCTTCAAAAAAGACCAAGTGGTAGTGAAAAAGTTGAAAACCATGTTTTTGCTGACTTTTGAATTGAAAGCAGACCATTAGTTTCAGATCATGGTCACACATCAAATTTGTCCCATGCTGTAATCGAAGTTCATTTCAACTTCTCTATCTTAATATAGACCACTTACGTCCAGCATCTTTCACCTCAAGGAACAACACACACAATTTTAGATTTCACATTGCAGAATCCATAGAATCATTGAAGTAAAAGCAAAATCTTTTTTCAGTTGGGTCACATCTAGTGTTCAAGTTTCTTAGTGTGAATGAATGGAATATCATCATTTGTTTCAGCATCCTAACAACTAATGAATGCCACTACTTTCTACAAGTTCAGGACTTACCAAGCTGATTTGTTTGTGATGAGACACAATGAGAAGCCACAGAAGCAAACTTGTTACTCTATTTGCAGCAATTTGTAACTCTAACCCCCAAGATTCTGATGAATTGAGCCAATTTTTGACTGAGAGTGCCCCTTTTGTGTAAGAGAGTTCACAAGATAGAACAAGATTAGTCCAATTTATAGGCATCCAAGACTTTAGGATCAGGATAAGTGTCTCTATGCAAGCTAATAAAATGTCAACTTGGACCGACAATAAATTATTGGGAATAAGCACTTTGTAATGTAAGAGAAGAAAATGTTCACAAAAAATGTGGCTTATGAAGCAGGTTGGTCATGGTCCACTGACACATGGACCCTTTGGTTAGTTCCAAGAAAATTTCCCAAGATGCTGCAAAACTTCTTAATATTTTATTTACCTTAGAATGGCAGGTACAAGTGGAAAAAAGAAACAGCAGATAAAAATAATAAAAGGTAAGTCTGAAATATTGAGTACTAACAGGTGATTGGATAAAATTAAGAATTTTAACTGTTATGCATTAAGAATCTCACCAATAGAAAGCTTAGATATAAAATGATATATTATTAAACTACTTTTTACATAGAAAAAAATTATTCAAAAACTTATGCATTACTGTTTCAATTTTATTCAAAAACCTATGCGATAATGCTTCAGTTTTCTAATATTCAAATTTAATATTAGTGAATACAAAACTAAACAAGTTATAATATTTATTATATACATATATATATAATTACATCTGATAATATAATCAATAATTGGGACTAATAATATTTATTATATAGAACGTTAGTTTCAACTGTTTTTAATTCAACAATTTTATAAATATAGAAATAAATATTTGTATTTAATATTGATTTTTGTTATTAAATGTAATATTTATTAAAAATAATAACTAAATTATGAATCTATTAAATATAAAACTTTTAATCGGTTTCTATATATTAAAAAAATGACAAATCAAATGGCCGTTATTTAATCAATAATTTTGAATTGTAAATATATTAGTTTATATAGTGCAATGCATGGAAAATTGCACCCTAGTAGTTTTATGTAAGTAAATTTAATTATTTTCTATAAAAATTAAAATAAGTTAAAAAATTAAATCATAAAATATATATGAAACTTACTTACTCAAAATATAAACTCTAATTATATTATTATGTAAACCTGTTATCAGTTGTTGGAAATATTATAGTGTCACGGTACTATGCAAATTTCAGTTGAAAGTATATCAATTATTAATAATGAGTAAATATGAAGGAATATCATAAAATAAATTAATTATTCTGACAAATACAATTTGTTTTTGCCAATGAATTCATTAATAAATATATTAAAAAGTGATATATTATTTCAATAATTAATGATAAAAATTGTGTTTTTATCAATTATTAATAATATTAACGTGCAAAAGATATGATTAAAAAAGTTGAATGTTTTTTTATTAGTTATTAATAATATTAATAAGGAAAATATTATTAAGTTTCATATATTTTACATAAATTTCTGTTAATTAAATAATAACATAAAATAATTTAAGAAATATCAATATATATTTGGAAATTTTTCAGTAATAAATTAAAAAAATACTATTAAGGAAAAGAAAATTGGACTTGATTTTCACACAAAAGTAATATTCATTATTTCATTGACAATTAATATTGAAATGATGATATGAAACTCTTTAAATATTTGTTTGAATTCAAGAGTAAATTTGATGAAAGCATGTGAAAAGTTAGATGATTTACATTAAGAAAAAGAAAATAAGATTTGAAGAAAAAGTTTATGAAAATTTGTAACAAATATAACAGGTGTGATTGATAAAATAATTTTGTTCATAAATAAAATTATAATTAAAATTAATTTTAAATTAAATATAATTAATTTATTTGATGTGATTAATAAATTAAAATTATTTTAACTGATAGAATCATAAAGGTGTCATTTACTTTAAAATAAAAAAATTAAATTAAATTATTATTGTTAATAATATTAATTTATTTAATTATTATTATAATTATATTATTATTATTATTATTTTTTATTATCATTTTACAATTTTATTATTTTGATTATTATAATTATTATTTATGATTTTTTATTACTTTTAATTTTTCATATTAATATTACTGATATTATATTTTTTATTTTTTATTTTTTATTTTAATTATTATATTATAATTTATTATTTATTTTTTTATTAATATTTATTATTAATATTTTATAGTTTTATTAAGTTTATTATTATATTAATTATTATTAATTACTATTATTTATATTAATTATATAAAAATATAATAAAAAATAACTTTTGCAAATCTTTTTTATGTAGCTAAGAAAGTTCGTATCAAGATATTTTTTCCCAATAATTAGATTTTATTAATTTTTTTATTCATTGAAAATTTAACTTTAATAGCAAATCATCACTAGCTTGTTTCTGTTTGCAGAACCAAACACAACATAAAGTATAATCTTGATTATTTATAGTGTTGAATTTACTTTTGGAGATTTAAGATGCAATAGCAAATATTAATAATATTAGTGAGTAAAATTATAAAAATTAAACTATATGAACGTAGAAAGAATATAAAAAATAAAAATAAAAAAGGGTTGTGACTTTAGTAGAAGATGTCAAGTATTATTTTTTTATTTACCTAATTTATAAATAATTGGTCATGTAATATAATTTTTTAGCAAAATAATTCAAACATTTATATACTATAAATTTATTTACAACAGTTATTGATGGACACATTATTTTTATTAACGAAAAATATTAAGTATATTATTAAATAAAATATTATGCTTTATTGTTAATTTTTTTTATCAGCGTGCTATATTATTATTAAAACAAAAGAATGAGTATATATATATATATATATATATATATATATATATATATATATATATATATATATTATCTAGGAGAAGAAAGGTGTCAAACGAATTTACATCATTTTAAGAGTTTATTATAATATTACTAGTTACATTAATAATAGCTATTAATATGTGTTGTATTTTTTTCTAAAAAATGTCAAATTATAATAATCACTTACCTAATTTATAAATAATTAGTCATAAAAAAATGTTTTATTTACCTTATGTATAGATAGATTACTAATATAAAACTTTGGAAGTCTAATATGTGTTGTATTTTTTTCTAAAAAATGTCAAATTATAATAATCACTTACCTAATTTATAATTAATTAGTCATAAAAAATTATTTAATTTACCTTCTGTATAGATAGATTAGTCTAATATAAAACTTTGGAAGTCTAATATGAATTATTATAATCATAATGTTGTGATATATTATTAATTATAAAAATTAAGTATATACTATTTTATAAATACTAAGTCTTGGATGAAGCTAGTTAATTTAACAATTGATTATAATTTTAGTGATATTAAAATATTACCCATAAGTATAATATAATTTATATACATTTTAGTCAATTAAATAATTATTTAAAATATAGCATACTTTTGACCAGAACCTAATAATAATAATAATAATTATTATTATTATTAAAATATTAAATTACCTTTGAAACTTTTTTGTTTTAGATGTCAACAAATAATATTAAAGAAACATATTAAATATTGGACATGGTTTTTCACATAAGATTGAAACACAGGGATATTCATCTACCTGTAGGACAATCAATTGGACATAATGAGATCCAAATCTTTAAGTACCAAAAGTATTTCACTTTCTTAACATATACCTTTGATTCTTTAGAAATAAGTGTGGAACTTACTCACATAAATGGAAGATATATTATTATAGATATTATTAGTCACTAATATTATTAAGAATTCATGAATTCAAATATGTAATATGTCATATTAAAAAAATAGATTATGATTTTAGTAAAAAAAATTCACATAACATTATAATACCTTAATTATATATAAAAATTGGTCGTGTAAATCTTTAGCAAAAATAAGTAAAAAAATTATGAATTAATTATATATGTTAAATTGATTTACAGTAATTATTATTATCAATGAAAACATTTTTTTTTAGTGTTAACTATTAATTGTATGATAAATAAAAATATTGTGATATCTTATCAATTATAACAATAAAATGATTACATATAATAACTTATTGTACATATACTATTACCCTTTAGATTTCTGTATAAAAATATACAGAAATCTATTTATACAAGAATGATATATTTATACAATAATATATACAGAAACCACTAATTATTAACAGTTATGGCTACTGTATAGGCATGCCATACATCATATTCTGAGTGGTCATTCCATTGCATCCACTTTGAAAGTCCTCCTCTAAAGCAGTTTTCATGGTGGTCCAGTTGCTCTTTCCAAAAGCTCCAGCTTAACAGCATTTTGAGGACTAGAAAAAAAGTGTTGACATGAACATTGTGTGGTGCATATTAATAGCTAAGAAACCAGTTCTCATCTTTTATTGTTGCTATAATAGATTACTTTGAATGTTTGAACTGTTGTTAATATTTAGCAAAATAGTCTAGAGTTTAGAGTTGCATATGTAACATCTCTTGTATTCATGTATAAGAATCTTACTTTTTGAAGAAAAAAAAATCGAAATATATAAAATATAGAAAGTTTATAAATAGAATATGAATATTTATTTTATTTTATTAAAAAAATTATTTTTATAAAATTTATTGTTTCTAAGTTCTCTCTTAAGTTAGAAATTATACCGTGAAAGAGATAGTTAAAAACTGGATTGATCTAAGTCATGAGTCTGGTAAGTTTCTGAATTTCTTCTAAAGATTTTATTCATTACGGAAATTAATACTAACATTTTAATAGAATGATTATTTATATCTACGAAATTTTTTTTTACCTCGTATATTTAGACTAATTACATTATTAAGAGTTTGAAGTAGATGGTGGGAGATGTAAATTTACTTCGGCCATAATATTTCATCATATTCGGTGTAAATTTACATTAAAATTGGTAAAGTGCCATATAAAATCTATTTTTTTTTATTCATCGCGGCTTTTTTTTTTCCAATGGTTCAAAAAGATGTTAAAAAATACGTGTCAAAAGATTTGAAAGGTATAGGTTGTTTTCACTTCATTTTCTTGGTGTTAACTTTATTTAATGTTTCTTTTTCATTCAAATATTATGTATGTTGTAAACCTATTTACTAAGAATTTTTTCAAGCAGTTGAGGACAAGTGATCAACTACAACCAATAAAAAGAAAAGAACAAAAAGAATCATGATGTGACAAAGGAAAACATGAATCTTTGATCACCAATCGTAAACTTAATTAAGAAATACAAAATAAAAGATAAATGCTCTTGAAAGGGAGAGGTTGTTGTCTAAACATCTCTAAATAGACATCGATCATTCTTTATTCTAGACTAGTATGAGTTCATACGAGTCTTTTATTCATCGTCACTTTCTATGTAAGATTTGGATTGAACATTTCGTTAAGTTTTTGTATAAAAAGATAGTCACCTTGACCATATAAAATGACTTACTAAGTTCTTTCGTGGAGTTGCAATTCTAAACAGTATAGTACTTCAACGATGAAATTAAACTAATGTAAGAGTAAATTGTCAATGGATTGGAGAAATAAAAACAAGGTTTAGTGAACTATAAAAATACAGAGAAAAAAAACTTTGAAAGAAAACTCCTCTTTGAAAAACCACATAAAATACCTATAAGTTAACAGGAAAACAAATTTGAGTTAAAATTTTTAATATTTTATGTAAACGATAATATATAACACTAAAGATATTAATAAAATAAATAGTAAAAGTTTAATATTATGTGTATAGATTAGATTGGTCAAGTCTAATTTAACCATTTCAAGTTTTAGATATGTAATTACATTAAATAGTTTTTGTTTTGTTTATGGAGAATATAAGATATTTTAGTCGAAAGTAAAAAATATTCTCTCAGCATAATGACATTCATTTAAAGAATTTACATTTCTTAACAAAATTCCAAACGATTAAATTTCTGCCCATATACATAAAGAACAACTCAATCATGTTGTACCATATTCGTTTAGAAAAAAGTTTTACAATTCATACAGCTTTAACTCGTAAAAGTTATGTTCTAACTAAATTCAAACTCGTGTTGTGGGTGGTTGAATCTGGAAAATATTATTTCCAACAACTCTTATTATTTCATGAACTTTACAAGAAATTGATAAATAAAAAACAACAAAAAGCTTCTTTTCCTTTTACTCTTAGGTCAAACAACATAAAGGTATCACAACAATTTTTTGACTCACAATGCAATATAATTAAGAAGCCAAATCTCGTTGACTAAGAGAATTTCTTTAATATGTCTGAAGTGTGCTAAACTTGACCATTTACACTAAAATAATTGTTGGGCCCAATGTCTCTTGTGAAGTCTCTGGACTGTTGGTTGGGTTTAATTATGCATAGTCTTCTTCGTAGATGACAAAAATAACAAGGGCCCAATAGTGGTCACTAAATTGTTTTATGAGTTTCTATAATTGTCCTAAGAACCATGCTTGTTCACACCACATGAAAACATGACCTTACACTCCTTTTAATGTGATTATTATTTAGCATAAATATATATATAATAAATCTATTATTTGTAAAATGAAAACGACTAAACCTTTTTAAATTAATGACCTTTTTGTCCATGAAATGTTGAACATATCCCTGCCATAATTTGGGGAGGTGTGATGGAGTCAGCACCAAACAAGTTAACTTGCAGGGTCTGTAAGGGTAAGCATATAAGGAAAGAGATATCTATATGAGTGAGACCTAATAGACAAGAGAGAAAAGAAACAAAATTTTTGTGATGGATCATAGCTTTTAATTTTCAGCTAAATTCATTAATATCTTCACTTGTTTTTGACTCAATGGGTCAATGTTGTGACTTAATGATGTCATGCTTGGGAACTCTAAATCACAAATAATGATGTAGCTCAATATTGACTTCAAGATTTTAATGCTGTTCATGTTCACCTAGGGTTCTAGGATTTGGATAGGAATGAAAAGTTGAATAAGAAGATAAAGTGTAGTGTGTTGGGTTGGTGTTTGTAGTATTGAAGTTATGTTTTCAATAGGAAAATGTAAATATTTAAAGTAGTTTTAGCTTCTACAATATGAATTCATGTTTAACTTTTTACAGACATACACAAACAACATAAATTAATTTACCTTGATGAAAATTAAGTTACGGAAAATTAACACTTTTTTCTTTGGTGCATTAAAAATTTGTTATTATTATACATCAGAATTCATAAAAGTATTTTTCAGACTTTAATCCAAGTATAATCTTAGATGTGGGGGCATAGGTTACTGTGAAGTTTGATGCATAATCCAAAGTCAAATTTTTGTACAGTATTCTATTGGCCAAAATGGAAGTGTTCATTACTCATTTTTGGGAATCAGGATTACCAAACTTTGACACTGAGTGACATGTGTTTGCAAAAAGGCAAAATGGGTTTGGATCTTAGTTGTTCAAGTCAAAAAAATTTCTAATTGTTGAAAGCTTATTAACACATTTTTATTAAAACAAAGTGCAAGTGACAAGCCTTTTTTGAGATAATGAAAAAAGAGACAAAAAAAAAAAAAAAAAAAAAAAAAAAATAAGGTTGGACTTTTGTTGTAACTTGGAGAATTTTCTAACCGTTGAAAGTTTAAGACGTTTTTTCTATTTAAGAAAGCAACAAAATTGACAATATTCTTTTAGACAATAAAAGGAAAAGGAATGTCAAAAGTAACTTCAGTGTAATCATGGAAAATTTTCAAAGACAGAGACTAAATTCAAAGTAGAAAAAAACTCGAAGTGTTAAAATCAACAAAGAAGAAAAAAACTTTTGACTATTCTTTCAAAAATTGAATATAATTTTGTATGCGCTATTTGTTTTATACTTACACTAGTGGAGCGGAGTAGGATTGGAGTTCAGGTGTATTTGGATTAATTTCTTCATAAATATTTTAAAAAAATTACAATGAAAACGCAAGTTAAACTTAGTTTATTATATATGGGATAACGTACTAAAATTCTTATATATAATTTTTTAGATTTTTATTTTTAACTTATATAGAAGTTAATTTTATATTTTCAAAACAATGTTTCAGACAAGTTTTTACCATAATAATATACACAAGTGCACAAATGTAGAGTTGAGACAATCCACTTCAGTTTATTGTAGAACTATTCTCTATTTTCATGTATAATAAAGTTTACAATGACTAAATTGGTCAGGTTTTTTTTTTTTTTTAGAATGGTGAAGTATTTTTAATGTTTAAGATGGATAAATTTTCTTTTATTAAAATGGACAAATCTTACTAGTAAGTTACAATTTCATTAAGAAGAAATCGATTTTAGTTTGTATCGTTACAAGGATGATTTTAATTAAAATTTAATTAGTTTCGGTTCTATGGAAGATTATTTCTATGCACCTCTTCCCTTTTAATTGTATTCTATTCATAATTGAAACATGTGCAGAATATGAAAGGGTGCCCGTGTTGAAACGGTGCAAATATCTTTTTCGTTTGGGATTTTATTTTATTATTATTATTATTATTATTAAAATATTATCATATTATAAAAAAATTATTACAATATTCAAATATTTAAAGATCATGAAAATGGTACAGGATTATAATGATGCAGATTTTTTACGTTTTAATTTTTTTATTATTAAAATATTATCATATTATTAAAAAATTATTTTAAATTGTTATTAAAATATTAAAACATGAAAACGGTTTCATCCTGCACCGTTTTCATATTATGTAGCCTGCACCTTTTTCATATCCTGCACCGTTTGAATATTTTAATAACTTTTTCATAATTTTATAATAATATCATGTTTTAATAATAATAATAAAATAAGATAATAGGTTAAAGGTGAAAAAAACCTGCACCGTTTTAACATTTTAAACACGGGTTTGATATCATAATGCTTTAATAATAATAATAATACGTTAAACGTAAAAAAAAACTATACCGTTTCAGTTGGATACACCGATTTGATAATATTTTAATAATAATTTAAAATAACTTTTCAATAATATGATAATGTTTTAATAATAATAAAAAATAAAATCTAAAATGTAACAAATCTACACAGTTTTCATTCTGCACAGTTTCCATAATCTTTAATATTTAAATAACGTTTTACTAATTTTAATAATATGATAACATTTTAATAATAATAAAATAAAATAAAATTCTAAACGAAAAAAAATATACACGTATATGCTACACTGTTTTAATAATGTTTTACTTAGCAGTGAGATGCAATTAATAAGATTGAGAGAGTATAATTAAGGAAATGTAATTAAGAGGATGTGATTAGAAGGGAGTGGAAAATTGAAATCATCCTTCAGAATTTATTCAGCAGCAACCTGAGATCGTAAGACACGATTTTTTCTGATTTATAATTTTCCTATTTTAATAAAAAAATATTTTTTAATCATTTTACTCAATTTTAGTAAAAGAAATATTTTCAACTCATTTTAAACCTTACGAAAAAAAAAAAACTGTACTATTATGAAAAAAATCAAATTCGTCATCTCAATTTGAATTAATGTGTTTGGATAGATGGGGAAAAGGTAGACGGTCTGCACATTTTACCCAGTTGTGGGGTCTATGTTAAAAAATGTGGGTACAATAAGTAATTAACAATGGAAACCAGACCACAACCCTCAGTGGTGCATCAAGCCATGAACTACTGGATAAAGAAAGACGTTGAATACATTCACAATATTTCTTTTCGCACCCCTATGGTTCTTCCTCGTTTATATAAGGTGAGTAAAAAACAAAATTAATCTTGCACATTTTAAAAATTAATCATTTTAAAAATAATAAATTTTAAATTATGTAAACTGAAATAAATTTTCATAATGACTTTTGAATTCTATAATTCAAAAGTTATTTTGAAAGTTACTTTTAAATTTTACAATCCATAATTTATTTCAAATTTACTTATAATTCATAATTTTATAATCTTTAAGTTATTTATTTTTTTCAAAAAGTTGATTTTCAGATTTTGTAATTCAAAATAAGTGTCTAATCAAAAGTCTATTTCAAATTGTAAAGATAATCGCATACACTTGCATGGAAAGGCATTCTCTTCTAAAGAAGTTAAGCAACTTTACCTTGTATTTATGTGTTTTCTAGCTAATATTATAGCTGTATACCTCTTCGTTTACCTCTTTCACTGTTGGAATATCAATTTTCTTTAATGTCTTCTCAAATTTAGTTTAAGTTTAAAAGTAAGAACATATTTTTTTTCATTAATGTTTTTGCATAAGAAATCAAGAGCTAAATGCTTCAGGGAAACTTGAGTGAATATGTTCTTTTACTTCTTCATGCTATTTCACATATTGTGTTCAAGAGAATGAGGTAATCAAACACACTCTTCCTTAAGATTTAACAAATTTATGACAATTTTAATTAGACAAAAAAAAATTACTTCGTTCTTGTATTAAAATAAAGAAAATACATTATTTTCTCCCCATAAATGATTTAGGATAGTAAAATGGGTCAATTTTAACCCATTTTACCTTAGTCTCTTATTAACCTATTAAAAAGAGTAATTTTTCCTATATCTCCATATTGACTTCCTGCACCTTCATAATCTTAATATATTCTCATTTTAGTCTTGAAAAAAAGATAAAAATAGTCTTCATTGATGATAATTGAGATTTTTCTTTTTTCACTTTGCGGGTTGTACAAACCGCAATACAATTAAAAAATAAATACATTGTGGATTGTACAATCCACAATTATATTTTCTGCACCTTTTTACATTGCGGGTTATACAACCCGCAATATAAAGCTTTTTTTAAAATACATTGCGGGTTGTACAACCCGCTATACAAAATTTTTTTAAATACATTACGGGTTGTACAAACTGCAATACGTTTAGAAAAAAAGTTGTATTGTGAGTTTACAACCCGCAATGTATTTAAAAAAAATTTGTATTACAGGTTGTACAACACATTGTTGTGGTGTAATGGTGGTTATCACATTAGTCTTACACCTAAAGGTTCCGAGTCTATCTTTAGGTATAAGACTAAACTGATAACGACCACTACACCACAGCATCAGGTTTGTACAACCCACAATACAATTTTTTTTTAAATATATTACGAGTTGTACAAACCGCAATACATTTAGAAAAAATTTTATATTGCGGGTTCTACTACATGAATCGCAGTTACCATTAATGAAGGCTATTTTCGTCTTTTTTTCAAGACTAAAATGGGAATATGTTAAAATTAATGAAGGCTATTTTCGTCTTTTTTTCAAGGCTAAAATGGAAATATGTTAAAATTATAGAGGTGCAGGAAGTCACCATGAAGGTGCAGAAAGAATCAATCTCTTAAAAATATGATGGGTTATACTAGTCCACCGTGTTTAGGTGGGCTTGCCATTAGTTCACCATTTTGACAAGTTTTACATGCACCCTAATACCCTCTTCCTACAACCTCACATAAAATATGAAATGACAATTATGCCCTCAACTTTAAAAGTGCAAAGACTAAATTAGCCTCCAATCCTATCCGGTTCACACTGGCAAAAAAATGAGAACCGGATGACACCTCCATCTAGTTCACATTACGAAAAAATTGACAACTGGATGAGTACGTCATCCGGTTGTCATTTTAGCATCTGTTCACAAATTCAGCATCCGTTTGTTTTCATTCTTCCAACTCTTCAATTAATCATTCAAACAAGCAATAGGTAAGTAATTTTTGGTGTTTATTAGCAATTAGTAAGTGATATTGCTGATTAGAGTAGTTGATTTGGGATTTGGGGCGCTGTTGACGGCGAAGGGAGGAATTTTCCGATTTGGGATATGAGAATCAGATCCAGTTCTCGTTTTGATTTGAAAATGAGAACCGGATGACACCCCATCTAGTTCTCATTTTTTGTCAGTGTGAACCGGATGGGTGTGCTATAAGAGCAATTGTGGAATTAAAATTTATATTAAGATACAGGAAGAGGGTATTAAGGTGCACGAAGAACTTGTCTACCTTTTTTCTATTAATTTTGTTTTTATTTTAATATATATATATATATATATATTAAAAATATACTTAACTATATAAGTATTTTTTAAATTCTGAATTGATTAATTAATATTTTTAATTAGATATTAAAATTACTATTATCTTTATATGTTAAATGCTATAATTAGTAATTGAAACTTAATTTTATAATTGTTAATGATTTAAGTTATAATTATGTTATATATATATATATATGGAAATAATAATAATAATAATAATAATAATAATAATATAAGATAAAAATTAATCTTTTAAATTATGTTTTATTTTTATTTTAAAAATAGTGAGTCAATGGACCAGAAAAATTAAAACCTGGACAACTAAATTGTGGAGGAATCACGAGCCTGGTTGTGAGGTATATTACACATAAGATGACTACCCTCCTTAAGTTAGATGCAAATGACAAAAGCGATATTCAATATCTAGACTGATTTCTCGTAACGATGTTTTTTTTTTTTTTTAAAGCTGAAAATTATTGAAAATTTATGACTAAAGAAGTTGTAGGAGAGTCATATTAATTATGAAACATGAAGTTTTGAGTATTGTAAATGTAGGAAAAAATAATTATAAAGAGAGATTCCACGTGATTAATTAAGTTTTTTTTTTTTTTACCTGATATTAGTTATCTCTAAAGTGGTAAGATTTTATAAAATATTGTCCATCCATGCTTATATTCTGAAAGAAAAATAAGAAAAAGCTGAAGAAATGATTAAATTGTATGTTTAAAAGCATTTCATAATTTTTTTGTAAATTTCGTCTGCGAGATAATAAGTTTTGTATATTGGTCAGGACTAATAAAGATTTCACAAAAGTAGTTTGAAAAACTCCTCTTCTTTTTAATTAGTATAAATTAAATAACATGTAATACAATATATTAAAGAAATAAGGATTATTTACTATTTTATATAAATTAGCTTGTAACAATAGATTATATTTAGTTTTTGAAGAATTACACGAGTTCTATTAATAAGTTAGTGTTGTAAAGTATAAATAAATATTCTTTTAACACGTTTTCTTTGCTTATTATAAGTATTCTTTGAATAAGTTATTCTTGATTTGATCTAAGTATTTTTTTTATAAATCATTTCTAACTTAATCAATTATTTCTTTTTTTCACAAGTCATTTTTCATTTAATAAAGTATTATTTTCACAAGTCACTCATAACTTAAGATGAATATAATATGTTTGTAATCAATAAAATCTCGTTGTTCACTCACTAACTCACTAAAGAGGATAACGTCTTTTGATATGTTCAATGGTTTAAACTTTCTCTACTAGTTTGTTATGTCAAACACAAACAATGTTTTTTTATAAAACTTTTAAGATACAGAAAAATTTAATAGAGTTTTAATGCTTTTAAAACTTTAACAAGATGAATATAATATGTTTGTAATCAACAAGATCACATTTTTTCACTCACTATAGAGAATAACATCTTTTGATATGTTCAATAGTTTAAACTATCTCTATTAGTTTGTCATGTCAAACACAAACAATGTTTTATATAAAATTTTTAAGACACATAAAAAGATTTAATAGAATTTTAATGCTTTTAAATTATGACTTTTATTTTTGTTCTTATTTTCAAACAATGTGCATATATAAGTATGAAAATAAAGATTTTTCTTCTTTTTTCCTAATCCTTTAAGGAGCTTGAACATTGATAATCACTGAATATTCTTGATGGGTCATTAATTTCTTTTCTCTTCTTCATTCAATTTCTTTAATAATTTATGTATGGGTCATTAATTTCTTTTCTCTTTTTCATTCAATTTCTCTAATAATTTATCTTCCACTGTAACAAAACCTTTTATATCAAACTATAATAAAAATATATATCATACATAATAAATAGTTAAACCAAAATTGAATATAACTTATATAATGATAGTTAACAAATAATGCAACTTTAGCTTAAATCTCATAAAATATTTGAATATAGCTTTTAATTAGTGTGAATCTCATTGATAACTAACGGTAAAGATATTTTTTGTATTTAACTTAAGCTTTATAAATACTCTATATTAGTAAATATCAACTTATAGTATTTGATTGTAATATTTCATTATTATTTATCTTCTCTTGAATAGTTTGGTTTGGTGCTTTTAATTGTCTCTCAGATAATATACTAGCATGATTTATTTTTCTTCCTTTAAAACATATATTTTTTTAAAACATTTAATTATGGTTTATTTTTCACGTACTTAGTCAAAATAGCATAGGATTAAACATTTACACTGATTAATATATATAACACATTTTAACTAATTCAAACCAAGAAAATTACTCTAATTAATTGAAAACAATAATAAATTGATCAGTAATTTAAATTGTGTTTTCAAAATTACTCTTATCATACTTAAATTTAGAAAGCACTTTGAGGTAGACTAATATATTTGTTCTCATATTTTAAAGTTAGATCAGGAAACTTGATATCATTCATTTGAAATATGTATTAATTTCTTTAGTAAAAATATTTCAATCAATTAAAGATGTGACATGGAAAAATAATTAATGCATTATTCCGTTACAAATGATGTTACAAAAAAAGGACTACACATCTTATAAACCAGAACAAGAGTGTAAATATTAAAACATATAATTATGAAGTAATACAAAATCTTTTACGGCCTAAGTAATAAACGGCTTTATATTTTACGCGTAATTTGCTATTTTTAATTGTTTTTAGTCCTTTGATTTGATGTAATTATTTTTTTAGTCTTAAGAAATAAAGAAATTAGTCCTTGAAATAACACAGTTATGTTAGTCTTTAAAAGAAAATCTACAAAATTTAATCATAAGAATGGTGCTGATTCTTTTCTCTCAGTTTCGTTAGTATTGTTGTTTACGTGATATATGGAGGAGAATGTGTATGCATGGCTTTGACACACACAGAAGGCGAAGATGAAATGATATCACGAACACTGTGCGATACAAGTTTAACAAGAAAAACATTTTTTATGAGTCACAACACGAGAAAAAGCTCGTTGCGAAGAAAGTTTTAAGGTTTCATAGAAAAGCAACAAAACTACAAAATTAACAATCCCTCTTTATTTCCTACCCATGCTTCAAATTCACACTTTTTCATCTAAAAACTACACATAAAACATGTTCCTTTTCCCAATACAAAATCCATTTCTGACAGATTGGTCTTCCTAAATTCTGTGTTTTGACCAAGGTTGTTACAAAGCTGGACTCTTCACTTTTCTCCTATTGCCTACACTACATGGCAGACATACACATAAGCCTACAAACACTACTTTTGGTAGTTTTTCATTCATATCCCTCGTTATTTTTTTCCTTTTACTGTCTTATCTTAGTAGTAGTAGACGGTCTAATTGACTATTGTCCTTAGCCGATCTACCAATTTTGCTAATAAAACTTTTATAAAATCTTCCAACTTTAATTTCTGAAAAAAAGAATGTCAATAATAAAATATTGTAGAATGGGTGGTTTCGTAACACATTTGAACATTTCGTATGCTATTCCGTTGTTACTCTGCCGCGCCGCCTTTGTTCCACTCCGCCGCCGCCGCCACCGACGCAAACTTCCCACCCGCACTACCAACCCACAACCTTGCACCACCACCATCATCAATTAGCCAATTTTATTTTTCTTTTTATATTCTTAATTAACGACTTTACAATACTTTCTTCTAATATTTTATTTATAACCAATAAAAAAGATGTTGTTCTGTAACCGTTTAAATTAATTTAAACTGAACTTCAAGTTCTCCTTATTATTATTATTTGTTCGATTTCTTCTAGAGTCAACTAGTACATGCCAAAAGCAAAACACAAGTTTGATGGTCACATATCCACAAGTATGCATCCTGTAACCAGAAAAAGATGTTGATAGTAATGTTTCTAGCAAAACTAATGACACCTTAATTTCTATAACAAATATATCAAACACTAACTAATTGTTCCGCTTTCCAATGGGCTAAGTTCATTGTTACGTCTTTATATTGATTCTAACATTTTGATGTTTAATACATCTATTACACAAATTAAGCTACCATTGGTTCTGCAAGAAACATTGCTACCAACACCTTCTTTTAGCTCCACAATGTACATTTGTGGATCATTAACCATCGAACTTATGCTTTCCTCCTAGCATGTACTAGTTAGTTGAATCTAGAGAAAACTTAGAAACAAGAGACATGAATACAAAACTGTCAACATAAAGGGAAAAATCATATTCCCCTTTACTTTGGTAGTTTTGCATTCATGTCCCTAACTGCTCGCTCAATTTCTTCTGAAGTCAATTAGTACATTCCAAAAGTAAAACACAAGTTCGATGGTCACAGATCCACAAGTACACAGTCTGCAACCAGAAAAGATATTGATATAATGTTTCCAGTAGAACTAATGACACTTTAATTTGTGTAACAAATATATCAAACACTAATTGTTTCGTTTCCACTCGGCTATGTTCATTGTTACGTCTTTGTGCTTATTCTAACATTTTTCTGTTTAATACATTTATTACACAAATTAAGCTACCATTAGTTCTACAAGAAATATTGTTATCAAAACCATTTTCCAGCTCCACAATGTACACTTGTGGATCATTGACCATCGAACTTGTGTTTTACTTCTAGCATGCACTAGTTAGTTGACTCCAGAAGAAACTTAAAAGGAAAGCACAAGTCCGATGGTCATAGATCCATACGTATGCATTGTGCAACCAGAAGAAGATGCTGATAGTAATGTTTCCAACTAATGACAGCTTAATTTGTGTAACAAATATACCAAACACTAATTGTTCCGGTTTCCGCTCGGCTATGTTCATTGTTACGTCTTTATGCTGATTCTAACATTTTTCTGTTTAATACATCTATTACACAAATTAAGCTACCATTGGTTCTGCAAGAAACATTGCTATCAACACCTTTTTCTAGCTCTACAATCTACATTTGTGGATCATTGACCATTGAACTTGTGCTTTCCTCCTAGCATGTACTAGTTAGTTGAATCTAGAGGAAACTTAGAAGCAAGAGACATGAATACAAAACTGTCAACATAAAGGGGAAAATCATATTCCCCTTTGGTAGTTTTGAATTCATGTCCCTAACTGCTCAATTTCCTCTGAAGTCAACTAGTACATGCCAAAAGGAAAACACAAGTTCGATGGTCACAGATCCACAAGTATGCATTGTGCAACCAGAAGAAGATGTTGATAGTAATGTTTCCAGTAGAACTAATGACAGCTTAATTTGTGTAACAAATATATCAAACACTAATTGTTCCGGTTTCCACTCGGCTCTGTTCATTGTTACGTCTTTGTGCTGATTCTAACATTTTTCTGTTTAATACATCTATTACACAAATTAAGCTACCATTGGTTCTGCAAGAAACATTGCTATCAACACCTTTTTCTAACTCTACAATGTACACTTGTGGATCGTTGACCATCGAACTTCTATTTTTCTCGTACTAGTTAGTTGACTCTAGGAAAAATCTAAAAGTAAGGTACATGAATACAAAACTACCAACATAAAGGGAAAAAATCATATTCCCCTTTATTTTCGTCGTTTTGTATTCATGTCCCACGCTGCTCGATTTCCTCTAAGGTCAACTAGTACAAGTCAAAAGGAAAGCACAAATTCGATGGTCACAAATCCACAAGTATGCATTGTGCAACCAGAAGATGTTGATAGTAATCTTTTTAATAGAACTAATGACACCTTAATTTGTGTAACAAATATATCAAACAATAATTGTCCCGCTTTCCACTGGGCTATGTTCACTGTTACGTCTTCGTGCTTATTTTAACATTTTGATATTTAATACATCTATTACACAAATTAAGCTACTATTGGTTTTGCAAGAAACATTGCTAAGAACACCTTTTTATGGCTCCACAATGTACTATTGTGGATCATTGACCATCAAACTTATGTTTTCCTCCTAGCATCTACTAGTTAGTTGAACCTAGGGGAAATCTAGAAGCAAGAGACATGGATACCAAACTACCAACATAAAGGGGAAAATCATATTCTCCTTTACTTTGGTAGTTTTGTATACCTGTCCCTCGCTGCTCAATTTTCTCTAAAGTCAACTAATACATGCCAAAAAGAAATCACAAATTCAATGGTCAAAGATCCACAAGTATGCATTGTGCAACCAGAAGATGTTGATCGTAATGTTTCCAGCATAACTATTGACACGTTAATTGTGTAAATGAATACATCAAACACTAATTGTTTTGCTTTCTACTGAGCTATGTTGACTGTTATGTCTTTGTGTTGATTCTAACATTTTGATATTTAATACATCTATTATACAAATTAAGCTACCATTCATTTTGCAAGAAACATTGCTATCAACACCTTTTTCTAGCTCCACAATGTACTCTTGTGGATCATTGACCATCAAACTTGTGTTTTCCTCCTAGCACTTACTAGTTAGTTGACTCTAGGGAAAATCTAGAAGAGACATGAATACTAAACTGTCAACATAAAGGTAAAATTCTTATTCCCCTTTACTTTGGTAGTTTTTTATTCATGTCCCTTGTTGCTCGGTTTTCTCTAAAGTCAACTAGTACATGCCAAAAGGACAACACAAATTCGATGGTCATAGATCCACAAGTATACATTGTGCAACCAGAAGATGTTGATCGTAATGTTTCCAGCATAACTATTGACACATTAATTGTGTAATGAATATATCAAACACCAATTGTTCCACTTTCTACTGAGCTATATTGACTGTTACGTCTTTGTGTTGATTCTAACATTTTGATGTTCAATACATCTATTACACACATTAAGTTATCATTGGTTTTGCAAGAAACATTGCTATGAACACATTTTTCTAGCTCCACAATGTACTCTTGTGAATCATTGATCATCGAACTTGTATTTTCCTCCTAGTATGTACTAGTTAGTTGACTCTAGCGGAAATCTAGAAGCAAGGGACATGAATACAAAACTGTCAACATAAAGGGGAAAATCATATTCTCCTTTACTTTGGTAGTTTTGTATTCATGTTCCTTGCTGCTCGGTTTCCTCTAAAGTCAACATAGCCAAAAGGACAACACAAATTTAATGGTCATAGATCCACAAGTATGCATTGTGCAATCAGAAGATGTTGATCGTAATGTTTCCAGCATAACTATTGACACGTTAATTGTGTAATGAATATATCAAACACCAATAGTTCCACTTTCTACTAAGCCATGTTGACTGTTACGTCTTTGTGTTGATTTTAACATTTTGATGTTGAATACATCTATTACACACATTAAGCTATCATTGGTTTTGCAAGAAACATTGCTATGAACACCTTTTTCTAGATCCACAACGTACTCTTGTGGATCATTGACCATCGAACTTGTATTTTCCTCTTAGTATGTACTAGTTAGTTTACTCTAGCGGAAATCTAGAAGCAAGGGATATGAATACAAAACTGTCAACATAAAGGGGAAAATCATATTCCCCATTACTTTGGTAGTTTTGTATTCATGTCCCTCGCTGCTCGATTTCCTCTAAAGTGTACTAGTACATGCCAAAAGAAAAGCACAAATTTGATGGTCACAGATCTACAAGTATGCATTGTGCAACCATAACATGTTGATAGTAATGTTTACAACAGAACTAATGACAAATTAATTGTGTAATAAATATATCACACACTAATTGTTCTGCTTTCTACTGAGCTATGTTGATTGTTATGTCTTTGTGTTGATTTTAACATTTTGATGTTCAATACATCTATTACATGAATTAAGCTACCATTGATTTTGCAAGAAACATTGCTATCAACACCTTTTTCTAGCTCCACAATGTACTCTTGTGGATCATTGACCATCGAACTTGTGTTTTCTTCCTAGCATGTACTAATTAGTTGACACTAGGGGAAATCTAGAAGCAAGGGACATGAATACAAAACTGCCAACATAAAGGGGAAAATCATATTCCCCTTTCCTTTGGTAGTTTTGTATTTGTGTCCCTCACTGCTCGATTTCCTCTAAAGTTAACTAGTACATGCCAAAATGAAAACACAAATTCGATAGTCACAGATCCACAAGTACGCATTGTGCAACCATAAGATGTTGATAGTAATGTTTACAGCAAAACTAATGACACGTTAATTGTGTAATAAATATATCAAACTTGTGCTTTCTCCTAGCATGTACTAGTTAGTTGACTCAAGGGAAAATCTAGATGCAAGGGACATGAATACAAAACTGCCAACATAAAGGGGAAAATCATATTCCCCTTTCCTTTAGTAGTTTTGTATTTGTGTCCCTCACTGCTCGATTTCCTCTAAAGTTAACTAGTACCTGCCAAAATGAAAGCACAAATTCGATAGTCACAGATCCACAAGTATGCATTATGCAACCATAAGATGTTGATAGTAATGTTTATAGCAAAACTAATGACACGTTAATTGTGTAATAAATATATCAAACTTGTGCTTTCTCCTAGCATGTACTAAATAGTTGACTCAAGGGGAAATCTAGATGCAAGGGACATGAATACAAAACTGCCAACATAAAAAGGAAAATCATATTCCCCTTTCCTTTGGTAGTTTTGTATTCATGTAGTACATGCCAAAAGGAAAGCACAAATTCGATGGTCACAGATCCACAAGTATGCATTGTGCAACCATAACATGTTGATAGTAATGTTTACAGCAGAACTAATGACAAATTAATTGTGTAATAAATATATCAAACACTAATTGTTCTCCTTTCTACTGAGCTATGTTGACTGTTATTTCTTTGTGTTGATTTTAACATTTTCATGTTCAATACATCTATTACACACATTAAGCTATCATTTGTTTTGCAAGAAACATTGCTATCAACACCTTTTTCTAGCTCCACAATGTACTCTTGTGGATCATTGACCATCGAACTTGTGTTTTCCTCCTAGAATGTACTAGTTAGTTCACTCAAGGAGAAATCTAGAAGCAAGGGACATGAATACAAAACTGTCAACATAAAGGGGAAAATCATATTCCGCTTTATTGTGGTAGGTTTGTATTCATGTCCCTGGTTGCTCGATTTCTTGTAAAGTCAACTAGTACATGCCTAAAGGAAAGCACAAATTCGATGGTCACAGATCCACAAGCATGCATTGTGCAACCAGAACATGTTGATAGTAATGTTTACAGCAGAACTAATGACAAATTAATTGTGTAATAAATATATCAAACACTAATTATTCTGCTTTCTACTCAGCTATGTTATTTGTTACGTCCTTGAGTTGATTCTAACATTTTGATGTTCAATACATCTATTACATGAATTAAGCTACATTGATTTTGCAAGAAACATTGTTATCAACACCTTTTTCTAGCTCCACAATGTACTCTTGTGGATCATTGACCATCGAACTTGTGTTTTCCTCCTAACATGTACTAGTTAGTTGACACTAGGGGAAATCTAGAAGCAAGGGACATGAATACAAAACTGCCAACATAAAGGGGAAAATCATATTCCCCTTTCCTGTGGTAGTTTTGTATTCGTGTCCCTCACTGCTCGATTTCCTCTAAAGTCAACTAGTACATGCCAAAATGAAAGCACAAATTCGATAGTCACAGATCCACAAGTATGCATTGTGCAACCATAAGATGTTGACAGTAATGTTTACAGTAGAACTAATGACACGTTAATTGTGTAATAAATATATCAAACTTGTGTTTTCGCCTAGCATGTACTAGTTAGTTGACTCAAGGGGAAATCTAGATGCAAGGGACATGAATACAAAACTGCCAACATAAAGGGGAAAATCATATTCCCATTTCCTTTGGTAGTTTTGTATTCGTGTCCCTCACTGCTCAATTTCCTCTAAATTTAACTAGTACATGCCAAACTGAAAGCACAAATTCGATGGTCACAGATCCACAAGTATGCATTGTGCAATCAGAAGATGTTGATAGTAATGTTTACAACAGAACTAATGACACGTTAATTGTGTAATAAATATATCAAACTTGTGCTTTCTCCTAGCATGTACTAGTTAGTTGACTCAAGGGGAAATCTAGATGCAAGGGACATGAATACAAAACTGTCAACATATGGGGGAAAATCATATTCCCCTTTACTTTGGTAGTTTTGTATTCCCGTCCCTCGTTGTTTGATTTCCTCTATTGTCAACTAGTACATGCCAAAAGGAAAGCACAAATTCGATGGTCACAAATCCACAAGCATACATTGTGCAACCAGAAGAAGATGTTGATAGTAATGTTTACAACAGAACTAATGACACTTTAATTGTGTAATTAATATATCAACCACTAATTGTTTTGCTTTCTACTGAGCTATGTTGACTGTTACGTCTTTGTGTTGATTCTAACATGTTGATGTTCAATTCATCTATTACACAAATTAAGCTACCATTGGTTTTGCAAGAAACATGGCTATCAACACCTTTTTCTAGCTCCACAATGTACTCTTATGGATCATTGAGCATCGAACTTGTGTTTTCCTCCTAGCATCTACTAGTTAGTTGACTCTAGGGGATCTAGAAGCAAGAGACATGAGTACAAAACTGCCAACATAAAGGGGAAAATCTTATTCCCCTTTACTTTGGTAGTTTTGTATTCATGTCCCTCGCTGCTCGACTTCCTCTAAGGTCAACTAGTACATGTCAAAAGGAAAGCACAAATTCGATGGTCACAGATCCACAAGTATGCATTGTGCAACCAGAAGAAGATATTGATAGTAATCTTTTCAGTAGAACTAATGACACCTTAATTTGTGTAACAAATATATCAAACACTAATTGTCCCGCTTTCCACTGGGCTATGTTCATTGTTACGTCTTCGTGCTTATTCTAACATTTTGATATTTAATACATCTATTACACAAATTAAGCTACTATTGGTTTTGCAAGAAACATTGCTATCAACACCTTTGTCTAGCTCCACAATGTACTCTTGTGGGTTATTGACCATCGAACTTGTATTTTCCTCCTAACATGTGGAACATGGTCAAAGCAAAATCAAGATGTAATTGTTGGAGACTCAAGTCTAAGAGCTCCTTTGGGAGATGAACGAGGCTTCGAAAACTCTCTTCGAAGTCATTACAAGTGGAACATGGTCAAAGCAAAATCAAGGCTTTGGAGGCTGAGCTGGATATGGTAAAGGCGAAGGTGGAAGGTGTTGGGAAAAGATTGAAGGACTCGGAGGTCGAAAGTGAGAAGAAGATCAAGGAGGCCAAACAGCAAGAGGCTATGGAGGCCAAATTACAAGGAATAGAGGATCAATTCTCCTGACTCAACTACTAATGAAAATTTGATGAAGAGTGAGGCGGATCTGAATGCTGAAGTTCAGGACCTTACGGAGGCCAGGATGGAAGCGAATGCTGAGGGATTTAAGATGATACGACAAGTTGTGTATTTTGAACCTTCTTTAGATCCCTCCAACTTTAAACTAGGAAAGGTTGTCGTCGTTGACAAGTTAGTCAACTATTAATTGATGTACTATGTAAATATTATTTTAATGAACATTTGTCTTTTCGACAATTTCTAAGTGTGACTCGTTGGAATTTGCATTATTTTTTTATGTAGTAGATACTTTTGTTAAACTCAAGCTTGAGTTCGGTATGACCGACTTTATAATTTATCAACCATGGTCAACTGGACATGTTTTGATAATCAATTAGTTAAGATTTTCAAAGAATGATCAACTTGGCATAACATACTAACCAAGTTTGATTAACTCGACTTAGATTATTGATGAAGATTGAAGAGTTATTAACTCAGAACAATTTAGTAATCAATTTTGACGGAGTAATGTACGAATTTTGACATAGTTATTAACTCAGAAAAAATGGACTATAACACCTAGAGTTAACACGTTATCTCTCACTTCAGAGAGAGGGATTAACAAAAACGAATTAAAAGTGTTCATTCCTAAATAAATAATTTTGGCCAGTGACTCCCTCTGATAGGGTAATATTGAGTAGATAACTGAACAAAGTGACTAATTAATAGAATAAAGAAAGTGGAGATCATACAAGGAGCTTATCTGTGTGAAAGCATTCATCAAAACATCGAGAAGCAATGGTTCAACTGTTCCAATATCCACCCTGTTATAACATAAGAAGAATTGTTAGTATTTGCAGTTCACCAATTTCAACACAATTTTCACTAGAGCACATGTGTATCATCGAGAGTGCACAGCAAATTAAACATAGAGAAAAGTTTCATCACAAATTAAGGAGATGTCTTTGGCCAATGGAACATTGTAGAATTCAAACCATATGAATGAGTTTGAAAAATCAAATCTGGAAAAGACGATCGTTAACTAGTAAGGGATATTAACAATACTTTTTAAGGGAATATGTACGCTAAAACACATTTAAATCAACACATTTAAACTCTCACTTGAAGGCATGCCGGTTATGAGTGCAACAAGTTTAAATCTAGTTGGGAAAGATGACTTCGAGAACGATGTATTTCAAATTCAGGATAAGACTTCCTAACCATATTTTTCATTTTGGACTTTCAAGAGATCAAAGAATTGTTAAAAAGAAAATACAGAATTCAGTAGTAGATTTTTTTTTGTTAGTTGGGTAAGATTCCCAATCAACATCAACATAAGCATGTAATAGATCTATTTTGAAAAAAAAAATGCCTTAAGAGTGTATTTGAGGTAAATAAACAATATAATATTAATAATATTTATATGATCAGCATAAAGATTAGAGATAAATAACTAAGTTGGTAGAGAGTGAAACATATGTGAGGCCTAAATATTGTAATATAAAAACTTCATATAAGCTTTTGGTATTATCCAAGATTATTCACCTAAAAGTAGTTAATTCTAGGAATGTTTTAAATTTGGATCTATTAAAATAGTTAAACATTTAACCCAAGCATACCACAATCTTTGAATAGAAAGAACACATTTGACATATAAATATTTCTTCTTTAGACCTAGATAATTCTAATCTAAGAAAAAAATTAAGATGTCCAAAATTCTTTAACTTGAGTACCATATTGTTGGATAAATCTCCTAGTAGCAAGTCTAGCTTTGTGTTTACCAACAATGTCATCACAATTAAACTTAAACTTAAAAAATCACTTACAACTTATAAGTATTTCCTTAAGAAGAAGATGAATAACATCCCAAATTTTATTGACATTCTCAACCGCTAACTCATCAAATACAGTAGTTTGTTGTCAGGATGCAAATTTAACAGTCTTAAAATAAGGTTGAAGTCTAATTTGAAACATAATACATAATGTACGTTACAGATCTTAAACTTCAGAAATTAATTTGTGATACAATTTATGTTCCAGATTATATAATCTGCTACTCTAATTTACTATTCCAGATTAAATCCTCATAACCTTATCCTAAAAGTCTTTCCATATTTCAGATCCTACCAATCTGGTAGGCAACTATACTAAACAAAAACCTTTCAAATTATACAGTCCGAAAAAAAAAAATTAAAAATGAAAAATGTACCTTAACCTCTTTGTAACCACTCCAATCATCTCCAATAGCCTCCATCCACTACGGCCACTGCCATGCAAACCACTGCCGTCAACCACCACACTATTTACCAACCCTAATTTTCAACACCCACAACCTTGAGCAAGCACACTCACACTCAACTCTTCTCATTAAGCCCTTTTTAAAAGTCATCTTGGGCTTTATCTTGGACATTTCACCAAAGTTACAAAGCCCAAGATTTCATTTGGTTGCCCACTTTTTTTTTTTTTCTTTCTTTTTTACTTTTGTTGAAATGTAACGGGCTTTAATAACAAGGGCCGAAGATATTTTTAAAAAAATTAAAAAAAATCATTGTGATATCTCTTTTTCATTATCAATACCGAAAATGATATTAATATTTTAATAATTGTTAAAATTAGCAGTGCTTTCAAGTATATTTTAAATTGTTTTTAATAAAATAAGAGACTGAAAGATGACTGATATATTTAAGTTTACAATCACCAACTTAAATGAATCTAACGTTATGTGTCAAATAAAATCTTACTAAAGAAGTTAATATTAGAAAAAACATGATTCCAAAGACATCTTTTAAATATAGAACTTAAAAAAAAAATTGTCACTAAATTGATGATTTCATTAAAAAAAGTAAAAATTATCATGATGAGTTCAAAGAACTAAAACCATCTTATTTAATGACCGTTTCAATATAAAAAAATTCAAAATAAATAATAACTTATGTATAATGAAATCTTATTTCACGTTTATCCAAATTTGTAATTATTTTATTAAAAAATCCACCATCTTAAATTGTTTATCTAATGTATTCAAATAGGTGATACATGAGTATAATGTGAGAAAATCAACAAAGAAAACGTTGAAAGTATTTGATTAATAAAATTTTAATTAATAATTATAATTAACAGAACTAAAATATTGAATAAAATTTGTGAATTTTTAATATAAATTTTGTTCGAGACATTAATTTATCGACACGATCCCATAAATCTATTTACTGTATTTTTATATTCAACCCATTTGAAAATGGATTCGGAAATAATTGTGAAAAAGTAAAGTTCTGACTACAAGTTTTAACATGACTAAATTTTAAAGACTTTTTAACTAACTAAAAGTACCGATTAAAAAATATATTAGTTTCCTGACAATTAATTTATAGACTCTATAGTTAACATTATTTTAAATAAATATAATATTTTTCATATTTTCTTTGCCTTTTTAGGTCTCTATAAAGTGGAACATGGCCACATTAGTTTTCCTTCACGTTTGGTACAACAAATATTTTTCAGTTAGGCAATTGCTTCGTGTACCTCATTGCTTCAGGGTGTGACAACTGAATTGCAGAAAATATTTTTCTTAGTAGTTTTTTGTGTTACGGGAAAAGCTTTCTGGAGAAGGGTGTCATAAATTAACCTTAAGAAAAAATATTTTCTAAAATAAAAAATGGCTTTCGAAATTTTTTTTTCGGAACATGTTTTCAAAAAAAACGACTTTATGAAATGAATATTGCATTTTCGAAATCATTTTCCTGAAGTCATGTTTTAAACAAATTCTTCCTCCACTCCATACCCTCTGTACCTTATATAAAATTTTAATTCCACAACTGTCTTTATTAAAAATACTTAAATACTCTCTTTTTTATTAAATAACTTTGAAGTTTCTAGTAAGACAATGAGGCCATCTAGTTCTCATTTTTTGAAAGTTAAGAACTGGATAGCTTGACGTCAGATTCATAAATTGTTAACCAGATGGACTGGATAGGGGGTGTCATTCGGTTTGTAAGTTGTGAACCGGACGCCACCCCGTCCGATTGTCATAAGGTAAAAAAAAATTACAACCGGATGGGTGGTGGGTGGACTTCATCCGGTTTGTAAATTTGTGAACCGGACAAGGGTCCCATCCGGTTCACATTTTTTCAATATTTTTAAAACTGTATTGTGACAGATTGGTGAGGAGCAGAGGAGTTGGTTAGCTGTTACCTATCACCGCCGAATTAAAAATGTAGATTGGTGAGAAGCATAGGAGTTGGTTAGTTGTTACCTATCACCACCTACGATTAATACTTCAAAGTAAAAAAGAAATGAAGAGTCTCTTCTTTCTTTTGTTGTGTTTACTTCTCATTTCAATTTCCAACCCCAACCCCATCTTAAATGCAGAGTTTCTCCTCTCTCTTGTCCACCAATTTATTGATTCATTGTGTTTCCTAAAACTAAATTAATTTAATTAAGGCAAATGAAGTGTCTTTGATTCATTGGTTTCCTAAAACTAAATTAATTTAATTAAGGCAAATGAATTAGTGAAATGCAACACAAGAGAGGAGAAACTCTTCATATTTAAGATGGGGTTGGGGTTGAAAATTGGAATGAGAAGTAAACATAGCAAAAGAATAGACTCTTCGTTTCTTTTTTACTTTCAAGTACATTAATGCTCCTCACCAATATGTGTAATTTAAAAAAAATTTGAAAAAAATGTGAACGGGATGACACCCTTATCCGGTTCACAATCACAAATTTACAAACGGGATGAGGTCCACCCACCACCCATCCGGTTTGCAATTTTTTTACTTTATGACAACCGGACGGGGTGACTGTTCACAACTTACAAACCGGATGGCACCCCCCATTCTGTCCATCCGGTTGACAGTTTATGAACCCGACGTCAGGCCATCCGGTTCTCAAATTTCAAAAAGTGAGAACCGGATAGCCTCATCCGGGTGTCCTACCAAAAACTTCAAACGTTACTTAATAAAAATGAGTATTTAGGTAATTTCTTCAAGAACAGTTGTGGAATTAAAATTTTGTATGGAGTGGAGAAAGAGAGTACGGGGGTGCAGGAAAAATTTGTCCATTTTTTATTCTGAAAATGGTTTTTTAAAAATATGTTTCGAAAATCTTTTTCGAAAACATAGTCCAAAAATCATTTTTCAGAACTATGGTGAAATTACAATGAAAACGGATGTCTAAAAAAAAAAAACCTAATCCCCTTTGTCTTCACTGAGAGGGGGCACAAAAATCCTTTCACATATTTGATAGGAGTCCAGAAAGCAAATATTGGGATATAGGAAACAATTACCATTAATTTAAGTGCCGACCTAACCAATCCACTTGCAAACTATTTTCATTTAAAATATTCAATTTAAAAATTACATTTCACAAATTAAAATCGAAAATTTAAACATTTTCCATTTTAATTAATATATTTTAATTATTAAATATTAAAGTAATATATATATATATATATATATATATATAATTAAATCACCATTTAATATCTTATATATAATTTCTTTTATATATTGCTATATTGCTTTTTATGTTTTATAAATAAACTTTCTCTTTAAGAAAATAAAGTCAAAGTAATAATATCAGAACTTAGGTGCAATGCTCCTATAGTTATTTGTGTAAACTTAGGTAAACTCCAAATCAAATAAAAATAAACTACTATATTGACTTATTTTTATCAAACAAACAAATTAAATATATTAAACCAATATATATATATATATATATATATATATATATATATATATTTATAAAAAATAATAAAATGTAT
>Ga0209489_101691_pt1 | contig 45349 bp, 22 predicted proteins | sample SiratrowhiteBW_FD_187527 | JGI IMG/M metagenome (GOLD analysis project Ga0209489, IMG submission 187527) | Root nodule microbial communities of legume samples collected from California, USA - Siratro white BW (SPAdes) (version 2) | ecosystem: Host-associated > Plants > Roots > Nodule | place... | reverse complement strand
TTTTTTTTTTTTTTTTTTTTCACCTCCTTTTATTTCAAACAAACCCTTTAGTATTATATAATTATAATTTTTTATTAATCAACCTTTATCTTTATTCATAGGACTTTAAGTTTATTTTACGAAAAAAAAAAAGTTAGTGCTTTAAGGAATTGCCTACAAAAAATATTATATATCATTAAACATTTTCATACATTAGGCATTTCGCGTTCGATAAATATGAGAATTATAAGATTAAGTATTGAATAATCCTAAAACAGTGGTTGAGATATATATCATATTTAGTAGAATTTCATCCATAAATCTAACTCAAAACTTAGCGTCTTAGACTATGATACTATCATTTTAAGGACACATATATAATACTCTATTCGAAAATAACTTTCTTCTTAAAATTCTTTTGCCTAAAAGAATAATTATATATATTTGAAAAAATAAGTTTAAATGATTATTGAAGGTTTGTTTGATAGAGTGTTATGACTTTATCTTTTAGTTAGTAGATCTTATGATATTGTAATCCAAAAATATATTAAAGATAGTGAAATATAATCTGAATTACTGCATGTTATTTTTAAATGATTATTAACTGATTTATTACTAATAGCTGATACATAACATCTGAGTAAATAAAATAAAAAATTTGAATGTGCTAAATAGAATTGTACCAAATGAATCGTCAAAGGCACCTTATAGTATACTATTATTGTAAAAAAGAAATATTTTTTTAATGAGTACCGGATTTTGTGTTCTAAATTATGTCAATTTTTTTAAGTTATTTTTTTTTTCAATTTGATCACTGAATATATTCATTTAATCAGAATATTTTTAGGATATATGACATGGTCAAATGAAAATTGATTTGTTGACTATCACTTTTTTTAAATAATTATCTAACTTTTGTAATTTTAAACTATTATATTCAACGAGAATAAGAAATAAAAAAAATAATTTTAGAATAAAATACGATGATATGGATGTGAAAGTAGTAAGGTGAAAATGCCTAAATTAAAAGAACAACTGCAAGGAAGAAGTTATAGGAACAGTTCCGAGAGGAGAATTACCCATACAAAAAGAGAAAAATAACAATTTGACTTATTTAAAAAATAAAACAAGCATGTGCAACTCACTTTAATAATATAATAACATGTATTAGTATAATTTAAAAAATAAAAAATATAATCAATATATTAACATATTAATAATTGTCAAGTTAGTCCTTTTAAAGATTAAAATCAGGTGCCTCCATTTTACGTTTCTATTATTTGTTTCTATCCTTTCAATACTTTTTCGTGGGTAAAGACAGAAAAGGAAACATATAATAAAAGTGATTTTAATCCTGTTTTTTTTATGAGTGAGTGTGAAAGGATCACTTCCCTAAAAAAATGGAAAATGCGGTTTAATAACTTGAGAACCTATTTTAGTATTATAATAATATATATTAGTATTTTAGATTAAGATGTAAACAAATCTGATTAAAATATCAATATTTGTATTATAAACCAAAATTTCCCAAGTATGCATGCTACACACACTTAACAAACTGTGAAGCTTTTATTGAAGAACAAAGTCAACAAGCTTGACTAACTATGACTGTACACACAGCTCAGGCTCAAACTACAGGAACACTCAAATTTCACAGGAGTACGCAAGCTAAAGAGAACTAACATCCATAACAGAGTAAACTAACTACAAGTTTCACTTCAACAGAGATCGATCATCGTGGAATTGGAATTGAGGATGGCATTATTCACAGGCCATGGTGGTCTTCAATCTCCACCATTGCATTGACCTGAGGCATTGGAGGCACACCAGTGACGCAACTTCCACGTCCATCAAGAACGGAACAAGTTCCCTGCGGCATCTGGTCGGCAGAATCTGGAACATCACCCTCTCCTTCTGAGGCTCCTTCACCGCCTATGATAGTATCATAAGCAGCAGCCACAGGATTGATATGCGGAAACGGCAAATACACACTGTGCACCACGATCTTCACGTTGCGGATCAAATCAGGAACCTTAACCCTCACGTAGTTAATCCTCATCGGTGCCGACATCTCTCCTCCGCCGGAAGTCGTGATGAGCAGCTGCTGACCTTGTTCCAGCGTCGGCAGAGCAGTCCCGACCGGAAGCTTCTCGAGATCAGCAATCGACAGGTAATGGTTCGGCACGATGTGGAACCTGACGTTACTAATGTAGGCGTGCGAACCGGAGAAGATGGAGAGGTCGTCGACGGCGAACATGGTCATGTTGTTCAGCGTCACGAGCTCCGCGTACTTCACCTTCATTGCCAGGGCGAGGATGCTGAAGCCGTTGTTGCGGAGCCTGAGCATGGCGTCTCGGAGCATCAAGCGCATCATAGAAGGATGCGCAGCCGCGTTGTTAGAGTGAAGATGATGCTGACCGTGACCGGAACGGTGATCCGGATGGAACGGAAATGAAAGCGACGTCATCCTCTCCACCTCGCAAGAGAAAGGAGATAGTGGAGAGATGAAACCTTGAAGGCCGTGAACAACGACCATGCCGTTGTTGAAGAGATCCGGCTGCGTGATCTCCACACCGCCGATGAAAACCTTCGTGAAAGAGGAAACAAATACATCTTAGAAATTAAACTGAACAGAAAAAAAAAAACTGATTCAGACGGGAAATTAATCTACAAGTTAAATTAGAGGCAGACCTTTGCGGCGGCCATTGTGTTGTTCATGTTCGTGTTCGTGTTCCGATGAAGCGTCTCGGATGTAACAGTAATGCACCGACCTGGACTCAGCGTCTCAATCTTGGTGCCGAAAGCAAGTTTCCGGAGATAATCGATGGTGAAGAGGCCGGGAACGGTGTGTTCGCGGAGGATGTTCGGGACGGAGCAAGAAAAGCAGGTGCGGAGAGAGGCATCGGAGGGAGCGAAGATTGTGGAAGGACCGGTCCAGCCTGAGGAAGTGGTGGTTGCTGTGTCGGAGAGCGACGGCGCTGCCGTTGCCAGCTCGTGGAAGCCGAGGTGAGATAAGATCGGAGGGAGGAGCGCGGTGTGAGAGAAGAACGAGTGTTCTTGTATGTTGTTCGAAGTTGGTGGAGGATTGGAAGGCGGGAAGGGAGCTTCGAATCCTTCGATGGTGGCGGTGACCTTGGTGCCGTAGAGTAGGGCAGCGAAAGACGCAGCGCAGAGAAGCGCGAATCGCAGGGAGAAGGAAGTTTCCATGGCGGAGAGAGTATTGAAGAAGCGAAGATTGGAGTTGGGAGTGACTGCGAGCGGGAAATGAAGCGAGTGAGGTGGTTATATAAGCGCGCGCGAGTGAACGGCATTGAGAAGTTCGTTAGGGGTATATTGGGAAACGTAATTATTAGTTAGGTGGCTGTTCGAGGTGAGAACGTTCTTGAGTTTCTTTTTATTCTTTTATTGATTATTTGTGTTCAGACCTTGGTTATCTGGTGGCCCAATAGGTGTTAGTTTTTGTAGCCCAAAAAAATAAAATGTAGAGTTTATTTTGTTTTGTTTTTCTTTAATAATATCTTTAGACGGAAGATATTTAAGTTTTTTCTTTAAACAAAAAATGAAGAATAGGAACCGTTAATATTAGGAGTGAGGCACAGAAAGAGTTGAATAGAGATATAGATAACGTGAAACAGAAAGGAAAATGGCACTCTCACTGTGTTCCGGTGTTCGCGTTCCTTATTGCTCTCCTTCGTGTTTCTGGAAACCAAATGGTAAAAATTGCGAAGCTTCTACTAAGGTGTCATGTGCTGTTCACAGTGATAACAAGAATCCGTTGGTTGGAATGGGTATTGGGTTGGTAACGGCTTGGGTGATGGGTTTAACGGCGTTGGACGCGGACGCCACAAGAATCGAATACTACGCTACTGTTGGAGAGCCTTTGTGTGAGTACAAGTTTGTGAAGTCTGGCCTCGGTTACTGTGATATTGTTGAGGGCTTCGGTGAGGAAGCTCCACTCGGTGAGCTTATCAATGTTAGTTACTCACTCAATTGCTGCACGCAGGCAAACATTTTAGTTTGTTATCGGGTGTTGTTCTGATTATGAATATTAATGGTATGCACAACACAGGTTCACTATACTGCGAGATTCGGTGATGGGATAGTGTTTGATAGCAGCTACAAACGTGGTAGATCTCTCACCATGCGCATTGGTGTTGGCAAGGTATACAGTTTATTTTTTATCCTAAAGTATTTTGTAACAGCTTTTGCTATGTTGTAACTTCTGAGAGTGTATTGTGTCCAGGTAATCAGGGGACTGGATCAGGGAATTTTAGGAGGTGAAGGAGTACCTCCAATGCGGATAGGTATTAATTTAATTCCTAGATCATGACACGTGTCACTTGCTAGTCTCTTTACAGACTTGCTAATTTACCATTTTAACCCAGGTGGGAAACGCAAACTGCACATTCCTCCGCAATTAGCATATGGCCCTGAACCTGCGGGGTGCTTCTCAGGTTACGTTTCATGGCATATGGAAAATTTCACTGCACCTGCAACACCAATACAGTAGTAGAATAACACTATAGAGAAGGGAAAATTATATATATATGTGTGTGTGTGTGTTTGTGTAAAATATCATTTAGTAATATCCTTGTCTACTTGTTTCGGATTTTTTTTTAACTATTACATGGAACATGCATTTTTTAGTTCATTACTTGTGTTTTAGAAAAGCTGAAGATGTTAAGTGTATGATTTATTATCAGAAGATGCCTTGATTATTTAAATTTGTTAGATTTTTACGTGTTTGTCACTGATTCAATAAATAGGTGACTGCAACATACCCGCCAATGCCACTCTTCTGTATGATGTTAATTTTGTTGAGCTTTATTCGGGGAACAGATCAAAGTGAACGAAGTCAAAACTGATCAGCTACATATATGCATATGAACCACACATGGATTGGGTGAGTTTCCATATCTCCTTAGAATTTTTATGTTCTTAAAATACATTGCTGAAATGGTAGCCAAACACTATTGTTGTGTTCAGATTACTTTCTGCATGCTTGGCAGCGGGCACCAAACCTTGTTGGTTTTCTTTCCTTATTATCAAAATAGTAATCAACAGCTTCGATTCTTGGCCGTGTGACAAGAAGATTCTCTGCATTTGTATGTATGCAACTGCATGATAAAACATTGATTACATGCTTTAGTAGTTCAATCGGTTGGCATTGATTATATCTAATAAGCACCTGCATGATAAAACATTGATCTCCTGCTGTAGTAGTTTATTCGGTTGGTATTATCATATCTAATAAGCAACATTAAAATTTGATGACACAAGTGATCATAGTTAAAAACATAGACTTTTTAATATTTCGATTCTTGTGTGAAACACATGGTTCTTTATGAAATTTACATTATGTTGTTTAAATGGCAGGTAGAAGCAGACCTGCGGTAAATAAATTTAATATATCTTCCTATAGTATAATGAGAAAAACTCTACTTAAAGCTATTAATGCTAAGAGATAATGGTGATATATACTGGTATGCTTTCTTTTCTTCTCTGGCCTAAAAATTGATTAAGTTATTTATTCCCATTTTACACGAAGAAGAAGATAACTTTAATTTAGAAAAAAAATTGTGTTGCTTTACTCCTTTTTACTTTTCATGATATATTGGTTAAGGATAAATTAAGGAAAAATCAAAGAGAAATGGCATTGAAATCTATTTTTTCCCAAGATCTATAATTATCTCAAAATATCCAATATTCACACATTATCAGTACTTCTGAGTAACAGTCAAGAAGACCCTAATTTCTTATTGTTTTTAGAGCAATGAAATAGTGGAGAATGTGGATCAACTTGTTTGGCAGAATCTCCTTCCTGATTCCAGCTACCTCAAGTTGCTGTTCCTGGTTAGTGGAGTGGTACGTGATTGACCTGGATATCCCTTTTGAGAGTAATGACCAGTCCTTCCTGGGTTATCTATTAGATAATTCACGTGTATCTCTGAACAGGACATGCGAGCAACTTGTCTATCTTTAGTGTATGTGTAATTTTCTGAATGATAAAAAATTACATGACATGCTTTACCCTTTTGATCTTCCCGTCTGACATAGGACTATATATTGCTTAAGCAGTGAAATGCAATTGGAGAGTTAATATAACTAAAGATATCCTAAATTTTAATTTTCTTAAATGCAAGTTGTGCTTGTGTTTGGTTCAACCTATGAGGCAAATAAGCTCAGGCATACTAGCTAACTCTCTGAATGGCTTTATATAAGCATGACTCAGATAAACTTTCTTGCTTCTGTTTGAATGATAATAGTTCACTGTGAACAGAATTTTAAATCTGAAATTTACCTACCCAATTTGGTAGACCCCTCTGATCTTCTTGTGCTAGCCAGTTGGTGTGACTGACTAATTTTGAGATTTCACAGCATATATGAATTCCTCAACCTTAACAAATGTTTATACCAGTATCCGTTTTTTGCACCACTAAATATTTTCTTACAACGTGATGACGTTAGGTGTAGTGATGATAATAATAATAATAACAATAATAATGAGTATAGTCATCTGCATAATTATGTTTAATCCTATATATTATCCCGAGGTTGCATGGGCCTTTACACTTTGTGAGGATCAGGTAAAGGGAGAGGGAAACAGAAAAAGCCAAAGCAGAAAAAATAAAGCTGATTCCTACCTCACGTTGATTGAGAGAAAAGGATATGCCTTCCTTGAATATTATTGTTCCTGTTTGCTTCAGCTTCTTCTGGGAACCAAGCGTATTGGAATTGGTTTAAATTTTGTATGCTTTTTCAAAAATAGCTCCCATGCAGACTGTCAAATTTTCCTTTTTGGTGATAAGAGGGGCCAAGTGTTTCGTAACTAGGCAGCTAGCAACGTTCGAGGTCGGCAAAGCCAAAGTGCAATGCTACCGTGAATGTATATACTACAGCGAAAATAATCAATGCCTCGAATTGCAAACAATTGGAGTCCTTTCTAACTATATTCTACGTTGCTTGGTTAAGAGTATTGACAAAAATACCAAATATGTGATAAAGTGATAAGTAAAAGTTTTATTTGTGCTTGGGAAATTAAAGTATAGATATGAGAATTTGAGTGATAAAATATTCAACTATCAAAGACAATGGCATATAAAATAAATGAAAAATAGTAAGATATTTGACTTTAAGAATTTTCGCCATAAAATGAGTTTAACTTGGATGAGTAAAATCTTTGGAGTTAAGGTCAATTAGACTTCTTAAAATGTAATTAATGAAGATCTTATTATCATCGACCCACAAAATTTTATTCTAATCTTAAAAACCTTAATCTCTGAAGTGCTATAACTTAAGTATCTTGATTTCGTTATAAAAGCCATGAATTAGTGCAATTAAGTTACCAGTTTTAAGAAAAAGTATTTTAACTATATGTCGAATCCTATTTCACTCTGACCCTAGGCATTTAAAATCTAGTTTTTTTTTTTATCCATATCACAATTCAATGTAATTTCACAATTACAACTGTAAATAAAAATCATGTAATTAGGTGGATAGACAAAAGCAAAAATTAAGCGTAAAAGAGAAGAAAAATAATAATTTATAACTGAATAATGAAAAAAGTGTAATTCGTTGAGAGCAAATCCAATTACATTATCTCCCAAGACATAGAAATTTTACCTATTAATAACTATTAAGGAATATGTCATTCTAGAGCTCTATATGACTTCAAAATAACAAGTTTTTATTCTACAAGGAAAAAAATATTCCAACTTCTCATGATTTTCTTCTAAAAAGACATTTGAGATGAGATACAAGAATATTCAATTCTTATTCGAAATTATCTTCATTCAAATTCTTCTGTAGTTCTTTAAAATTCTCCTTGGATGAAATCTTCTTCAAACACTTTCAAGTTTCTTGCACATTTTTCTATCTTCTTCCCTTCCTTCTTTGTGGTCTCTTGAAAAAAAGTGAATATCTTTCTACTTCCATTCACCCCTTCTAAATTTTTAGAAACTTTTAGAACATTCTAGAAACTTCTAAAAGCTTTATAAAATTAATTTGCTTCCTAATTTCTTCTTTAATCTTTCCTAATCTTGTTATTTTTTTGCTTCTTGTATTCCATGATACTTGATGTGTTCTTATGGTCTTTTTCATTCTCTCCCTCTTGAAGATAATTTAACAGCAAATTTACATACCTATAAAAGAATAAAGCAAGTATGGTGAACATTTAACCAACCTCAAGAATAAAAGTCATAGTCAATTTTAACTATTTATAATTGTTTATGTATGGAATGTATGTTTGAGTTTCAAACATCTAAGTCTAAAACTTGAATTTGTCCTTTACTCTTATTTGTTTTTGAAAAATGTATATAATGATGATATATGCATGTGTATTTATATGAATCTCCATAGTAATTATTTAAAAATATACTAGGTCACGTGATTCTTTATGTATAGAAAGTAAAGAATGTTCAACCAACAAAAATTTACTATCTTCAATAATATGTTGTTTTTAAATCTTTATTCTTTTCTTATATTAATTGGGCTATGGAGACATGAAAGAGTTCATGAGATGCTTTGATTTCCTTTTTTGATAATTTAAAATCTCCAGTTCATCATTTCTAAATTTTATATCTAAGAAAGAAGGAATAATATAGAAAATAAGTTTAATTTGTTAGGAACTTGCAAGTCTATGATTATCTTATTGTTTTAAGAACAAATGATCAAATCTTTGTTCTTATTTTTTTTCTTTTCCTTTGTTTCCCTAGTGTCATTGTTATAGTTCATAAAACCTTTTTATAAATATATATACTTAAGTTGTCTAAAAATAAACTATTTAAAAATACATATAATCTTTCATTTGTTTTTAAAGTGCAAAGTTAAAAGACCCAAAAATAAGTTAATTAAACACATAGAGTACTTTAACCTTTCTTTTAGTGTCTTGCTTAAGCTATTTAAAAATAAATAATTTAAACATTCACATGTTTCATATTTTACTCTAAATCCCACTTAAACTACCTAAAAGTGTAAAGCTTTAAGCACTCACAAAATATTTATGTTTTCTTTTCAAGAAAGAAAATTATTCTACTAAACAAATTTGAGATAGTGTGAGTCTAAACAAAAATTTCCTCTCTTTTCATTTTAACCTTTACGAAAACTCCTAATTTCTTTTAAATTTGATCCTTCAACGAACGTTTTTAAAAAACTAGACAAAACTAAATGCAAGATATACTACAAATTGAAAATAAACTTTAAGAAACACTTAATCAAAATTAAACTACAAATAAATACCATTAAGATTTAAAAATATATCTCAGGCATGTTTAGATAATTGCATCTATAAGTGAGAGAGGGAGCGAGATAAGAATTTATATCATTACTTTGTTTTTTGATCCGTATTTGCTACTTTTCTCTTTATCCCCGAGCACCCAAAAAGAAAAATGTAAAACTTAAATTACAAGCAGGCATTGTTTTTATTATTCACCATGTTTTCACTCTCAATCCAGTTTCATTTATGGGAGAAGGAGAAAAAGGATCACAACAAAAATGATATCATGTCTGAAGGTCAAGAAGGTCAAGGTCAAGGCCCACCCAAACCAATTACTGCAATGCTACAGGCAAAGAAGTACAGTGTTACAATCTGTAACGCATAGGAAAACAATGATCACAGCAACGTTGTTCTCATCTTTTTATGTAATAACCAAAAAAGAAGTCAACAGTCCAGGAAAGCAAGAACATGAGTAAAAGACAAAAACACTGCATTAAAATTTGAAAATTTACAATGCTGTGCCAAAAGCCATATATTTTGTCTACATGATAGAGCAGGCATTTGGGTTCTCATCACTGAACATGGTGACGTAAGGGTCTTCATATCTTGTGATTGTTCCAGTGTTGGCAGGGACCTCCACTCTCCTCACATAACCAGGAGGAGCCTTCTTATCATAAGCCGCCACTGCGTATGGATGTGCCACCAAGTTGTACGGCACATACGGCCAAATCTCAGCCTTCTTCCCCGTTGACTTCGCCTTCTTCAGCACCTTGTTCGGTTCAACGTACCCAGTTACTGTCACTTTCTGCTGTTTTCGGTTTATCTCCACAGATTTTACTCCTGCACTCACCATTTCATTCAATTATCTTCATGTTGGATAATAACTAACACTATACATGACGATCACAACAATTTGTAAAACTCACCACTTAATGAAGAGAGAGCGTTCTTGACCTTAAGCTCACAGCCATCACAATCCATTCTCACCTTTAGCTCCACCGTCTGAAACTGCTTCTTCTTTTTCTTCTTGTGGTGGTAGCCGCTACCCATCAGATCAGACAAGTACTCCAGTGTTCCTCCAACTCCCATTTCTGTGTTCAGACAAAAGGTGAAGACTTGCCAAATGAATGTGTATATAGCAGCAAGATTAAGTTGAGTGTAGTAAAGAGGTGTTTGATGAGATCATGAATGTGAAACTGGGGAGCATACACACACACATATATATATAGCACACACCACTACAACTCCATACATTTTTTTACGACATTACTTTTTTTTTTTCTATGTTTCTGTCACTTTAATTATCTTATACCAGACTCTTTCTTTTCTCTTCCAGTCTGTGTATGGTAACACAGTTTTAACAGAACTTTTTATATTGATTGATGTTGAAAAGAAAGGGAAGCCAGCTCTGAAACAAAAGAAGATGCAAGGAACTTTCTTTCTTAAAAAACGGATTCTTTCCTTCCTTACCTTGAAATATAATAAAAAATAACACTGGTTTCTGCTATGAGCTGTGAAGAACTTGTATACTACGTTTGAGATCTCTGAGTTGCAGAGGGAGAGTCACAGAGGCAGAGCCTACTTATAGAGAGACGTTAATCAGATTCAAACAGAGGAAAGTTCGTGGTCCCCAATAACACCACAAAACAATAACCTTTTTCCTACCCCCAGATTTTCCCTTGCAAATGCTATTACCATATTCTCTAACAGTATGAAATCAAATTTATTAAAGATTATAATTTTTGTTGCTTTATTTTAGATCATATATAATGAGTCTTTTTATTTTTACTTTTATTTTTAATCAATAATAATAGCAAAAAATGTATTTCTTTTATTAATTTTCTTGTGGTTAACAAGATATTCCTTTTGACACTGAGAGACTAATTTTTTAACGATATATGACTGAAATAAAGTTAAGGATACATTTTTAATTGATATGATTAGGACACTAAACTATTTACTAATTATGTACCAACATTGTTGGTTTATTAATTCACTTTATGAAATGGTTTCTCTTATTTTGTAACATCAAAAAATCTTGAAGGAGAAATGATATGTAAGACAAGGGAACATTGAGGAAAAGAAACACTCAATTATTGCTAAATGGGTGGTTAGGTACGTGTAAGTTTAAATTTAAATATATTACATGTCTATGTCATTACATGCAAAAGCTTTATATTCATTAATTTATAACAATATAAACCAAAAATATAATCGTATTAGATATATATTTTATATCTTTATATACGAAGAGCATATCAAGTAAGAGTATAAACGGAGTTCTGTGAATATTTATAAATAATGTAAATATGGTAGTGAAATATTCATAGATAGAGCTTCAAATAAAAAATTATCTTCACTAATCAATTGTCATCAATTATAAAATATATTTTAATAATTTTTTTATGATTATATGTATCATCCACATAAGACCAACTGTTCCAGTTGGATAGAAGACTAGGATCACTATGAGTCTCCTGAATATTTAAGACAATTGTAAATTTAATTTTTATATATTTTCTTTGAAGTCTGATTTTTGAATAAAAGTTAATAAAATTTTCATGTGGTGACATCTTATTAATTATGGTAATTAAATTCTTAAGAAATTCTGCAATAAATAAATCTCATGAAATCGAGTTTTAGGCTATATATCACGTTTCATTACGGTAATTGTACCACTAAAGTTCTTGCATTCAATTTGCAGATCAATAGTGAATTAAATGAAACAATTATCGATTATTGTTCTGATTGATAAAAAAAATTATGAAAAAATTAAAAGAACTTTGATGTTTTTGGGACTGAACTAGAGGATATATGTAGTTAGAATGAGTTTTGTGGGTTGGTGACTGCAAAAACAGCTTTTGTTAAGGTGGATTCCTTGTACTCTTATCCTCTTTCTTATATTTAATAAATAATTTTATTGGCTGATAAAAACAAGTCACAGTGCCCTTTTTTAAAGAAAAATATTCTGTGACAAAAGTAAACTGAACCTTCCATGGCCTTGCCCTTCTTAAAAGCCTTATAAGAAAATAAACTCAACTCTTTCTTTTCGTTTTATAAAATAAAATAGCATTTATAGTTGAAAATAAATAAAGTATAAAATTAAATCTCCAATAATTTGTTATAAAAGAAAAGTTTATGGAATCATGTTTTTAGACTCTTGATGCAAACAGAGACCACACTTGCGTTCTTCTGGTGAATTCTATGGCTGAAGAAATGATCATGCATTGAATGCCAATAGATTGATGCTATCTTATGATTTAATTAGTATAACTACCAATGAGGACAAGAGTTATTAATTTTATGATTACTTTGTTAGAGCTAAATGGAGTTTTAAATTAGTTTATGTAACAAAGTGGTCAAATGACAGAAGCCACTGACGCGTTTGGTTGGGAACATTTCACACAGCTGTTCGGAGGAGTTGGTGCAGAATTTAAGACCAATTCCAAAACCAGTTTTAATTAGTTTAATACAACAATCTCAGCACCTATATTGTGGTGGAAGCTTCTTAAGTTTCTTCATTCTGAGCAAAAAAAATTCTCATATTTATAATAAATTTTATTTAATTTAATATCACAAAATTAACTTATAAAATAAAAATCATATTTTATATAATAATTTAACCTTATAAAATCAAAATTTGTAAAGTTACATCTAGTTTTATATATATGTGTCCTGTTACGAGGTAGAGATTTCTTGTCTGCATGCAAGATAGCACAATTTATACAAACTTTTTTTTTTTTTTGAATAAGCGCATCACTTTATTAAAATATAATTTATCTTTTACATAAGGCTAATGGTTGGTGAAACTAGCTTTTGGAAAAGGAGCATTGGACTTATTATGAAGTAGGTTTTTAAAATAACAATTTAACTTTTTTTTATATTGAAGAAGGGTGAGTTCACTGTCAACTATAGAATTTTTGTAAAAATAAAATAAAACTTTTGTCTTTGTATAGAAAACAATAAACAAATAAAAAAGAGATAAAATTAAAAAATACGATATATCATTAGACCTATCATAGTCCAGTTAAGAACATTAAATCAAATTTTAGTATTGAAAAAAAATTAAAAATTCTTAAATTATAAGAACTGTTAATTAGTTTGTTTGCACTTAATTACATCATTAGAAACTGAACCCTTTTATTCATTTTTCTTTTGGCTTCCAATAATTGGTTCATGGATAGACCCTTTTTTTATTTATTCATGTCGTTGAACTCATAGCAAGTTCTGATGCCCGTCTCTTGAAACTTTGGAACAGATAATATATATATTAATTACTTGTGTGTATGCATGTCGTTTTCTCTGTTTGGTTTTGTCCTCTTACAGCTATATGATGACCCCTATATATAGATGTCGATTTGAATGAATGCATGTGATTTAACAAAGTCCCATTCTTTTGACCAACCCCATGAGCATCCCTTTCTATTTGATCATACATTCCCATGCATATATTATTTGATGGATCAATATACCTAAAATAACAATTTCTTCAACACTAATGAATTTGTTGCCTCCACTAGTGGCTACAAATGGACAAACTCATCAATTTCACCTCTTTTGGAGTTAATACTAATTAAATGCTATCTAATTAACGGTTAGTGTTAATTCTAGTTTCGTTTTAAGCAAAATTTGGAGCATAGTGCATTGGTAAGTAGATCATGGCCATCCCTATTGTTCTTTCTCCAATCTAAATGGTTAATAGTACCTTTTGAATAAATTTATTCATAAACCTTCCTAACAAAGAAACATTTTTTTTTAAAAAAATTTAATTTATATACAATTTTAAAAAATCATGCAATTACAAATTAGCTTAAACATAAATTAATTTTTTTTGAAGAAATTCATTTTATTTTATTATTGTTTTTTTTATCTCTTCAAAGTGTTTTAAAGAAATGTATCCAAATTAATGGATAAATTATGCACTTATATCAATAAGATTTCTTCTTATGTATGATAAAACTTTCATAATTATGGTATGCAAGGTAATTACTGGGGAGTTTCTTCATGCTGAAAAACAAAATAAAAAGTGATCATTTTATTATTTGATAAAATTCATATTTCTTGTTATATTATTCATACACCCATAATTAATGGACGGCAAAGAATTATACACCTGAGGTTGTTTTTATTTCTTTTTTTAATAATTGATCAAATTATTTTTTAAAAATCAAGAACACGGGTCAATTTAATCTTTAAAAATCACAGAAGTGTTGGTGTAATCTTTGAAATTACTAAACAATAAACTACTTTAGTCGCTAAAGGTATAACAATATTTTAATAAGTTATAAGAAACCAAAACAACATTCTAATAAAATGTCAAAAATTAAATTAACCAACATTCATAATCTTTTCCTTTTCTTTTCTTAGGGTGGTAGACAATATCTGTTCAATGAAATAGCATGATATTGCTGATTTTTTTAAAGTGCCCAAATGGAGCAATTAATCAAATAATTAAACCAAACTGCATGAAAGCGTTTTTCTCTTCAAAGCAACACTGCACAGAAAGCTTCCACTTTTGGGAAAAGTAGGATGCAAAGAGAAAAGGCAGAGAAAGAAATAAAAACTGAAGCAATGTGGTATAGCAAGTAGGTCAGAAAGAGAAACATGCATCACAATAACATCAGAATATCAGTGCAAGCTTTTAGTGACGGAAATAAAAAAATGGCCACGTAACAGTGATCATGCATACGTTAAAGCATTTAGTATATGATTTTGAAATCATAGTAACAAACGTAGATGGTCCCTCATGAGCAACTTTTAGGTGGGAATGAACCATTCAATTTAATATCATCAAGCAAAAACCAAAGTCAGACTCAACTTATCTTAAAATTATTAGAATTACATAATTAAAACTATAGTAGTACTTATCTTAAATATCATTCAACTATAAAGTGACTATCCACTGCACACGAAAACTTGTCAAAACCAGAAATGTTACATCATTAACTATAATGATTATTACTCATTTAAAGTTAATAAAATCAGATCTTTTAAGTTATTTTCAATACTTATATTCTTCTTTAGGTTAAGAAAAATTGTGTGTCCTCTCATGACATGCATTTTGATGCTCATGTTTGAAGGAAAAGAGAAGTAACATGAAAGCTGCATCAAGCTTTCTGTGTTTTCCTTTTTTTCCTTTTTGGATTCTGTATTCCTATTAGAAGAAAAAGAAACCACTTTAGGAAATGGGGATGAAAGGTGCAGCTAAAGCCTGCATCAATCTTTCTATTGTATCTCTCCCCGTAACGATAAATTGTTTAGAAAAAATTACGTTTTTAGTATTTTCTTTCAAACCTTGAAATTTAAATTAGGAAAAAGTATTGAAATGTGTGCGTTTTTTTTTTCAGTAAACTACATTTTATTTTTGCTAGTTGTTAAAGTGAAATACAAAAGTGTATATAAGTGAACATAAATTTCATTTTTCTAATATGAAATCTTAGTAATATTTGTTCGATCATGTCGAGTTGTTGTCGAATCAATTATAAATATTGAATCTCGTTTTTTGAGATGTGTAATCCTTAACGTAAAAGAGTGTCTTGAAATCCTTCATCAATTAGGGAATCATTCAATTTTTTTTTTAGAATTAGTTAATGATAATCTAGAGATGATAATACGGGTCGAGTCATGCAAGTCGATCTACCAACTTATTAGAGAAAAGATGAGGTAGATTGAATATTTTAACTCGTTACTCTCTTAAGCCTATTCCGCATAACTCAACCTGTGCAGATCAATAATAGGATGGGTCGGGTTAGCCTGCGTAACCCACCCGCAAAAAAAAATTCTGCTATTGAAATATAACAATAACATTGTTATTTTGTATGTTAAGATAAAATAAAACAGGTCGGATTAGCCTATATTATCATACCATAACCATGCTTTTAATAAATTATTATCTTTTTTTTCCTCCTTCATTCAAACAATTTTAAAAAATCATTATACTTTTTACTTTTCTTTTCTTTTCTTTTCACTTTTTTTAATAAAATTTGTTATTTAGAGGACACAAGATTACAACAGCATGCCACTCACCATTAACTACTGGAGATACTAACAACAATTGAATTTATTACTTACAGTGAATGGTCTGGTTAAAATTCAAGAACTTCCATACTATAACAATGTAAAGTATTTTTTATATACAACCGTTTAACATGGATAGTTATATTTAATAATATTTGTCATAATTTATTTTAACATATGAAAATCCCTATAGTGAATTAGACTTATAACTTACGTGAAAAATGGAATAACAGAAGTCAACATCACAATCTACACATGTGTAAATGTGACCTCAAACAATCTCAAGTCGTCGTCATCATATTGCGCAAGGAATTCAAGTTGGTTCAGTGGATTTTCCTTTCTCTTAAATCTTGAGAACCAGTTGTTGGATGAATCATTTTGTTATTGAAGAAACAAAATAAAATAGACATAAACTTCAGCTGGCACGCAATATTAAACAGAATTAGGTGAGGGTATAACGCAATGCAATATTCATGGATTTGCCATTGGTCCACATGACATATATATAGTCTCACTCAAATATGGTTTTCCTTGCTATGCAAACACCATAATGCACTACTCAGTTTGTCACATTTCATGCTTTTCTTAAAAACCACAACATGACAATATGTAAAGTTTTCAAACTTTGTCTTACAATATAGTAACTTGTCATCAATAAAATATCATTTCATATTAATGTTTATATTATTGTGACAATTCTTCTCACTATGGCGCAACGATCAAATCGGTTATTGTCACTTTTGCATCAGTCTCAAGTACATAGCTTCAAATATTGTCAACTAGTTTCTGCTCAAAACGTCATGACAGGAAACCGACAAAAGCTTTTTAGCTTATGACAAAACACAAGAGGAAAAAAAAGATAAACCACTCTGGAAATCAATCTACACCCACCTGATTGTCATAGAATACGAATTCTGATGTTAAATCAAAGTTAACTTCAGTCACACAATCAAAATACTGTATACTATACAAATACATGTTAAAAAGAATAAATTTTCAGCGCACAACAAAAATAAAATCATTCATTTATAATTGTCTACTCAAGATTAACTATTTTTTACCTCACTGAATACTGAACATGCTTACATGTACATGTGTAAAACAAAAAGTAAAACCAAAACAAGAAGCAGTCACAAATGTGAAGGTAAGCACAAGCTGCATTACGTGTAAAGTTCCACTTCAGTGCTAGAGTCTCCATTACTAGAGCGGTTCAGTTGGTAAGAGAAACACTGATGAGGTGTGTGACACCCATGTGTATGAGGATTCCACACACCCCATAAAATTTTCTCTTCTATTAGATCCAATCAGAGAATGAAGAGACTCCGAACTCCTTCATTACGGAGGAGTAACAAGCAGATCCACACTCCAAGTACAACAATTTTTGTCATTCATATTTTACATTCAATTTACTGTCAAATAACTATACTATGTTGTACTTATTACAATACAAGCACCAGTACAAAAAATGATGATAAAACAGACTCGCTATAACTTTAAATTGACAACACTCAAAGAATCATACAAGAAAAGCGAAGCTGGCCTGATCTTTGTGCCCCTAGTGTTTTATCCTAGGAATGAAAGATCAAGTTACAAAAGAATATTATGACAAAAGAGTCTGTTTTAACTATGCAATTTGAAAGCTGGATGGTATCACTTGTTAGACCACTGAAATTCTATTTCTAGATTCCGTGGCGGTCCACTTTTACTTTGAGGCAACAAAGCGTACTCTCCTGCTACTGATCCAAGCATTACCACTCGATCAATCTGGATTGTCACTTTTCCAAATTTACTCTGTCAACAAAGACACTGGTTAAGGAACCATGATAAAAGGAATTTAATTAAAAATGTTAACTATGTTAAAAGTTATGAAATCCATTTAATAATGACACCTAGAAACAAAATATTTGAAGATGAATACACTGCTGCGTTTACTACATGTTTTTGTACATTTACCTTTCCCACTTTGCTCTTATTTTTGCAGGAGATATGAAGCTTCTGGCCTTTGGGAGGACTCTCAAAGGTCCATGAAAAGCTCTCATCCCACTCCGGATTAGGGCCAGTTGAAACCACCTGTCACCCCATTATCAAGGATATTAGTAATACAGTATATTCACTTTTCATGAAAAAAGAGCATACATAATACGCTATGACGTCATAATAAAAAATCCACAGTTTTTATAAACATTCAGCCAAAACCACAATGCTCTTTGCCTTTATGATTTTCAACAAGCTTAAGCTCTTGCATGTACATCTTGAAACTCAAGAAGGTCAAAATAGTTTACAACTTGGAAGTGGCATTAGATAGGATGCCCAAAATCAAGGGACCAGTAAAATTGCAAAACCAACAATTAAGAAAAACCTATGCTAACACGGCAGATTTTTTTTTTTTTGGACAAAAAGGGGCATGCAAAAAGGGCCAGAAAAAAATTGTTTTGGTGGTGAATCAATTATTCTGCCAATACAATATGTAGCAAAACTTCAGCAGAATAGGTAGATGATATCCACAGCTGTTCTTCTAGGAAACACAGCTCAAAAAATGTAAATCCTAATTGAGTGTTTCTGGTATAGGCATGATTTGCAGTTAGAAAAGGCGGTAATATTAAGTGATTCAAGGTTTAAATTTGTAGATGACTGGCTTGGAGTACACCCAATCTCACTGGATCCTCATGCATACACAGACAAAACCAAGTAGCCCCCTCTTCCCCCCTAATAACAACATACAAAAGATTAAAAGTTAATAGGAAAATAAGAAATCATAAATTTAAAAAAATGACCTGGGTTTGCCTTGGGGGAGTGTTGCCAAGTGTAAGCTTGCAGTAAACACTTGGGTTTCCAACAGATTGCTTCATGTTGTTACCACGTTTGATGATCACTACCAATGTCCCTGGCAAACACTGCAATAAAAATTCTGCTTTCTCCTGAAACCGAGGGGGCCCAGACTGGATTAAGTACTGCAGCAATGGAATAGCATCTGCAGCTGCAATTGACTGAGCTCTAGAAACTTCAGCTGGGCATGCTGACCAAGCTTGTCTGAGCAGGAAAAGTGCATCCAATGCTGCTTCTTGACAAGCTTCTGAACCTGTCTTTAAGGCTGTAACCAGATGGGGAATGCTAAGTGTCGCTGGTTCAGTTGCTCTAAGTCTTGGGAAGTTGCTAAATAGAGAATTTAAGGCTTTCAGATACTCGTCATTCACAGTTCCAGAAGCCCATAAATCTTTTTCAATAGCAGCTATAAGAACACAAAACTTTAGTTAGAAATAAAAAGTGGGGAGGGGAAGATGTGTTTCTGCTTAAATGAATCACCATTGTTCATCAATCAATTCTGCGGAAAAATGCAATCTATAATTGTTAAAGTTACATTAATTGGATACTCAATAAAGCAACAAGTGCCTAATTTTGCTACAAGACTACATAAGCACAGGTACAGTCATGTTTTTAAATTTAATGATAGGCTGAAGGACACAGGTTCTATAATTTATATGTTTCCGACCACAAATTTAGGTGCACGATTAATAAAAATTACATCTTCTATTACTCATAAGATTTATCCACTTCTTCATATGTAATTTATTTAATGAACTTCACTTATTTTATCAAAATGCTTTTAGAAATCAAGCTATGTCTTGGCTTGTGAAAGTGAGGCAAAAATCATTTATCATGTTTAATGTATCATAACTAGAAAAAAAAAACATTTTTTATGTCAATTTGTTTGACAAAGGTAGCGTCTCCTTTGGTGTATTTTTAACTTGCCCAAAATATTTAATATTATGTTTTAAATATAACTAAAGCAACATAAATTATCACCATAGTTGCACACAAAGACTCGTCACTTATATCCACTCCTTCTGTTAAAGAACTTATTATTATTCTTGTTCAAAATCAGTTTTGTTCAGTTTCTAAAACATTCATTATTCAAATTTACTCCAGCACCATACACAGTAAAATGAGGGCATGATATCATGCAGCTTTTTTTAGAAATTCTAAAACAAAAAGTAATAAATGTTTCAAACAGCCAGGCAGTAAAAATTGCAAGTAAAGAAAAACGCACCAGTTATCGCTCTGACTGTTTCACTAGAAGCATACTCTTGAATAGTATTATTTGAGAAGAGAAGTTTAACAAACATTGCAGCCTGAACTGATGTTTCTGGATTACTTGAACCTATCAGATCAAGTACAACCTGAACACCACCAGCCTCTGCAACTGCTCTCCTGTTTGATCGACTGTACATTACAAGATTCTGCAAAGCACATATGGCTACAACTTTCATTTCTTCTGTTGGTTGGTCTTCAAGCACGTTTACTAAAGCACGACAAGCTGAAACTGCGTCACTTGTTCGAGCAAGACCCTCATTCTGAAACAGATCCCCAAGAGCCAAAGTTGCCAATAACCTTGCTTGCTGTGCTTGACTTTGTGGGTCCAAAAGGTACTGTGATAATGGTACGATAGCTGATTTTGTTACTTTTGTTTCTCGAATCTTTACATTGTTCAGCAATACTTCTAAAAGCCTTGCAGCAGTTTCCTCACACTGATGAGATCGCAGGAGCTCCAAGAGAGCCTCTATAGCTCCACTTTCCGACATAGCTTCTGCACTAGTTCCATCATCATTTTCTAGCACCAGAAGAGCATTTAAAGCACCAACAACCGTGCCCTCTGAGCCAGATCGAAGCAACCTTACCAATACAGCAATAGGCACTTCCAAGTAGAATTCAGAGCTAAACTGCAGAATACTTGACAAAACGGAGGCAGCAGACTCCCATAAAGCATGAGGAAGGGAAGGATCAGCTTGCAATATCACTTTGGAAATTTCAATAACACCACCCTCCTTAGCAATTTCGTTTGGCCATGTTAGTGCAATACTAACAAGGGCTTTTACAGCTCTTTGTTGCAATATGTGTATGCCAGAACCAAGAACTCGAATGAGAGGGCCAATTGCTTGCTGTGTCACGGGATCCTTCTGAAGGCGTTCTTCAAGAAGTAGATGTGAAAGAAGCTCAGCAGCCAATTGTTGCACTGCTGAAATTGGAGAATCAAGCAAAGGGAGAAGTGGTTCAATAACTTGGCGAGAAGTTAATGAATGGTCAGCACGACACTTTGGATGTTCTAAGATATTAACCAACACCTGCAATGCACTGTGCTGTCCATCTGGCCCAAATTCCTGCCTTGTCAGTAACAAAAACAGTGGTTCAACCACTTTAGCAGCAGATGGTCCTTTAGCTATGCTAGCATTATTAGTCAATATCCGCAACAATTCTGCAAAAGTTGCACATAGATAATCGGGTGCTTCATGTAAGATGTCAAGTACGCTTTCAATAACTCCAGCTTTCACCATTTCCATTTTACAAGCAGGCCTGTCTTTTCCCAACTTGACCAGAGCTCTGGAAATGGCATCATGTAGTATATGATTCGTACCAGACAGTAGGCCAACTAGAGGAACAACCGCACCATGTGCAGCAACTAATTCAGCCAGTTGCTCGTCATCAACAAGCCTATCCAGTGCCCGGACAACTGAAAGCTGAGCTGGACTGAACTCAGATACCAGGAGAGAGACAAGAGGTTCAACACAACTTGCAGCAGCTGCTGTGGACCGAATCCTTGTATTTCCAAAAAGAGCACAACATAATTCAGCAGCATCCCCTTTCAGGTCCATTGAACAATTAGATGAAAGGATCCTACAAAGAACTTCAACTGCATTTTTCTCAACATCTGCAACAGCAAGAGCTCTTGATGGATTTTCACTCAGTAACCCCACTAATGCAGCAATGGCAGCATGCTGCTCCTTTTCTGAACCAGTACTGAGAATCTCCACCAATGGTTGAACAGCCTGCCGAGCAATCTCCGCATTTCTGATGTGGTCAGCAGAAAACAAACTTTCCAAGGCTTTTGCAGCACTATACCTTGCACCTCTTCCTCCTAAACGTAGCACAGCTACAAGTTGAGCAACAGCTCCAAATACTGATTCATGTTTTCGTATTTCAGCACTGCTAAACAGAATTCCTAGCAGATCTGTAGCAGCTTCTTCAGTCGCATCTTGCGGACTGAGTGAAAGATACTTTGTAAGTGCCTCTAAGGCCCCAGACTCCACCATTACACTCATATTTGAAGGACAATCTTTACTGAGCTGAGTCAAAAGTACAAGTGCCAAAAATGGTGCCCCCGGACGATCTGGAATTGGTTTGAGTAGATCAACTAAGGCAGGTATAGCCTTCCGAGAAGTGGCTCCAACTCTTATATCTTCAACTCGAAACAACCTCTCAAGAGCCACTTGATCAGGATAACGCACCAGAGAAAATTCCTCTGACAATTCCAGAAGATCCTGTATATCAGTATCAGCACAGCCAAGCAAAGAGATAAGTCCACCTGCAGCCCCAGAATTTGCTACAGACAGGAGTGTTCCCCTGCTACCGTTACAGACAAGGCTAGCTATTGATTGTGCAGCAAAATATTTGTTTGCTGATTCCTCTGACTTCAATAAACTGGTAAGTGCAGGTACAGATTTCATAGTTGGATGTGCCCGTATGATATCTCTATTTTGAAATAATATTGCCAACAACAAAGCATGAATCCACATGATTCTATCTTCTCTGTAGTCAATCTGCATGTTCACCACATTGAGCTAACATGGTTTATATATAGATATAAGTCTCATAACATTGTGAAAGTTTTACAGCAAAGGAAGCCTTGAAGTACAAAGTAAACATTTACAAGGGAAAATTACAGTTTATCTACATGAAATTTTGGTCTAAATCAAGTTTAAAAACATTAACCTCCTTATCTCCTATCCTGCGTCTCCCTGGCCGGGAAATACTAGAGAAACATAACATTATAGTGGATAATGATTTAAAACTGGAAGCAGATAAATCATTGGCCAAACATGTGATAATATTTTTTTTACACACGGATTCACCAAATAAGGTACATAACTACTCTATCCTAACACTTCGTTTTCTACTTTTTACCCAAAAAATTCATTGTCTTAAACAGTTTTTCATTCTATAAAGATTTCGGTGTCTCTACAACCATTATGTTCAATTTCATACAAGTGAGAATCTAGAAAATCATCACAGGTAATGTTTCTAGCACGGGGATAAGGTGGGAGATTTTGAACCTTTGCATGAACTATATAGGATTTTAATTTGCTTTTGGACAAAAGTTAGGGGGAGCAGAGAGTTAAAGCATGATTTTCCATTGTTAGTATTACCTATAATCAGAATCACATGGATTATCTTTTTTGGATTGACAAAAAAGGATTTTAAATACCTGAGAATATTGCGAGAAACAATTTGAGATCCTGTCAATGAGAACATCAATTGCTCCAGCCTCCATTATTGCAATTTTATTTTTCTCATCATTGCAAGCAAGAATAGACAATAGCCATAGCGCCAAGTCAACACCACAGATAATGCTAGTGCTAGTGTTGGATTCAGAACCGTTGGCCTCTTCTGTTGTGTGCCTGCATATGCTAATGAGTTCCTTGTTGTCATCATCCAGGTAACCCAAAGAAGGCACTGCAGAAACAAGAATATCAACAAGAGATCCAATAAGATCGACAGACAAGTTCGACAAACTCAGATCCTCGACCAGTCTCTGATGATTTGCTTTAGAAGTACAAATAAGAAGTGCTGCTCCGCCAATTTTGACTTTCACATTTGAGGAACTAATTATTCTTTTAGCTATTGAAGATATACATCCAGGTGCTGACACAATGGTATCTCCTAAAACAAGAGGCTGATCCTTACATAATCGAGATAAAATCTCAATAGTTTTATCCTGCAACATTGGCTCCGAATCAACAATACACAAGACTATTGGGCTTATGCTTTTAGGGAATTCAGCCAAAACAGCACAAGCAGATTTAATATTTGCACTGGTCTCTACCGACCTGGAAAGGATGGCAAGTGCTTCTAGAGCCTCTGATGTAGCAACAGATCCATTAACAGCAGAATCTAAGAAAGAAACTAACGCTAGAACAGTTCCAGCACGATTCACACAATCAGTTACAGCATAATCAACATCTCGGGAATGTAGTAGGCGAGCAATTGCTGCTGCAGCATGAGTTTTTCCAGAAATTGTGCCTTCACATAATATTCTAGTAGCAGGTAAGATAACTTCTTCTGCAATAGCTTTCTCTGCAATTTCACCATCCAAAATAAGGTTTGCCAGAGCACACGTGGCCATCTCTGCAACTTCCAAAACTGAAGAGTTTGCTAGTGAAACTAGAGTGGATAATGTGTCTCTAGCGATAGCAGCTACATCCCTGTTCTCTTTGATGGAAAGAAATATTGCAGCCATGCAATGGGAGGACTCAATCAAGATACTTTCAGATTCAGCATTGAGCAATTTCTTGGCTGATAAAAGAGTTTTGACAGCAATGCTACTTTCACGCACATCTTTCCTTGTTTCAAAAATTCCTGCCAGAGATGATGCAGACTTTGCCTGAGTTTCTTCTTTGGCAGAGCTCAATAATATTACCATAGTATCAAATGCATCGCTGGAAGCACTACCCTCACTTAAAATGTCACTAAGGGGAGCAACAGAAAGCATACTTCTCAAAGCATCCAAAACATAAACCTTAGAATCAGGAAGATCACTAGTCAATAAAGCTGTAAGCTGACTAATGGTTGTAGTATCGGATTTATGAATTAAATGATTTAAAGTCTTTGCAGCAATATCCTTCCCATTTGGGCTTCCATTCTTCAATAGCCACAACAATGCAGGAACAGCATCAGCACTTTCAACACAAGCACGTATATCTTCGCTATGATTGCACAGGTTCTTAAGGATTGTTGCTGAATCTTCCTTTGCTTTTGCTGATCCTGTCTCCAAAATTTGAACAAGTGGAGGTATGCCACCAGCTGCAGTAATTGCCCATTTACTTTCGTCATTTTCAAATGATAGAAGGCAAAGCAGGGCAACTGCACACTCTTGCTGCTGTTCTGATGAAAGCCCCAAAAGAGATATCAATAGCTGAACTCCTTCACGGCCTTGAAGTGCACGCCATAGACTGCCTTCGCTTTTGCACACTGTCAGCAGGGCTTTTATAAGCTCGTCTTGCACTTCATTTGCAGCCATTGTTATCAAACCAACTAGCAGATGTTTTGCATCAGCATTTGCAAGTTTATTTGAAAGAACGGAATTTCCATACAAACTAGCAAGCGCTTCAATGGTTCGCTCCTTTACAAGGAAGGGCATGCGAGGCTCAAATTGTTTGAGTAATGTCTGCTCAACAACCAAAGGATCTGATGCTCTGGTTGATTCAGCCTTGTTATCATATATCATGAGAGCTGATGCCAAAGCTCCTAATGTGTCAGCAACTTGGGTAGGTGAGGTGCATGATTCAAGACTTTGACCAAGGCTAGATATGACATAAGACAAACCACCAGAGATGTTTGCTAGAGCACTCATAGCATTCTCCTGTAATGCTTGAGCACACTCACCCTGCATGAATTCTTTGGAAGGAGCTATGGTAGCATTGATCAGAGAAGGAATACCATTAGCATTAGCTATCTCTCTCCTAGCCTCTTTGCTCTGGGCAGAAAGAGATTTAAGAGCACCAGCTGCTTCAGCTCTAACAGAGTCATCATTACCAGGGCCTAATAGTTTCAGAAGTTGTTTTGTCACCTCTGCTGTCAACACCTTTGAACAAACAGATGCATCCTCCATCATTACAGAAGCAAGTAAATTGCACACATTAGCTAAACTGCTGGGCTGTCCTTTTGCCAGTAACTTCACTAATATGTCCACTCCTCCAGCTCGTATAGTTGCATTCCAGAATCCCTCAGTGTTGCTGGAGAGATTTTTCAATGCACCAGTCAATAAACCTTCAACTACATTTCCTGCCTTCAGGCCAGTTTTCATCTGCTCCCAGAGCACTGGTACAACTCCTTCAGTTGAAAATATTTTTGAGCCAACATGATCCTTTACACCACCCTGAGAGACAGCATAAATAGTCTTTGCAGCAGCAATTTGTCCTTCAGTAGAACTGGACTTTAATAGACTAAGCAATGGAGGAATGCATCCTCCAAGCAAGACCTTCACCCTTAGCTCATTTTCTTTACAAAGGGAGCCCAAGACGGTTGCTGCCTGTATCTTCACATTCAATGAACCAGACCTGAGAAGGGAAACAAGTACTGGAACTGCCTGAGAGTGAGATCCAACAGCACTAAAAGCATTTTCACGCATATCTATAAGCTCCAATAGCTGCCTTAACGAATACTCTTTCTCCTGCACAGAATAAGAGCTCTGACGCAGCTGCTCAATGCATTGGGCAACACTAGCTAATGTTCCATCTGGATCCTCCATACTGCTGTTGCGCTCTCTGCAATAGCAACCAGTTAAACATGTAAGAAGCCAAAATTTAGAGAGCACCAATTTGAATGTCCATAGTTCACGAAAAGTCACCAATTCACATGGTTCTTAGTTCAGCCCCACAGGTTAAACTGTTAGCTTACTTGGCTGCAAGCCGAACAGATACTATCAAACAAATTTATGAAAAATAGGTATTACAATCATTGACTCTAGCTGCTTTGAAAACAATTAATAATGAAGAATGTGACAAACCGACCTAAATCCCATCTTCATAACAGAATGTGGAGTTGGGGGCTCTGAATCTTGAGTATTCCTATCACCATTTCTTTCCTGCAATCACAAGAATAATAATGAAGAATGTTATCTGCTAAGGTATGTTCTGAATCTCCGAAAACATCAAATAAAAGATGGAAAACAACAAAAATAAACACAGAAAAAGGATTCGCATAAGAAGAATCAGCCTATGAGCATATGTTGTTCCTTTTTCCTTCTCACATGCATAAAGCCAGTAATGGATGGATAACTAAGACATTCATTTTAAAAGAAAGAGATTAAATGGGAAATCAAGCTCTAACGGAAGAGAGATGATCCAATACAGTTTGATTACATTCCTCACAAAAAAAAAAAAATGAAAGAGCACTAAAAATAGAAAAATTTTTGTTTTTGTTTTCACCACGAGATGATTTATTATCCTTTAGGATTGCATCTTTTTGAGCAAACCCGAGGGAAACCTGAGGAAGTAAAAATCATTCTTCATCAATATAAGACATCAGCAAAGAACCAGGCATCTTCACAAACCCCTGGACAGTTAAGTAAAACACACAAACAGACAAGAACAATTTCATAACCGCCATTCACTTGTTTCCATTTTCTACTTTCGCCCCTCCTCCCAGAAGATCTATTGCATTTTGTCATACAAAAACCATCACTCACCAAATTCATAATATCCATGAAACTGGACGTATTATGAAGAACCGTCAGAGACTCTATTCTAGTGTATCAATTAACATACGACTCACACATCAACAAAAAGAAAAGGTAAACCCTCCACATCTGCAAAATTAAATCACACAGTTCCGTTAAACGTCCATGAATGAATGATCTCCAATGACACTTCTCAGAACCGCCAAAGGTCTAGGACAAAACTGCACAACATTGACGGAGCAAAGCAATGAACTGAAAGTATCCAGATGCAACCAAACGTGAGTTAACAAGATCCACAAATAACCTTCTCCCCATGCAAAGACTGACCCCTCACTCATACTGGCACAAAAGAAGAGAAAGATGCAATTTTTGTGAAGAAGAAGAAGAAGGTACCAGATCATTTGCATTGTTGGCACCGTGTCTCCAACCGAGTGTGGTAGCCATCGTGGCTTGTGGTTGCCTTGAAGGAGTTCAGATCTGGAAGAGTGAAAGCATCAGTGAATTGAGTGATTGAGATCGAAAGTAGGAAGTAGCAAACCCATGACGGTGTGAAGAAGTGAAGAATGGTATTGGGAAGGAATGAGAGGGAGTGAGTAAAAGAGAAGATGAAGATGGTTGGGTTGGGTAGAGGATAAGAAGACTGAGAGAAGGAAGAAGAGGAACAAGTGAAGTTGGTTGCACCTTTTTCTTTTTATTTTATTAATTTTCACTTTGTGTCTCTGTTTTGATTGTGTCTTACGTTTTCAACTTTTCGTTAGGAAGTGTCTGTAAGGTGTTTTTCACGATCTCGCCGTCCTCACCGGAGCACCGACAGTGGCAACTTCAGTTCCAGCTCAAACCTCATTTGCTGACTCACCCAGCCGTCGCAGTCAAAATTTAGAGACCAGAGGTCTCATCACATGTAATTTTATCCTATGGATATATATTCATTGTTTTATTTTTTTTTACAAGTTTTTTACCAATAATTATGATAAAATTTTATTTAATTATAATGTTTATATAAATTTTGGTACATGACAGTCTACTGATCTTACTTAATCTTTTAAAATATTTTATATCTTTAATTATATTTTTATTTATAGACTTTTTATGAAGATTAAGTTTGTCTTAGTTTTTTATTTATTTATTTTTGTATGTTTCGTATGAAAATGATCACATATCTATTATTAATAATTTATTATCAAAAAATATTAATATCAGTTGAGATTAAGATAGGTCGATCGATTTATCTGATAATGTAAAATATTTATTCTGAAATAATCTGTCGATCAGTTTAGTATTTTATATTGTTATTTAAAATAATCGATGGTCGATTTAATATTTTATATTATTATTTAAAATCATAATTATATCGATGTATCTGATAATATAAAATATTTAATCTGAAATAATCTATCAATCAGCTTGATATCTTGTATTGTTATTTAAAATAATCAATTAATTGATTTAATATTTTGTTGTTGTCTAAAATGATCACTCGATTATATATTTGATAATATAAATTTATTTTATTATAATATTAGAACCTAATTCATCATAATAATATATGAAGTAGTAAAGTATCAGTCTAACTAAACTTACAGGAGTATCACTTATAAAAACAGCAAAAAGACAATACCATTAAAGGGTTGTCTCAATTTTGAAGTCTCTTCTTCCTTACTTCTCTCTTGATTGAAAATTTGTGATTTTATGAACATTAACACATCCTTAAAAGTGGGAGAAAATAGTTTACACAGCTTTAAGGCAGAAAAATACCTGCATTTTTGTGCCTACAATGACAGCATTTTAGGAGAACATAAAACAATGTCATTATTAGCCACAAAAGATAGACACTGAAATAGATTAAAAGACAAGCAAATCATAAAAGATTGAAAAGAAAATCAAGTAACAAGTAAACTAGTTATTATATCATGTTAATAGGAGTTGAGCCAGCCCTAAACCATTTGTTGTTAACATTCCTAAATTAAATAATAGTATATTATAAATCTCAGAAGTTGAAACGTCACCACTGGGCACCAGTGATTGGAATAGTGGACTAGTTATTCTATCTGCATTTGGAGATGACAAAATAATAAGAAATTAAACATTTGAGGGTTGTTCAGTGACAAAATGATTGAAAAATACAACCACACTTTTCCATTTTATATTCAAAACATGTTCGTTTAGCTGGATGGTGAGTTTAGCCATGTGCAGTGTCTTTCCACATTAAAAAATAACAATGAATTGATTTGCAGTGGTTTTCATTCCTCCTTGTCATCTTCTTCTTAATTATAGCTTTTTAATTTTTTACCATTCTGAACAATTAACCTGCTTACAAATTGATGTTTGTTGAATAACATAATTTAAATTTGTGTATCAAACAATCAAATATGAAAAATAGAAGGGAATAACCTTATAATCATATTCACTATGATTTGTACAAATAAAAAAAAATGGTATTTTGGTTACTGACAGAATCAGGCAATATCCTGGTACTTCAATTAACTTGGTTGATAATTGAAAAAAATAATGATTCTTCAGAATCTCGTTAAGAAAGGAATTAACAATACAAATATTCATTATGTCTGGTTGTTATGATGAGAGGGTGCCATAATTTTATTATTATTTTATTTCTTAACAAGTGTTTTTGTGTAATTCTAAATTCGTTTATAACATATTACTAGTCTGTCTACTCGCAAAATAATATTAACTATGTTTATGCTGTTAAAACATTACTTGTTTGTTTATTTAGATACTTTATTTGACAAATATGCGAAAACAAATTGTGGAAGGAGAATATAACTTTTTTAGCAAGTTTTCTTCTTCTAAAATTGTGTTGAAGATAATTGATTTTAATATGGTTCGAAACGAAGGCCTTGTTGGTTAGAAAATTTTATATAATTAAAAGAAAATTAACAATTTTTGAGATATGTGAGATAAGATTATTGATGTAATAAAAATACAATGTTATAAAAACTGTTGTAAGAAATGTATTAGATATATTATAATTAAACTACTGTGCCTTACAGAGAAAGTAATTAAACTACTATGTTTATTTTTTTAAAACTTTATTAAATTTACTAGGATACATCTAAGCGTAAAAAATGTGAAAAATTATCATTTCATCAATTAGTTAAATTATATTTTAACATTTGCGATCAATTATCTTAGTTAATTCTAAATAGATAATAATTTTTTAATATCTACTAATTCAATAACAATTTTTTTTTCATACAATAAAACAAACATATAAGACATAATAGAACATGTAACCACGATTACATTTTTATATTATTTTTTTGACCTTTCCTAATGTTTTGTATGGGAAATCTCACTCACTACACATAATTTATATGATATGTGTGATGCCGACACCTAAGATAGAGAGAGTTACGATAACTATAATCAGAAGAAGAGGTTATGAAGTAACTCGACTGATAAGGAAAGAAAAAACCTCAACATTGAATCTCTGGCCTTAGCCTTACTAGTCTTGATCTATTGCACGAACAAAGGAAAATACTATATCTAACTAACTTATGATGTTATTGAAATAAGATAAAATTAGTTTCTCTTACCTAATGACCGATGGCCTAAAAGAAATTTTAACTCTAAAAGATACATAAATGACTTAACTTGTATTACAAAATTTTGATCAAGAATTTTATCATACCACTAAGACCATAAACTAATTATAGAGTCAATCACATTACATCATTCCATACAATGTAATGTGTGTGTATTTAAATATGCAAAAAGATTCAAAAGGAATAAAATTAAACTTCTCTAATTAATTAATAAGACAAATTTGCTCTACTCACTATGACAAATCCATAGGTAATCTATAATAGTCAATGAGATGGATGATGAGATTAGAAATTTAGAAAGAAGACACAAGAGAAAAAAAAATTACAAAGAAATTGTGGTTATATTAAGATAAAAGATAAATTTTTCTATTTTAATAATATTTGGATATCATTTTAATTATACCATTTTTATTCTAAATTTATTTTCAATCATTTTAATTATACCATTTTTATTCCAAACTTATTTTCCAGTATGTTAATATAATTTCCTTTTTTTACATTTAAAAAATTAAAAATGATATTAAGGACTTTAGAATAATGTATGCGCACTACTCATAAACTATAGCTGTATATTTAAGATAGTTTATATGGTGTCTTATATTTAAAATTTTGGCTTAAATATTGTTTCCCTAATAAAATTGTGGTTTAGATTGCGATACTCAATAAAAAAAAGTTGTTCCTGTATTATATAAAATTTTATTTTTTTAATCTACGAACGCTCTTTAAATCATGAAATCTTCCGTAAGTGACATATTAGTAGATGTAGAGAACTGATACGTCCAATTTTTTTTTAAAGTAAGCTTTTAGTTTTAATATTTTTTTTTAATAATCGCATTTACAAGTACTTCATCAAATACACAACTTTTTTTATAACAACAATCACGATACCCCAAGCAAAATTAGTTTCTAACTCAATGTGCTTGAAACAATTTGTAATAAAAAAATCACAAACAAACTTATTAAGAGTAAAAAGTTTACTTAAGCCTAGAATATATTTAATCACTGTACAAACAACATCATTCACGTATAGTTTTGGTTTTCCGTATTTGGCAGGAAATTTGTTTTTGTATTTTGCACGTAGCAATTCATACCGTATTTACAAGTACTTCAACTAAATACACAATCTTTTTTTATCTTGTCATCGTCAAAACCCATTAAGACAACAATCATCACAATACCACAAGCAAAATTAGTTTTTAACTGAATGAGTTTGGAAAATTTTGGTAATTAAAAAACTATCAACAAATTAAGTCCATAATCTTGTAAAGCATCAATTACATACACGTCAAGCCAAGGCCAGGGTTAGTTTAGTATGTTTAAAAGTCTTTTTCTTATCCTCAATTTTTTAAGATAACAAAGAAATTTAAAAACAATCACCACACAAAAAAATGTTGAAAAGAACCCGACAACATTCTAACGACATTTTTCAATAAAATTAGTTTAGTGGTAAGAAGTCTAGAATATTAGCATCATGTCTCAAATTAAATTTTAGTCAAATTATATCTAAAACATTGTTCCACCATGTTTAGCAACCATAAAAATAAAAACATGTTTGTATACAAACTTTTGTTGACATCCCACTTGTCAAAGTATCATTTGGATTGAACAAAACCTGTTTTGTGTGTATATTACTAAAAACTAAACTTATATTATAACACTTTCATTAATATATATATATATATATATATATATATATAAAATAATAATAATAATAATAATAATAATAATAATAATAATAATAATAATAATAATAATAATAATAACTAGAAAGGTTCACGTGTAAAAACTTAATGAACAAACGAGAAATAGAAAAAAGAGTATCAGAAGCGAAATTTGTCTCTGAATGGTAAAACTTGTGACAAGACCAAGATAAGATTAGTCATCATGTGCACAAAGAAAAACTATTCTTTGAACTGAAAGTCTCTGGTGTATTATTGAGATCTCAAAAGGTTGCAATGCAATGTTTTTGTTATTTTGAGGAAAATAAAAGGCAAAATTATACAGAGCCTGATATCACTTGAGTCAAAACTCCAAAGCCCTTGGAGTTGCATAGAAATCACAGAATCAACGAATTTCAGCTGCTTTGAAAGAAAAACGTTAATTGTTATCCTTGTAGGTACTAATTCCGTTGGCATAATCCGCCAAAGATAATCTCTGCAACCTTAGGTGTTGAATCAACATAGTTTTGTAAAAATTCAAAATTTGAGAATCATGCAAGGCTAAGGGAACTGGCATAGGATTGAAGAAGTAGCACAGCTTGCTCAGAAATAGCCCTGTTTCTTGCTTGCCTCGCCCAACCTGCAACAATTTCTGCAGCTTCTGTGCCTCGCACACTTTCTTCTAGACAATCTGCTGCTTCAGCAAGTTTTCCTTCAGCCAAATAACTCTCTACTTTATTGATGACAGATTCAATTCCGTCACCCGATTGGTCGTCTTCCCTAACCTGAGCACGCACCAAAGTAAGACATAGGATTCTATTTTCACAGCAAGCACAGCATGTTGGTCAGTTATTCACATACCTTCAACCAGGATGCTACATGTGCCAAAGAATGTGCCAATATACCTCCCCCTCCTGGTGGGAAAAAGCTGAAGTGTCGCACGTTATCTTTTAAGGCCTCAAACTGCAGCAGAACATGCACAAATGCAAAGCCTTTATAATTGAAATCCAAAAGTAAATGATTCATTCTGGAATTGATGCAGTTACAGAAAATCAGAAATTGATTCATTAGATTAATTCTAATTCTTTTGTATAATTCGTCACTATCGAAGCTTGACATCATAGGAGCATTACAGAATGTCAAAAACAGAACCAATGGGATTGATCCGTGATAGAAATTAAGGAAATCAATTTAATGGGACCCATGTCCATGCTATAAGCATCCAGAGCATACAACCTTTAGCAGATCTTCAAATGAAAGTTTTACAGGGTCAAGGTAACAACATTTTGCAGTAGAAATGTAGCAATTTAATTTTATATAGAACAAGTAATCCAAAACTCTATGTATTGTTAACAACAGCGATAACGGTGTACCTTATGCTTTAACTGCAGTTGTGTGTCTGTGCCATTGCTTCGCGTTTCTTCAGGAAGGGATGCTAGCACCAAATCCAAAACTGAATCTTTATCTATGTCTCCAAGATTAGACTGCAAAGATGCTATTTCTGTCTCAATTGGCAATCCTTTAGATAGCGCATCTTCCAATGCAAGCGCTCTCTGCAGGATCCAAGCACAAAAGAAGAAACTGGTAAAGAGGACTGGAAAAATCATTAAAATACTATAAACCCATATTTTGTCATTAAGCCATGGACGAAAGAAAATCAGAATAAAACGGGTAAATAGAAAAAATTACCAAAGCAAAATTTTGTGTAGCATGACTTTGACGGGCTTCTTCAGATCGAGCATAAAATGCCATGCATAGGGCATTTATCTACAGAAATAGAATGAATTTTTTTTTTGTAATCAGGTCAAATCTTAACTCTCACTGAAATAAAGTCAAAAAGTTCGTCAAATTCATAAATATTTCAAGTCAAGCCTTGCTAGCTAAAACAGAGTCAATTAATAATAGTTTACCCAGTGTTTTGTCCTTTTCAACATGAATGTTCCCTGATCAATTCTTAGACGGTTAAGGTTGCATAACCAAACGACTTTCCCCATAATTTCAAGGAAACCATGTTGTACTTGTTTAACAACACATATAGATGAAAATAAAATAATGGTTTCAACTGAGAAAACAAATATCCAGCACAATCACATTTAAACTTACTATAGCTGTATGGTTCATCCTTTGATGGAGCAACACAGGTCCGTGGACAAAAAGATATTTGAATGCAAGAAATTCATTTATATACATTTCACATTTCTGTTCATATGCAGCTGTACTGAAAGCTAGCTGCAAATAATTTAAAAACATTTTCTTTGTATGTACAGAAAGTTCTCAAGAATCATATTATTTGGGCTGTCAGCAGGTAAACATTTAAGACAGCTCCCCTATTATAAAAAATACATAAAGGAACATCATTTCTTTGCTGCCTGCACTTACATTTGGATCCGAACACTGTACTAAAATTCCTCTATAACGAGCCTACTATGTAATGAAAAAGCAGTGTTAATATGTCAAGAATGACGGAAAGTAGAATGCATACTGTACCAAAAAATCTACACTGGCAAACAAACTTTTTCTCTGTTCAGAAACTTGCTGATGACTAAGAATGCAGTTGCTACTAGCAGAGTTCTAATTGACTATAATCTGATAATTGCAGGAGGAGACAACTAAAAACATAATTAGATTAGACATTGTTTTTGCATGCCATGAGTTAATTTCCAAGACCTTTGTTAAAAAGTCTTAGTATAAGTAGCTACAGAAATTTTTATACTAATATAAAACTATTCTGGCTATTTTATTCTTCTAGATGACATCTATCAAAAGTATACCCTTTTTCATTAATTAATTGAAATCAAGATATGAATATTTTAAAGTTATCTACCCATACGTGATTTTAGCAGAAATCTCACATTAACATTTGCTTCAGCCATTTTTTCAATTTGGGCTGCCTTCTCACTTGCTATGGCTGCATTTAACTCTGCCTTTGCTAATTCCTGAACTTGTTTCAACTTCAATTCAGCTTCAATTTCCTGCAATCACCAAAGATACATTATTTTAACAAATACTCCTTCCTTCCCATGATACTATCATGTAAGAAGAAAAAAAAAAGTCCCAAAATACGTGTCATTCTTGTTTTTTAATGTCATATTTCCACTTATACCCCTAGTAAGTGTCATTTTAGCTTTTCAATGTAATATTGATAATAAGGTTAGCTTAATAAAATTACTACTCTCTCCCATCTATTTATTAGTTTTTTTTATTAATCTGTCAAAGAACTAGGGTGACACTTATTATGGATAGAGGAAGTATTATATAATAACATATAAGAGTAACAGCTGCCATGAGAAAACAGTATTTGTAAAACCAACAAAGACTAATATGTACCTTTTGTTCAAGTTCTGTCTTCAATTTCTCTTCCATCTTTTCTTGAAGGGACTTGATAGCGAGGGCTGCTTTTGCTCTCTCTCTCTTTAGCTCCTGAAAAGTATTAAAAGGAGAAAACAGGAGGAAAGACAGAGTTAATAACTTAATAGAATTGGATACTGTTAATCTGGAGAGGAATTGTCAGGGAAAGGCAAACAACACATATAAAAAAAATCGTTCAACTTGATCAGACTTCAAATTGGATTCTGATTACAAAACAAATCTGACAAGCTGAGTTCAAATTGGATTCTGATTATTTTTGCGTGACCACTGTTGAGTCAAACTCAGAATATACTAGTATAGCTTCAATTTTAATATGAACTATTTTGCTGAATCAAGAGTAAGTAATTATGATTGAGTTAAATGTGTAAAAACTGAACAACAAACCCATCAGCCAGACATCCCCACTTAAACAGGAATTATTCTCTATTTTAATAACAGAGTCAACCTCTCTGAAAGTCTTTCTTACTCATGCTATTCCAACCCAATTTATTCAAGACAAAAGTCAACCTCGCTCAAGGTCTTTTATTCCAAGCCAATTATTTGACTCAAAAGCCAACAATAAAAAATATGTTAAATTGAATACAAATTAAAGAGAGAATACCAAAAAGCTTTTTACCTTGTCCAACATTGCAGCCTCCTCAGCGAGCTTAAGTTCCATGGCAGCTGCATCTTTCAACTTCTTTTCATATTTTTCCTAGTTAAACAAACAAACATTAAACACACTTGCATGGATTTAGAGAATGAGTTACAAAGGATAGTATGTTATAGGCCAAACCTTCAACACTTTCTTCTCTTCATTGAAAACATGTGCATCTAAGTCCGCCTGTCTTTTCTCAGCTGCATGAATGGCTTGCAAGAAATCGAGAACCAGTTTCCCATCCTCAGACACATAACCACCTTTCAACCCATCCATTGCACCTCTAAGTGCCTAGTGTTTCAACATGTTAGATTTCATGTATGTTTAAGATCATAAATAAATGGACGACAAAATAAAATATAAGATTCTAAAGTAACCTCTTCTTCCGGGAAATGACTATTCTCAGTAAAGCCATGACTATATACATAAGTTGCAGGGTTTCTTTCTGATTTATTCCTCAAGTGATACTCCTCAAGGAGAGTGGGTTGTTGCTCTATGTATTTGCCTAATGCACTCTGTAATGGATAAAAAGAAATAAATGTCAAAATCCATTTTAGAAAAAAAAAAAGAATTAACAGGAAAAAAATCCTTGGTGGATGATAGGGAACCCTGGTATTAACTATTAACCTCTATATCAAGCTTATACAAACTCATAAGTACCTCTCTTTTCTCCTCTGATTCTTGTATTTCTGATTGCAACGATGGAATATTTTTCGTCCCATTTTCATCTGGAACTGAAGTAATCTCTGTAGATGTGAACGTATTTTGAAGTCCGTTTTCCGGTCTTGGGGTATTGTCTGCCTCAATGTTTTTTATTCCAATAATCTCATCAGATTGCACAACAGATTCTTTACTTGGATCATCAGATGTTAGACTGCTTTGAGAATATTCAGGCAATTGGTTTTCTTTTGCAGCACCAATACCATCTTCGGCAATATTAAATTTGTCTTGCACAGGACTCAGCTTATCCACTTGATCTTCTATTACAATTTCTGGCTCTGAAAAATGAGCATCAATCTTCTCCTCTGCAAGCTGTGCAGTGGGATTTTCGTTGTTTAATTTCTCATTAGGTGTTTCATTGTTTAATTTCTCATTACGTGAAATTAACTGGTCCGTTGAATGTTGTACAGTCTTCAATTCTTCAATGGTTGCATTGACATGAGCTTCCTGTGGAAGGCTGTGATGCTCTTTCTTAAGATATGGATCCAAATAACCAGTTTGATACGCTGCCAGAAAAGCAGCACCTAAAGCTACACTTCCAATGAAAAACTTTGATGAAGATCCATTAGACTCAGGTGGCTTGTCCAGAGACCCAGAAGCTGAGGCACGCCCTGGTTTTGATGAAGTTGAGAAATTCCTTTGTGAAGATAGATGTAAAGGTATCTGCCGAATTATGTAATAAAGAAAATAAGGTAACCGTTAACCTCTAGGAAAGAGAGAAACATTGAACTACCCATGTGTTTCTGAGACAGCACGAGTGTTTTATTTATATTAAGAAAAAATAATCAATACTAAATATGGGAAATTAGATATCCTCTAATAACAAATATATAATACTGGAATAAATATAAATGTTTCTAAGCAATATATATATATATATATATATATATATATATATATATATATATATAATTTAGATATTCTTGGTTAGATATTGATTAGACTCTTATTTCTATAATTATAACAGTAATAAATTAGAAAAGGCTAACATATGAACCTGATTGAAATTTGATAGGAACCCAATTCAATGTAGGTTGAAATTTGCATTACAGATTGAAAAATAAAACTATTACAGAAGACAACCCCTATAATCCAGCATAAGCTCTTAGAGAAACTATTTCTCTACCTAATAGCAAACGCCCTGTGAAGCATGGACATGGCTCTTCAATGGCGTGTCTGATACTGGCAGCCATAAGATACATGTCAAACACTTGTCTTTGTGTTTGACACTTGTCCGACATTGAAATATGACATCCGTACGATATGTCTTAGACACTTCGCCAAAGCATCAAATTTTAAAAAAACATTTTTTTGGCTCCAACATGGCTCCAATACAATGTTAATTAGGGCAAACATAGTCATTTTTTAGAAGTTGGAAAATAAAAAACTTATTAACATTGAGTCTGCCCTAAAAACTTATCAAACAATCACAACCCTAATCACCTAAGAAGAACTCTACAATTCATGCTACCCTAACTTTCTCTCTAGTGCACTTGATCCTAACCTTGTCTCCTTGTCTAGTATGTTCACTGAACAATTGCAACATTCTCATTTCAGCTAGTTAAGTATATTCTCTTGTTGATATTTTATCAACCAATATTCAATGGCATAGATTGTTGTTATAGACTTATTACTACATGCTCACTTAGAACAAATTGAATGTAATCAAAATTGGAAATAAGCACTACCAAATCAACAACCTAAGCAGTTCTTCGTACATATATAACACAATAAATTGTAATTTTATAGCAAGAAGAATGTGTTTCCACTACACTTTCTTGTCCTACATTCCTATAATTAAATTAACACAATAGCAACAGCAAGTGGTAAAAATAGCACCAGTTTTACAATACACTGGTATACAAATTAATTGATCATTGTGCAATAAAAATAACAACCAAGCTTCTTCACAGTAAGTGGGGTTGCCTAAATGGATTAAATGGTGTAATAATATACTATTGCAACATTAGCTCTAGAGACAAACCACTGGCCTCTAAATATTTCTTAATTGATTCGCCTATAATTACTCGTTATCTTCCGTTGCCTTCAGTAATTAAGCTATCTTCCATCTAATCCACTGGTCTGATTGAGGATTCTACTGATCTTCTCACACAAACCCTAATTAACTAAGACGAGATTCTACAATTCTTTCTACAAAAGGTGCCCTAACTTTCTCTCATGCTTTTGCTCCTAAGTGTATTTTGTCTACTTGTATTATATGTCCACTCAACCATTGCAACATTCTCATTTGTACTAGTTAAGATCATTCTCTTGTTGATATTTCATCAACCAACATTCAGTGCCACAGATTGTAGTTACAGAATTATTACTGCAAGTTAGTTCGAACCAAACTGAATTTATAATATATTGGTAAAGATATTAAATATGCAGACAGCTTAGATTCATCATTTGAAGGCATAATGCTTCTACTCGTGATTCAACATAGCAACAGGGGGCATACATGCAGGCAAAAGTGATAATCCCATCATAATGGTATAAAGTACTCTTCCTGCTTCAAATATCCTAAGATCATCAAGGATCTTTTACTATTTGAGCTAAGCAATTCTTTCTCTGCTAACAAAAGTACTACATGTTCTTGGTAATGTACTCTTCCTACTTTGTTTGTAGTTATCTATCTACATTTGAGCATTCAACTTCTGAAATCCAACTGCCTATTGAGTATTTTACCCTGAGCAAAACAATCATATATCCATCCTATGCATCAGTTAGTAACCAGAGGTCTTCATCACCATTAAAGTTTTTAATTTTTAAACACTTCCAATAGATTGTTGGATTTACATATATCTGTCTCTTGTTTTTATGTAGAGAGCAATATCCATAATTATGATCATGAGTGAATATGGAGCAAAATCTAATAGAAATGTGCACTATATGGAAAATGTAGAAAAAAATAATAAGAAAATGTGTAGTTGGGAGAAAATGTAGTGCAGTGCATGACTGAAACCTATCCAGAGTATACAATATAATGAACACTATTGTCAGTGCTTTGTCACTCCTAAAAAGTCTATAACCTTGTGAGTGACAAAGATATTGGTCTTTATATAGCTAGAAAAAAGTCTTATTCAGCGGCAAATAGCTTGAAACACAGGTTTAGTTTTCCAACCAAGGAGAGTCATCCATGCAGCAGCGAAAACTACAATTAACCTTGAGACTTGTAAACTTATTTATGTAATACTATGTTTTCCATCATAAATACATTTTTGTCATTTTGATTAGTTTTGGGGCTTCAGTTTCTTAATTTGTTTCTGTTACTTGAGGCCTCTATGATCTCTGCCTACTAATGGTATGCTTTTCAGTTTGGGTTTCAATTTTATGACTACATAATTTCCAAGTTTTGCCTAGCTCTTAAAGTTTATTTTGGCCTTCAGCTTTGTGTTTATTCATGTGACGCAACCACAACTGAGGTGGCTAGATTAATCTTCTTCTTACTTTTAACCTTACTATCCTTCTTCTAATTTCCACCAATATGCATATAAAGATCTGAATCCAAAGGTAGATAGCACCCAATAAACGCCTTTCAGTTCACCACAGCCATTTGGAATGAAGGGCACAGACCAAAATGGTTGAAAAGTAAGAAGCAAAAAGAAATGTTTTTGAAAATAGGGTAGTCAGCAAGACCATATTCCATCAATTGCATTATGAATAAAATGTAAAAGAACCTGATATACAAAACGTTTGGGGTTCGTTCTTAGAGCTGGGCGAGAAGATATTTGCAAAATGGACCTAAGAATTGAAGTCGCAGAAAAAGAAAACAGCGGTTAGAGTAATCAAATTATTGGAATGAAAAATTAATCGATTTTGCAGGCACCCAGAGATGGAAAAGAAAAGGAAAAGAGGAACAAATTAGCGTTGGTTCGTATATAGGATAGGCGTAGGGTACCTACCTGCGCAACATGGCAGTGGGAACACGTGAGATTGACTGTGAAGAAGTTGAATGGATCAGTGAGTGAGAGCTTGGAGTGAATGTTTCCACCAGAGTGTGCAACTCAACCTTAATTTGGCTACCCAGATGAAAACAACAATTTTTCTGGGATGTTCTGTTCTGTTCTGTGACTTCGATGATTTTCTGCGTTTAGAGACGATGATACCGCATATGACCCGTTTGTTTTAAGTCCGACCCCAAAATTTGACCCGAAACCGAATTAACCCAATTTATTAATGTAGTTATTGATTATTATATTAATAGTTAATACTAGCAGAATACATACATTATTACATTGTTTATCTTTCTGCATTTTTTTACCTTGAAGGATATAATTGAAAATTAAATAATGAACATGAAGGCATAACGGAAAAAAAAAATGTCATGATAAGGACTGGTGTTTAATAGTATTAAAACATACAACTCTCTAAGTGTAAATTATACAACTTAAGGTCAAAAAGTGTATACATTAGGATCACTTTAAAATCATTTATGATGTTAGTTTGGGTTTGTTTGTGATTGTTTTAAAAATAAATAAATAAATTACTGTTTTTGTATGTGTTTGTCTAATTTGTTTGCTTTAAAAATAATATTTTTCTACCTATTTTAATAAGAAATGTCCTATCTAATTTAAAAATAAATGATTGTTTAAAAAAAGCAAAAACAATTATTTTAAGTTTAGACAAAAAAAACTCATTATATGGAATTCTCACTTTGGGTACGATGATATTTTTTTAAAAATTAATCTTATTCTCAGTGACGTGTGTATCGCCTGGGTCGATGATAGTGTATTTTATATTCAAAATAAAATTATAAAAATGTGAAAGGTGATATACTTATTATTGGAAAATTGCATAAATAAGCATCGATAATCAAAAGACCCAATCTTAGTTTAACTGTTAAAAATCACCACTTATATAAGCGGTCATTTTTTATAACTATATTTAATTATAAACATTTCTATTAGTTAAGATTTAGCATTGTGTGTTAATAATAATTAAGTTACATTTAAATTGAACATCAAAACTCTTAGTAAGTATAAATATGAGTTACTATCCAAAAACTATTTTCTATTAAACATAAAAAATCTCATGCCTAAAATAATATAAAATATTTATTAACTTTAAATCACCTTGATTTATTACCTTTAGTTGAGTTTTTCTTTTTATTATATATATTTTTTTTACTTATGAAACTCATTTATCTCTAATAAAATTTGTTATCTAGACTCGTAATAAGATGATATTGCATTATTACTTTAACATGTACACGGGAATACTTAGATATTTAAATATTATAATTAGGAAACATGTTCATACGTGTGAATTGATCCAAATATATTTAAATGAATTATTATAAATATTTTAAGAATAATTATTCATTATATATAGAATCATTTGACAAAGTCATACACAAATATACTCTTAGGTGATATTGAATTCAATAGTTTAATGACTTTTTGTCAAAAGAAAGGCAATACAATTGTGTCAGAATCGGAATTACGACAAAGACGGCGATCCAAAAAGAATAATAAAAATAATTTGAAAAATTTAAAAAAAGAAGTCACCATCATAATTTATTAGGAAAAACCAAAGATTAAGGCTAAGATCTACAAAACCGTTTTTGAGTTCGGGAGTCAGTTATGTATGGGAAAAGTGTTAATACCTATACAATGTCTGTCTTAAGACGGTACCTTTAATTAAATTAAAAAATAAGTATAAATTTGGAAATGTTTATCTTTTAAAAAATGGACAAAATTATTAGATTAAATATTTAAATAAATACGGACAAAATTAGATATTGACAAATTAAATGAAATATCTAATGTAACTATTAACTAAATATGGTAAAAAATTATTTAATGTACTTAGGCTAACAATAGACAAACTAAATATGAAATAGTAAGTAAATAGATTGATAAAAGAAATTAAAAGGGATATACAATAATATTAAAGAGATAGATGACATTAAAAGATTTGTTAAAATAAAGATAATATAATAAAATTAAGAGTCATTCTCGCACCCATCCTTACCATTAAGAAAATAATGATAAATAAATAAATTTTTTAAATTGAATTATTTTATTAACATGATGACATCACATGTTTGTAATGATTATTAATGTTAACTAAGTTGACCGATGTCTTTATAAGAATTTTAAAAGTTTCTTTGTCATATTATGTTATTTTCAGTTTCCCATTTTGGGATTTTTAGTTGAAATTTTAGTTTTCACTTAGTATAGATCAATTTTATGTTGTTCTCGATTGTTAATTTTCTTAAAGTTAACAATACTTTTTTAAGTCTTCTCACATATCGTGTATGATAATTTTTTGACTTTTAATTTTTGAATAATCAATTTTTAAATTTTGATTGAATTGAAGTTTTGGTATTATTTTGATAGAATAATAGGATTGACAACATAATTGTTTATTAAGGTATCGACTTTTTCTTATAAATATAGAGTTATCGATCTTTTACTGAAATCATTATCTCTCCCTCAAATACATGGAATTGATGTGTCCATTTTTCTTTTCAAATTTCATCTCAATCTTAAGATAAAATTTCTTGCAAAAAAAATTCTTTAATCAGTACTTAAGAATTATTTTATTTATCTATTTTATAATTACAATAATTATTATTATAATTTCTCGTAGTTTTAAAAAACAAAATCATATTTTACACACATTTTTAATAGACAGTATATTTTAATATATTAAACTATTTCCAAATGAAGTATTTATTTACAGATATAATTATTACTTTACCCTTATTCATCAATATTATTTATTTACAGAAATAATAAAAATTTTACCCTTATTCATCAACACCCTAAAGTGAATAATTTGATTCAGAGCACTAAACGCACACCCAAAACAACAGCATATATATTAACCTAAACACCAAAAGCAGAGCAGCGATCACTGTGACGAGCAAGGTACGGTGTGTGTGACACTTTTCTGGTTAGCGTTCTTCAGCCGAAATGGGGAATAACAGACAAAGGAGATTCAGAACTCATCGCGGTCAATCAAGTCGACACCACCAACAGCTCTTAGTGTAACTTCTTTCTAATTGCTTGTGATTTTTTTTTCTATTCCTATTTACGCGCCTTTTGCTTATTCATTCATCTGACTCTGCTTCAGGGAGGACGATTCTCATATCTCTGTTCCGGGTACTTCTCGATTCTATCTCTTTTTTTTTTTTTTTTTTTCAAACATAACGTGGTTTGTGTTCGTCGCGTGATATTTTTTGTAACCGTAGAAAATGGTGAGGTTGAAGAGGAGGAGGAGGAGGAGCTCACGGAACCCAAAATAAAGCTTGCAATGTGGGTATGCATATAACCGTTTTACTAATTTTAATTTAACTGAGATTATTAGCTTTTCATGAATTGCTTACTTTTCTGGGTAAGAAAAATGACAATGGCTACTGCTTGGTTTTTATTGTGCTAAATATTTGATTTTCTTTTTGTAAACACGAAAATACATTAATGTTTGCCTGAAGGATGGCATTGGCTTAGTGCACATTCATAATGTCATCAGTTTCATTTTTTTTTCTTTCTTTCATTTCTATCAGATTTTATGGTAACTATTAAGTTGACATTTGAAATAAATTTATAACGTTTTATGGATTTCTGTCCTGCCTTCTAGTTCTGAACGCTGGAAATTATTTTGGAAATGCTCCTTCAATCTGTTTAGTATTGCTATACTGCTATATATGTCATCACTGCATTCCAATCTTATATTCATATGCTGTGTAATCTATCTCTGTATTTCGAATGTAATTGGTTTCTTGTGATGTTGACTCAGGATTTTGGGCAATGCGATGCCAAAAAGTGCACTGGTCGTAAGCTTTCAAGATTGGGCTTGCTAAAGGCAATTATCTTTATCTTTCTTTGTTCACTCTCTGATTAGCATTTATCACATAATTAAGTGTACTCTGTTCATACATATTTGCATATATATATATATATATATATATATATATATATATATATACACACACACACACACACACACGTGTGT
>Ga0209489_101690_pt1 | contig 45373 bp, 18 predicted proteins | sample SiratrowhiteBW_FD_187527 | JGI IMG/M metagenome (GOLD analysis project Ga0209489, IMG submission 187527) | Root nodule microbial communities of legume samples collected from California, USA - Siratro white BW (SPAdes) (version 2) | ecosystem: Host-associated > Plants > Roots > Nodule | place... | reverse complement strand
TCAAGTAGTATAGATTTATAAAGTAAGGATGTCGATCCCACAGAGAACAGTTTTGTTTTAGAATTTAGCGTCACTACTCACTAAGCAAATAACAGTTTCACGATGATTTGATAATAATTTGAGTCAAGAAACGTAAAAGAATAATTAAAAACAAGTAACAATTATAAAACAGAGTCTGCAAGATCTATGAGGACTTTGGGATTGAACTTCATCTCTTTCCCTCATTCATATTTTGGACTTGATAATAAAATACAATATTAGTAACTACTCACAATTGATGCACATATAAAAATCATTCACACCGATTCCTCTGATATTAAATTCATAAGGAAATTTCTTAAACACTGATTCCTCACCTATTTAGTAAATTACCCAGCGTTAAGAACGGATGTTATACGCAATCAATATATCGAAACCTATCCCTAGTATTCCAATATATTGACTATTTTCATCTAGGTTGAAAACTCAAAAATACTTTCCAGTTAAGTTTAAGAATCAAAAGCGAGACTCTATTGATCAGATAAAATCAAGCATTAAGCATAAGATGAAAATAGCAATGGAGTAGAAACTGAATATTATATTTAAAATCACCAAAATACAAATGAGTTCAAGAAGTTACATTCAATCCCAAAGTTACGGAACTTAGTTACTCATAGTAGTCATTACACTTCAAAGAAGAAAGATTGCAAGAAGAGCAGGAATCCTCAGTAGTTCTCGTTCTTGGCGGCTCTCCAGTTCCTCCAAATCCAGATCCCCTTTCTAAAACCCTAAAATCTTCTTTTAACGGGTTCTTTCGGGTTCAGGATAAGTGACTTTCCACTCGGGCGAAAACACCTCGCTTGGGCGCAAATTTGATGTGCTCTCTAGACTGATCTCGCCCAGGCGAAACCATCCTCGCTCGGGCAAGATTGTCTTGCTCCAATGTCGTCTGGGCGAATCTTCCTCTACAGCTTGAATAAATCTTCTTTTCAAATCTTTTCTATTTCTTCTTCTCATGCAAGTTCCAAGCTCTAGTTTCCTTCATTCTTATCACTTGGAATTCAAAATAATTAAGATCAAATGTCTTCTTTTGACTCATGACTCAAATTAACAAAGTAAATCCAAAACTTTCAATTCAGAGGTGATTATTATCTTAAAGCTCACTTAAGCCCAAAAATACTCAAATTTATAATGTATAAAAACACTAAAAATTGGTACTTATCAACTCCCCCCAAACTAGAATCTTGCTTATCCTCAAGCAAAGTAATTGGACTCACACAAAATATTTTCCAAAACAAAAACAGTGGTTGCTCAAAAATCAGACCCATGGTTCAATCCTCAGACAACATTCATTTTCAAAACAAGAATTTAAGAGAGATCAGATATTCTAAGTCAAATCAAAACAGGAACAAGACACAATTAATCTCCAAGAGAAACAACTCAAACAAAGACATGATAATGTAATTGAGGAATTTCTCTCTTAATATCTCACAGGGTAGTGTCTCTCTCAACTTCCACTGACTATGCACAAATCAAAGTTGCCTTTCATTTTAAGTCAAATCACAAACACACAATCAACATGGATCTTAAGGTCTTTTAAAGGTTGTAATGAGGCTGGGCTATCAAGAACAATGGTTTTTCAGATAACAAAGTGCATACTTCAAACAAGGAGAACATATCTACAAATGAAACAAAATTTCCCTTAGAAAGGATTAATCTACCAACTCTTGATTTCATCCAACCATTTTTTTTTTTTTGAGTAATTCACTCTTTTGTTTATTTTTTTGTTTATTTTTTTTTTAGTAGAACAAAAGAGTGAATTATCTAACCCATTTCTTTACATAACTAGCATCTCAAAGCTAAATCAACTCTTCCCATTATGAAAATTGTACCTATGTTTTCTTTCCTAAAGCATGCTATAAGGGTGGAAAATCAAATATCAATTGAAGGTTAGGGTGCAACAAAGAAAATTTCAGCTCAAAGGGTTATCAAAAGAATAGGTTATCAACTATATTTGGTTGGCTTTTTGGCTCTGGGTTGAAATATCTAAATACAAAAAAAAAATGCCTTAATCATCTCCAAGTTCTCATATGTGAAGTAAAATAACACAAAAAATCAGGCAAAAACAACTTGATACATTACTCAGTGGAACTCTCAACTTTTAACTGTTTTAGGATTCACAACTCACTTGGCTAATTTGTTTTAATTCCACAATTTTTATCAAGCCCTGTTCTAGTCGTAACCTTGTTCAATTTTTATGCATCAATCACCCACTCAACTTAACTCAAAAATTCTAATCTCCTAAAAATTTTCCAATAATAAGCTGATCTGACTTAGAACAATCATGAGTTTAATTTTTATTCAACTACATACTTATCTAACTAACACACATCACACTTATGTAGAGTTATAGTCCTAGCACATTACAATATTCAGATTACATAACCAGAATTATAAAAAGATAGGAATCAGTCTCCCCTCATAATCCGATCAAGATCTGTATCAAACTCAACATCCTGATCCTCTGGTGCAACTATAGAAGTGCTTGCTCCACCTCCCCCAGAGAAATGAGGCCTGTCCCCAGGCCATGCACCATACTGAGTAAATTCCTCAAGAGTCATCCATGGATTTTGTTGACCTTCAGAAATGCCATTATACAACCCCTGATGAATATAAGTGTTTGTCCTCTGAACTGAGCTGATCTGTGAAGTCATATGATCAAAATATAGCCTATCTGCCCTTAAGTCCAGCTACATTTGTTCCATAGAAGCTCTGATGACCGATAGCTGGTCATATATCATAGCATTAGTAGGCTGAGCAGATGAAGATTCTCCATGCTGAAACTGCTACTCTTCCGCATGAGGAGGAGATGGTGGTTGTTGAGCCTCCTGAGGATTCTCTTCAGGATTCACACAAAACTGCAGGATGTACCTTGCATCTATGGTAGGTCTAATCTTCAATGTGGGGTTGACCTCAACACCATGCGATGCACATAATGCTGTAATCAATGTAGGGAAGCCTAAAGATCCTTTGCCTCTTTCATTTCTAGGATTGATCTCTAGGTTAGCAAATTTGTGTATCTCATCAGATAATCCTGGCTACATTCACCGAGTAGTCCTCTCTCAAGATTGAATACACCAAATAGCACCTAGACATATTCATGTCTGACACATGCCCTATAGGTACTATATTTGCTAGAGTAAATGTCATCCACATCTGAACAATCGTCTTCATATCCTTTCTTTTGATCCTAAGGGGTTTACCTGTAGGTCCTACTTCATATCTCCGACCCCTCAGGCATAAAGCTCTTGAGACCACAATATCATCAAAACCATCATACTTTCCCCTCAACCTTTCAGATCATCATCACAAAATTGGAGAGGATTACCAAGAAGGTTGTTGATGGACTGAGGGTCAAATGGCACCCATATCCCTCTGACTCTGGATCTTCTCTCTTCTGCAGGCTGTCTCTCCCCCAAAACATTGGCATAAAATTCATAAACGATCTCCGGATCAAATTTGGGAGGTGGACTAACAAGAGTCATCCAATTCCTTCTCATGAGGCCCTAGAGAAATTCATCATACTCCCCTTCATTCAATTGCACCCGTCTCTTCGGAATGAATGACCAGCTTTTGATGTTGTCATGTCTTTCCTTTTTCTCTGCATCTATAAAAACTTGCCCTAAGGACTGATCCCCAGATGGGTTTGTCCTTACTCTCTTGCCCTTAGAAGGGCGATCAGATGCACCTCTCGAGGTTCTTGCTGCAGTTGACTTAGTTCTCCCCATCTGCAAAATACACACAAGCTTTCCAAACACTATCAATTATAGCAAGTATATACCTTTTTATACTTATCTCTTATTCAATCATTCATAAGGCAAACATTATATCAAACACTTGGCATGCAAAATTCCAAACTGTACAAATTGGGTGAACATAATCATTCCAAACCACATATCAATAATAAATCAGTTCTATAACCCTAAAATCAACTGCATTCTTATCAAACATCTTAATAATCATCCTATTTCCAGTCAATCACAACATCCCTTTTGAAAAGAAGAACTAGGGTTTTAACCATCCAAATCAAGCATAGAAAACAAAATCAATCAGTAGAAACTAAAGATAGAGACCAAGAATCACTTACCTCAAGAATTTAGCACAAATAAAAGGAAGAAATTGAAGATTGAAGAAAGATTGAGCAAAGGGGGCGCCGAAAATCAAGAAAAGCGACCCCCTCGCTTTGGGTTTCTCTGTTTAAAAACCCATCCTCGATAATTTCGCCCGGGCGAGAATCTTTCACTCGGGTGAGGCTGACTTGGCATTCCACTTAAGTGAATTCTCGCTTAGGCGAGCTCGGGTCGCCCGGGCGAGACAACTCCAGAGAGCACCCTTAATTTTCTCTCAGGCGAGATAGGGTCGCCCGGGCGAGACCACTCCAGTAAGCACCCTAAATTTTCGCTCTGGGCGACTCCTTTCTCGCCCAGGCGAGACCACTCCAGTGGGCACCCTAAATTTTTGCTCTGGACGACTCCTTTCTCGCCCAGCGAGAGTTGCAGTTCACAATTTTATACATTTATGCAGTGCACAGCTTAAAATACATGCAACTCTTTCCAACCCCAAACTTTTTTCCAATACTTCTATTAGTGATTCATGGTGCATGCTAGTTAAAACTAAAACAAAACAAAATATGCACAAATTAAAATGAAACTCACAAACACTGGGTTGCCTCCCAGGAAGCGCTCGTTTAACGTCATATAGCTCGATGCCTGATGATCAATAACCTTTCAGTTGAATCACAGTCACAAGCTTATCAAACTCACAACCAAAGTAATGCTTCAGTCTTTGACCATTTATATTCCAACTCCTCTGAGTCTGAGGATCTTCCAATTCCACTGCACCATAAGGTAGAACTTGCTTGACCCAAAAAGGACCTGACCATTTAGATTTCAATTTTCCAGGGAAAAGCCTCAATCTTGAATTGAATAGTAACAAAGATTGCCCTGGATAGAAGATCCTCTTCAAAATTCTCTTCTCATGGTAGACCTTAGCACGTTCCTTATACAATTTAGAGGATTGATACGCATTCAACCCCATTTCTTCTAATTCACTTAATTGCACCTTTCTCTTTTCTCCAGAAGCTTTAGCATCCCAATTTAGTAGCTTTAGAGCCTAGTAAGCCTTGTGTTTCAGCTCTACAGGAAGGTGACATGCTTTCCCATAAATCAATTGAAAAGAAGAGAGAGTTGTAGGAGTTTTAAAAGCAGTTCTATAAGCCCACAGAGCCTCATCAAGCTTGAGTGACCAATCTTTCCTAGATGAAGCCACAGTCTTCTCCAAAATCTTTTTAATCTCCCTGTTTGATACCTCAGCCTGACCATTTGTCTGAGGATGATAGGCTGTTGCCACCTTATGTCTGACACTGTAATGTTCTAGTACCTTCTGGAGTTGGGCATTGCAAAAGTGAGAACTGCCATCACTGATGAGGACCCTCGGTGTACCAAACCTACAAAAAATGTTCTTCTTGAGGAATTTGATGACAGTTTTGGCATAAACCTTCTGAGTAGGGATGGCTTCCACCCATTTAGAGACATATTCCACTGCTAGTAGGATATACTCATTTGAAAACGAAGATGGTAGTGGTCCTATGAAGTCAATCCCCCAGCAATCGAAGACTTCTACCTCCTGGATGTTGTTCAAAAGCATTTCATGTCTTTTGGAGATGCTCCCAGTTCTCTGACAATTGTCACACCTCTTGACATACTCATTTGCATCCTTGAAGAGGGAGGGCCAAAAGAATCCAGCTTGCAAGACTTTAGCAGCTGTTCTTTCTCCATTAAAATGACCGCCATATGGTGAGTTATGGCAGTGCTAAAGAATTTTGTTGGCTTCCTCTTGGGTAACACATCGTCTCAATAGATTATCAGCCCCGATCTTGAATAAGTGAGGGTCATCCCAAACATACTGATTGGCCTCCTTAAAGAGCTTTTTTCTTTGACCTCAATCATAGTCTTCTGGGACAACTCCAGCAGCCTTGAAATTTGCCATGTCTGCGAACTATGGCCTTTTTTGTACAGCCAGGAGCTTCTCATCAGGGAACTCAGCCAACACCTCTGGCTCAAGAGTTGTCACCTCCTCATTAGCAAGCCGTGACAAGTGATCAGCCACATTGTTCTCACAACCCTTTTTGTCCTTGATCTCCAGATCAAATTCCTACAACAATAAAATCCATCTGATAAGTCTTGGTTCGGAATCTGATTTGTTCAACAAGTGCTTAATAGCAGCATGATCAGTAAAAACAACAACTTTAGAACCTATCAAATAGGACCTAAATCTTTCTAAATACTATGGCAAGCAACTCCTTTTCAGTGGTAGTATAGTTACTTTGAGCATCATTTAAAATTTTACTTGCATAGTGTATTACACAGAAAAATTTCTCCTTTCTCTGCCCTAGTACTACTCCTACAGCATAGTCACTTGCATCACACATAAGTTCAAAATTAAGATTCCAATTAGGAGCAGTGATGATAGGTGCAGAAATAAGTTTTTCTTTCAAACATTTAAAAGCAATCATGCAATCATTATCAAATTGGAAAGAAGTGTCCTTATTCAGTAGGTTGCAAAAAGGCTTGGCGATCTTTGAGAAATCCTTGATGAATCTTCTATAAAAACCGGTATGCCCCAGAAAGCTTCTGACACCCTTGATGTTGGTAGGTGGTGGCAGCTTCTTAATCACTTCTACTTTGGCTTTGTCAACCTCAATTCCCTTGCCAAATATTCTATGACCCAAGACAATCCCTTCCTTCACCATAAAATGACACTTCTCCCAATTTAACACCAGGTTGGTCTCTACACACCGCTTCAGTACAGTGTCTAAGTTTTCCAAGCAGTCTTCAAAGGTAGCCCCAAACATAGAAAAGTCATCCATGAACACTTTAATACATTTTTCTATCAAGTATGAGAAGATGACGAGCATACACCTTTGAAATGTGGCGGGGGCATTGCACAACCCAAATGGCATCTTCCTATAAGCAAACACTCCAAAGGGGCAAGTGAAGGCTGTTTTCTCCTGATCTTCTAGATCTACCACAATTTGGTTGTACCCAGAGTACTCATCCAAAAATCAGTAGTAGGCCTTTCCAGCAAGCCTCTCCAACATCTGATCCATAAAAAGCAATGGGAAGTGATCCTTTCGAGTAGCTTGACTTAATTTCCGGTAGTCTATGCACATCCTCCATCCTGTGACAGTCCTGGTGGGAATCAACTCATTTTTCTCATTATGAATCACCGTCATTCCACCTTTCTTTGGTACCACTTGCACCGGACTAACCCAGGCACTATCAGAGATAGGGTAGATCATTCCTGCCTCCAGTAATTTTTGCACCTCCTTCTTCACAACCTCTTTCATAGTGGATTTAAGCATCTCTGAGGTTGTGCCACTGGTCTGAAATCTTGCTCCATGTGGATCTTGTGCATACAGTATGAAGGACTGATACCCTTTAGATCATATATAGTTCATCCAATTGTTTCCTTGTTAGCTCTCAAGACTTCAACCACTTTCTCCTCATCATTTGCTGTCAATGAGCTGCTCAAGATAACCGGTTGTTCCCCATTTTCAGCAAGGAAAACATATTTCAAGTGAGATGGCAGCTGTTTTAACTCTATCTTCTGAGGTTTAGAGCTTTTTTCCTCAATCTCCTCTGGCTTTTGGGCACTGCTTTCAGGAATCTCCTTTGCCTTCCCTAATTCTTCCCAGCACTCCTTCACCTCTTCTTCTTCCCATTCATTCAACTCTTCAAGGTTATTGATGAGAGCTTTCATCAAAGGCTCAGAGGTACATAGCCTTGTTTGCTGTTCAGTACAGATCTCATCCAAAACATCTACTCTGAAGCACTCTCTTACACCACTTAGATATTTCATGGCTTCGAATACGTCAAAGCTCACTTCTTCATCCTGCACACACACCTTCAATTTCCCTTTATCAACATCAATGATGATCTTTGCAGTCTTCATGAATGGTCTTCCTAGGATCAGAGGAACTTCAGCATCCTTCTCAATATCCATAACCACAAAGTCAACGGGGAATAGGAATTTGTCTACCTTCACTATCATGTTTTCAACAATTCCATTGGGGTGCTTTATTGACCTGTCAGCCAGTTGTAGTGTCATCCTTGTGGGTCTAACTTCAACTTCTCCAATTTTCTTTAGCATAAAGAGAGGTATGAGGTTGATGCTAGCTCCATGATCTAATAGAGCTCTTCCCACAGTGAGATTTCCTATGGTAATAGGTAGGGTGAAGCTTCCTGGATCTCTGGATTTCTGTGGCAAGGATTTTTGAATAATGGCACTACACCCAGCTTCTAATTCAACTGTTTCCTGATCAGGGATTTTTCTCTTCTTTGTCAATAGCTCTTTCGTAAATCTGGCATAGGTCGACATTTGCTCTAGGGCTTCAGTGAATGGAATGTTAATCTGTAGCCTTTTTAGAACATCCATAAACCTTGCAAATTGCTTATCTCTATCCTTCCTTGAGGGAGCATGTGGGTAAGGAACATCCCTCACAGGGGGGCTTCTCATCTGATTTTCACTCTTGTCATTTTTCTCACTCTTCCCACTTTCTTCTCTACTCCTTTCTTTTTCTCCCTCACTCTCATTTTTTTCTTCTTCCACTCCACTCCCTTCAACATTAAGCTTATCACTAATGTCATCTCCCACAACCTTTCCACTCCTTGTTGTAATTGCCTTGCAGTACTCCTTGGGATTGGTTTGGGTGTTGGCTGAGAATTGGCTTCCTTGTTGATCTGCTAGTTGTTTGGCTAGCTGGCCAACTTGGGTCTCAAGACTTCTGATAGAGGCCTCTGTATTCTTCTGATTAGCCATAGAGGCTTGCATGAACTTTTCCAAAGTATCTTCCAACTTGGTTGTTCTATCTTAAGTTGAAGAGAATTGTTGTTGCTGAAAAGGGGGCTACCTATTAGATGGACCAACATCCTGTTTCCACCCAAAACCTTGACTCTAATTGTTTCTCTACCCTTGAGATGCATTATTATGATAATTTCCAGAAAAACCACCTTGTCTACCTTGATTTCCCATATATTGAACCTCTTCTTGTGAGGATTGACTTGAAAATAGCATTGTCTGTTTGGGTGGTCACCTCCACAGACGTCGCACTTCATAGTTTCGCTTTGATTGGTAGAGGACTGCACAGCCTGTAGTTGTTGTGGCAACTTTGATAATTGCTTTGTGATTGCCTCCATCTGCTGGGTCAAGATCTTATTCTGAGCTAAGAGTGTATCAGATGTACTAAGATCAAGCACTCCCTTCTTTTGAACAACTTGCCTGACATGTTGGGCCTGATAGTCTGTAGAAGCTAGAGCATCAATGATTCTTGTTGCTTGCTCTACATCCACATCCATCATGGTACCTCCAACTGCTGCATCCAATATCATCTTAGTGTCAGGCCTCAGACCATTGTGAAAAATGGTCAGTTGTTCAATGTTTTCCAAGCCATGGTTTGGGCATTTTCTGAGCATCACATTTTGAAGCGTTCCCAAGCATCACAGAATGCTTCATCTGACCCTTGCCTGAATGTGGAAATGTTTGACTTGGCCTTTATAAAACGGGATAGTGGGAAAAATCTCTGCAGAAATTTCTCCTCTACATCATTCAAGCTTGTGAGACTCTGATTGGGATGGGACTTCAACCATTCTTTTGCTTTAACTGCTAATGAGAAAGGAAACAAAAGAAGGTAAGCATATTCAGTATCACCTTCTTCAAACCCCATAGTTCCAAGAAGCTCATAAAATGTGGCAAGATGAGAGTATGGATCTTCATTATCCATTCCCGTGAACTGGTTAACACTAATCATATTGAGGAAGGCCGCCTTCATTTCTACATGTCGAGTGGTAACAGGCATTGCTATGCTAGAGAAATGTCTTCGCCCTTGCTGCATGGCATAATTCCCTAAAATTCTTCTAGGTGGAGGAGGTGGTGGGGCTCTGTCTCTATCAGCCATATCCTCTTCTTAATTTACTTGAATGTCTCTGTGAGGGCTGGCAGAAGGTTCTTCTCTTGCTCCTTGCTTTGATCTCTTTTTCCTTCTACGGTTGTTCCAAGCTGTCATTTCTATTTCTGAATCAAACTGCAGTTGATCTCTAGGAACCTGTCCTCTCAAAAACATAAATCAAGAACAACTTAAGCAAGAATTAGCACAAGAGGATTAGTAATTAACTAAAACAAAAAGAAAACAAAAGATAAAAATAAAAATAAATAACAAAAATAAAATAAAAAAAATATTCACAGTCCTTAATGAGCTATGTTCTCAAATTCAAAAACAATAATTATTCCCCGGCAACGGTGCCAAAAACTTGTTAAGACTTTTATTCGGCAAGTGTACCGAGTCTCAAGTAGTATAGATTTATAAAGTAAGGATGTCGATCCCACAGAGAACAGTTTTGTTTTAGAATTTAGCGTCACTACTCACTAAGCAAATAACAGTTTCACGATGATTTGATAATAATTTGAGTCAAAAAACGTAAAAGAACAATTAAAAACAAGTAACAATTATAAAACGGAGTTTGCAAGATATAGAAGGACTTTGGGATTGAACTTCATCTCTTTCCCTCATTCATATTTTGGACTTGATAATAAAATACAATATTAGTAACTACTCATAATTGATGCACATATAAAAATCATTCACACCGATTCCTCTGATGTGAAATTCATAAGAAAATTTCCTAAACATTGATTCCTCAGCTATTTAGTAAATTACCCAGCTTTAAGAACGGATGTTATACGCAATCAATATATCAAAACCTAACCCTAGTATTCCAATATATCGACTATTTTCATCTAGTTCGGAAACTCAAAAATACTTTCCGGTTAAGTTTAAGAATTAAAAGTGAGACTCTATTAATCAGATAAAATCAAGCATTAAGCACAAGATGAAAATAGCAATGGAGTAGAAATTAAATATTATATTTAAAATCACCAAAATACAAATGAGTTCAAGAAGTTACATTCAATCCCAAAGTTGCGGAACTTAGTTACTCATAGTAGCCATTACACTTCAAAGAAGAAAGATTGCAAGAAGAGCAGGAATCCTCAGTAGTTCTTGTTCTTGACGGCTCTCCAGTTCCTCCAAATCTAGATCCTCTTTCTAAAACCCTAAAATCTTCTTTTAACGCGTTCATTCTGGTTCAGGATAAGTGACTTTTTGCTCGGGCGAAAACACCTCACTTAGGCGCAAAGTTGATGTGCTCTCTGGACTGATCTCGCCCAGGCGAAACCATCCTCGCTCAGGCGAGATTGCCTCGCTCCAATGTCGCCTTGGCGAATCTTCCTCTATAGCTTGAATAACTCTTCTTTTCAAATCTTTTCTATTTCTTCTTCTCATGCAACTTCCAAGCTCTAGTTTCCTTCATTCTTATCACCTGAAATTCAAAATAATTAAGATCAAATGTCTTCTTTTGACTCATGACTCAAATTAACAAAGTAAATCCAAAACTTTCAATTCAGAGGTGATTATTATCTTAAAGCTCACTTAAGGCCAAAAATACTCAAATTTATAATGTATAAAAACACTAAAAATTGGTACTTATCAAGCATGAATCCAAGTTTCATTCCTTATTCTTTCTTCCTCTGCAGGGTCTGTAGGGGACGATTCTGATGCCCCGCCACAAGATGCAACCTCTGATCTAACTTGAGAAAATTTATTTTCAAATTCCTCTTGTTATTCAAAAATATAAATTAAATCACTTATATAATACATATTATAATAAAATAAACAATAAAACAATGCTATACTTAGATGTGTCTTCCTAGATCATTCATCCACAAATTCACCAGTAGCCTTTCGTACATGAGTTTTCTTGAAAACCTCATCTAAATGTGGTGGACAACCCAACTCCTTATCCTACAAACAACATCATTAATATAAGAAGTTATAAAGAATAAAAATCACTTGTCTTAAGTGTACTTACCGCAAATTGCATTTTCATGTCTAGTAATGGAGTCGCCTGTGTGTAAACTGCCACCTATTTTAGATACCCGATTTTTTTGGGTTTGTGAACACTTTACACGATAGGTTGCGGAATTCCATATGGTTAACAAGGAGTTCTAAACATCCAATTTGGCTTTTTTTGAGTTTTTTGTGCTTGCATGAACATTTCTGACAGCCTATGTGAGGCTTTTGAATGATTTTTTTTTTATCATTTGCTCATGTTCCAGTCTCCAACTAACCTTCATCTATGTAAACACAATTGGGAATAGTGGGTGAGAGATAGCTATATAGTAATTGTTTACTAAAAATTGACCTGGCAACAAAAAAGAAAGAAAGAAAGAACAGACAAAAATAAGAAGCACGTATATTTAAATTAAGAAGCCCAAATTAGCAACAACGAACCATGATAAATTTGATGGTTAAATACTAATATGACATTAGTAGTAACTGATTACACGTCACTCCTACATATGAAAAATAAAACAAATGAATTAAATTATATGGAACAAATCTACTCTTAAAGGAAATTTGGCTTCAATACATGAATCACCTGAAATCAACATGAATCTTTAAAAGAATAAAGCCCACAAAAGTTGCATTGATAATTATTAGACTTTAGAAATCATCAAATATTACAATGCACCATGGTAAATCACTTTCTATCACTATATGTAATGCAAGGTTAAAAAATTTTAAGGTCTTGGACATGGTTTTGACATCAACTTGAACCAAGATCAACACAATCACAGTCTACATGTTTCCCAACACAATCCATCTAGAGTCAAATTTTTTTTTATATTTTTCTCTTTACTTTTCTTTTTCTCTATATTTTTCTTTTTCTTTCAGGTAGTCTCTCTAATTTAAAGGGGTAACCCTCCCTCTTGTAATCTTTTAAGGAAGATGAAGAGATTCTAGGGTATTCTTTCTTAGAACTAGTCTTCCTTTTAAGTTGTTGCTCTACCCTAATGCATGTCTACTAAGTCATTTAGCTCATTATAGGGTAACAACTTCACACTATCCCGGATCTCATATCGAATACCACTTTGGAAGCGAACAACTGTGATCCTTGACTCCTCTATATACCCGCCTTCATTAACAACAACTACATCTTCTATCAGTACTCCTTAACAGTCATATCTTTCTGTTGGAGAAGATGGAGCCTGTCCATCAACTCTTCGTCATAGTATGAGGGTACATGTTGCTTTTGTAGGGCTGGTCTTAGTTTATCCTAGCATTGGATTAGGGGATAACGGTGGAATTAATATCTTTCATGAGAGATGTCCACCAATACATAGTTGCTCCATGGACGATAAGAGTAGCCAGGGATACTCGTCTTTCTTCACATACCTGCTAGCACTCAAACAGTTGTTTGACCTTCATCTCCCAATCCAGGCATTCATCTATACTTTCCTTTCCATAGAAAGGGGGAATGTCGACTTTCAACTCCCTATGATGATGATGATGAGACCTAGCCTATGTTTTCTAAGGGGAGGTTGATAATGATCTTCATTATTATGGTTGCTCTCAAAAAAGTCATCATGGGAAGGAAATCTTCATAATTTCTCACTTTCTCCCTCTCTCTCCTATGTGAACTCTCACAGTGTTTTTCTTTATTCTCCATCATCAACCCCATTTCCTCCTCTTTCTATTAGTCTCTTTCACCATCAACCTCATTTCTTCAATTTTCCATCATTTTCTCTCAAATCCTCCCTCACTCACTCTCCCCCATATTTCTCACACTTGCTTGAACACTAGAAGAAGTGTTGTCACTCATCTTTTGTTTGAAACACTTTTGCAAAGATTTGAAAAAATGAACAAATAGATGAAGTGCCAAAAGAGTTTTCACAACAAAAGTTTTTTATGATTTTGGTGAAGTTCCTAACATGAAGTAAAATGAAAGGCTTTTGAGTAGACTACCATGAAAGAGAGGTGTGTCACTTTGACAACTTAAGTACAAACTTTTTTCTAGCCAGAGTGTTCCCTAATGTACTTTCACATCATCCCTCAAAAGGAATTTCAAAACGGTTTTTCCTAAATGTATATGCTCTCATCCTAGAGACCAAAGGAAGGTCTACTAACGTTTCAGCACTTGACTTTGATTCCTAGTCATCACGGAGACCTAAGAAAAGTAAAATAACAAAATAAAAATAATTGCAAGAAAGTAAGACAAATAAAGAAACCAATAAAAGCTAGATGTGTCCTATAATGAAAGTCTAAATCACACTTTTGAGCCTCTGGACACACTTTCAATTACTAATTGTTTTTCACTATTACAATGTCAAAGTTGGGATTACTTTTACTGCATTTTCCCAAGACAACCAAAACATAAAGATGTTTACAAAATAATAAAAAGAAAGCATATATCAAAATTTTGTGATAACTTTTACAACAATTTGTTATTTTATTACTCTTCTTTTTGGTTTATTTTCCCTGTATTGTTACCCACTTTGCCTTTAGCCTTTCACTTGTAAACTCTCCAAAGAGGAGTCACCCTTAGCAAGCTTCTTTTCTTCCAAGATGCTACCTGAACATGTTTAGCGCGACCTCATCAACGACGATGGATGACGATTCAAAAGTTAAAAAAAATGAAATAATGTAAAATAATAATAATGAAAAGGAGTCACCACCATAGTTTATTATGGAAAACCAAAAAAAAATGTGGTCTGTGAAACAGATACGGATTCGGGAGTCGGTTACGTTTGGGGAAGGTATTAGCACTCCAATGTTAGCACCAAGTGTTGCTAGAGGATTTGATGAAATCAACAAGAGAATGAAGTCAAAAGGATCAAGGGAATTACAAGAAGAATCATGAAGATTGATGAAGCCTTTGGTTCTAAACTTAGGTCCTTGTGTGTGTGATTTTTGCTCTTGATATAAAAATCATATGTTGCATGTTTCATAATTCAAAGTAAGTTCCAAAGTTAATATTGGTTAATCAAATTAATCAAAGTTTCCGAATTAAGATGTTTTAGAAAGAAAATTAATAAACTGGTTTTATTCTGAACTTGTCGCAACCGAGATCATGACGGGGCGATCACAAACTTATTTTTAAAAAATGTTTAAATTGAGATGGAGTCGCCACTATAGCTTTTTATAGAAAAACTATAGAAAAACCAAAAATAAAAAATGCTACGAACCAGATTTAAGATTCGACAGTCGATTACGCGTGGAGAAGGTGTCAGCACCCCACAACGCCCGTAACGCCCGTCCTAAGACGGTACCTTTAATTAAATGAATAAAAATAAGTACGATTTTACAAAATGTTATTTTTCCCAAAAATAATAATTACAGCAACTAAAAATAAATATATATTTACAAAAAAATTGAAGACAAAGAATGAACAACAAATAAAATGATAACAAAGACAAATTTTAATTTTTTAATTTTTTTGAACCCAACAAGGATTGACCTTGGTCCTATAAATTTTCAAAGGGAAATGTTTGACATTTTTTATTTTTTGAAATTTCATTTAATCTTGTTTTTTTGAAAGAAAATTTTTATATTTGTTTATTGTTAAAATTTTATTAAAACTGTTAATTAAATTTTTTTTATTTTTGAAAATGTTATATATATTTTTTAATTATTTTTAAAAATTATTTTAAATCTAATATTTTATTTTTAAAAGTTTATGTTTATAAAAAAGGTTTTTTTTATTCTTTTCCTAACTTACTTTTATTTTGTTATTAGGAAAAAACATATAAAACATAAAAACAGGAAGATTAATTAAAAATAAACAATGAAACCTAATACCCTACGCAGTAGTAGAAAATAGCATATTCGGATGCTTGAATTACTTTGTTTCTGGAATGATTATTTTGGTTTTGTTCTTTAATATGGCTATTTGGTTTTGTGAGGGATAGTGGTTGTTGATGGTAGGCTTTTTAAATTGGGAACAGGGCTTCTTTGCCTTAGGGTTTTGTTTCTGGATTGGTTGCTTGGGTGGATTTCTATTTCTAAATAGTTTATGTTTTTGTACAAGGTTTGGAAATTTTCAAATTGGGAACTTCGGCTATCCTATATTCGATCATGTGTTATGGAGTTTGGAATATTAACTTTCTGGAATTGAAATTGCTACTCACTTTGGACCGGCTTTCGATTAACTAGTCTTGTTTTTTTCGGAAAGGTTGTTTGGTGTTCTTTTGAGTGAGTCTTTGGATTCACTGAGTTCTTGTAAGATAAGGTTTAGACCGAGTTCAAGAGGGGGGTGAATTGAACTTTCAAAATCTTTTCGCAAATCTGATTTGTTCTTGAAGTAGAGAATGAAAATTCTTAATTCAATCAATTAACTTGTGTAATTCTGGACTGTCCAGTAAACAACCAATTGTGCACAGTGGAAATTATTGAATATAAACCCAGAAAAACAGTTTCAGTGTAGAAATGTTTTAACCCAGATTCAATATGATTAAACACAATCCAGTAGATTAAAAACAATCCAGAAACACAGTTGATTTAGATATATGAAAAACAGATGTTCAGAATATAATCAACTATATGATCAGATTTTAATCCAGTCAATTTAAATGATGGTAGTAGTTGAATAAAAGAAATCAAGAAGAGTAGGGAGAAAAGCAAGAACACATAATTTTTATCCTGGTTCACCTTTCCACAAGGGCTACGTCCAGTCCTTTGCAAACTAGCAAAGATTTCCACTAAACAGATCACAAGATCAGTTTACAACCCTTGCTCCCAGCAGTAAACCCACACCTCACTAAACCCCTTAGCTAGTGTGTAACCAGTGCAGAAACCCACTACACCACAACACTTGCAGTCCGCAAGCAACACTGCTCCCAACAGTACTCACCCTCTACTGAACCCCTCAGCAGATGCGAGACCAGTGCAGAAACCCACTGCACCAACTCAATTACAAACCCAGTAATTGAAAACAGCAAACAGATTACAGATCAACAGGATCAGAAAAGATTACAGAGTACTTCTACACAAAACAGATTACAAAGAATGAAGATCAGGTGTAGAAGACTTAGCTTTGGTCCAGAACCAAAGTAGCAAGAACCTCACTTCAAGGATGCTTTAAAGATTCACGTTCTTGGAGGTTTCTTGATTTGAAAAGCTTTTCCAAAATGATGATTGCACAAAAAGGGCAATATCTCTCTTAGAAAATCTCAAGGAATGCTTTTCGAAAGTTTTTGATTAACTTGATAACTGAAAATGATATTGCACATTCCCTTAAATACCCAAATCAGTTTTAAAAACAGCTTAGCTGTCACAATTCAATTAATTGAACAAACCATTCAATTGATTGAAATTGACTGTTAGTTTGACCCAGTCAAAGGTTTCAGTTGTAACAGCAATAACTGTATTTCAGTTGTAACAGAAATAACTGTCACATTCAATCGATTGTTTTAGAAATTCAATCGATTGAAAAACCTTTTTCCAACAAAAACATTTTGGGTTATTTTTATTAAGAACAGTTTTAATAAAAATATTTGTGAATCTTTTTAGCACCTCAAAAGTGATGAACAATGCCACTAGTGATTAAGGACTAAGCCAATCACCAACACACAAACCCAACTAAGGACCAAGACCTAATCACCCAACCATCTTCATGTTGGCACAAAGTCTTCACTTGAACAATTCTGGTCTAGGTTGGTTCCAACAGATTCTTCATGAGGCAGTCTTCATCAGCTTCACATGCTAAGCCTTGGTGCTCACAATATTGACTTCATCAAATCACATGCTTAGCCTCGGTGCTAACAGTTCTAAGGATTTCTGTAGGTTTTGAGTTTAAGGATTTTTTATTCTGGTTTGGGGTTTTGTTTTGTTTTCTGTCTCTGGGTTAATGATATCTAATGTTAGTATATTTTTCTTATTGGGGTCTACTGACCGTGCTAGCAGCAGCCAGATGAACTATACTAGTTGTGTAAAAATGCAGCTATTAGATAATTTCAGGATCGGTGCGGTAACAGCAACCATATCAAACACCTACATGATCATGCCAATAGCAGCAATCATCTCGTAGGTATAATACTTTATTGTGATAATTAAAATTAATTTAACAATGTTTGCAAACTAATTACTCATTGACACTGATGCAGTGCACAGTGTTAAACAAAACACAACAAATACAAATGAAAATATATAACAGAGCAGATCCGGACAAAATTAAACGAAGAAAGAGCAGAACCAGGACAGAATTAAAGCAAGAACACCGAACCCGTTGAAGACTCCCAATTTAGCTTCTTCTTTTCCTTTTTCTGGTTTCTACTGGACTCTTGGATTTTTTTTCAACAGAATCAAATAATATTTTTCAATACTTTTCTTCCCCAATATCTTTTTCTTTCTAAATTTGTAAGTATCTCTATGTATTCTCTATACCTCTGTATCCCTCCCTTGAAAATAAAACCAGTTCTATTTTTTCTGTTAATCCCTTCATCTCCCTCCATAACACTCTCAATCATCATGATTCTTAATTAAGAATCAATTATTCCATCTGCTTTGTATTAACTCCCTTTGGCTTAAGAGTGTATGGTTACATTTCAGGAAGAAAATGAATAGTCACTGAACATGAATAGCCACTGAACATGAATAGCCCTGAACGTATGAATGTAGGAAGGCTATGGGAGGTTAATGTCAAAAGCATGATTACTAGTTAAATGTTAAAAGCATGATTATTATTTAAATGTCAAAAGCATGATTGTTAGTTAAATGTCAAAAGCATGATTGTTAGTTAAATGTTAAAAACATGATTACTAAATGTTATATGTAAAAAGCATGACTGTTAGTTAAATGTTAAAAGCATGATTACTAAATGTGATAAGTGTGAGAAGGCAAAATAGTGAAAATTTAATTATGAGAAATAAAATTTGTCAGGCACTAATTAAAGAATTAAAAGGTACTAAAATTACAGGACTTGAATGGGCAATGTATTTCTGTAAACCTTAGTACTTATGTGGCAAGCACAATTAATAGATAAGGGAGGTGTAAACAGGAACTTTTTTTTTATTTCTAATAACCTCTTAGTAAAGTAGGCTTCAGAAAACATCTTTCTATTCAATTAGGTTCACTTAATTTTTCTATTCAATTTATTTTAAGACAGACCCAACACCCTTTTTTTTTATTTCATCATTTTTTACAAATTTCATTTTATCTTATTTTTATTATTATTTAATCAAACTTTACTTATAAAGTCAAAGTTCTTTTTATTATTTATTCTAGATGTCAAAGAAACTAAATAACACAGGTTAAAAAGTTTTAATTTCTTATTTTTATTCTTTTATTTTTTTATATCTGCAAAAATAATTTTTATTTACCCGGACGAAATTGGGTGTTGACAGAACTTGATAAAGTTTTTGTCTCAGAAAAATTCAATTTATTGAACAGTTATTACAATCGATTGATGTTTTAAAAGATTTAAAGTAGTTTGCCTATATAAAGGAGAGGCACGTGATTTTTAAAAAAAACAAATTCATTCTGTGCAAACATTAGTGAAACTTTCAAAGAGAGAAAATGCGCAAAACACCTTGAGACCGTTTGATAATCAATTTTCATCAGGAGGACTAATCTTAGAGCATTGCTTTGGATGTGAATCTGTGGAGCTGTGATCTTTATCCAAAGCTAAGTGTTTCTACTCTGTTCTTAAAACCATTGTAATCTGTTTAAGTATAATCACTGTTGAAATTGTTTTATTCTTCATATTTCTTGTATTGTGAATTTGGTGTTACATATTACAGAGGTTGTGTAATTGTAACAAGCTTAGTGCAGTAGGTTCTACATTGGTTAAACAATTATTCAATAGGTTGTTTGCTACTGGGAGCAATGGTTGTTTGAGATTTGCAAGTATTGTATTGTGTAAAATTGGTCTTTTGTGATCTTTTTAGTGGAATTCTTTGCTGGTTGGCAAAGGACTGGACGCATCCCTTGAGGAAGGATGAACCAAGATAAAATCTTGTGTTCTTGATCTTTCTTTCTCTCTTTTTGAACACTTCTTCTTTTTGAACAAAGATATATATATTTTTTTGCTACTTGTGGCCAGGCGCCACAATGTTACATCGAGCACCATAATGTTGTGTTGGGCTCCATCGCTGGTTTGCACCTAAAATAAGAAAAATCTATTAATGTGTCAAACATAATGCAAATGGCGTCGGGTGCCATCCTTAACCGAGACAACCTGCTCCAATTGCACTAGGCGTATAGTGAATTAAGCTAGGTGGTGAAACAGGTTTAAATGAACTAAATATTAGGATTGCATCCCAAGGAACACTTGTTTAATGTCCCAAGCCTGACAGATGATCTAATAACAGTGGATAAGACCTTGCATACATAAGAACATGTGTGTGTGTGATGAGAGATAGTTACAGATCTCTAGTTGATTGAGTTTAGTTTCGAAAGTGGAATGTATTTTCCAATATCATTCAACCCCCAATATCATGCATTCGTAACAAAGGTCTACAATACAAGCATTAGCAATAAAACTCAACCAAGTAAGAATAAGGTTAGCATCATTACAGAGATTCCTCTACCGTAAAGCATTATAGCACAAAACTCAATAATTTTATATATAAAGAAGAAATTACAGAAGAGTTATAAAAAAATGAAAACTTAAAATAATAAAGATCAAGTTTGAAAGAGTTACAAATGCAAAATTGCCCTGTATTGTTGAAAACTTATTAGCATTTTTATTTTCATTGGCAAGTGCACCAATCACAAATGTAGCAAGTGATAAATATATCGTTCTCTTCAAAAAGAATTGCACAATACACGACAATAAATTTATAACTAATTTAGACTACAAAATATTTCTAATATTTAAATGATAAACAAGAAAATAAAATTGTGAAAAAATAATTAAAATATTTTTTGTATTTTTAATGAGCACTTGGAATAAGGAAAAAGATTGGAGATGATATGTAATTCAATTTCTAGGGTTCAACTTCACCAAACTTCCCTTTCATGCATAAAAATAATTACCTTCTTTCCAAACTAATGTCAATATCCACCCACAATAATACTCAAACTTTAATCCCTTAGGTGAATGGATTTAAGCTTACCTGTTGATCCTCAATTCCTTGATCAATCAAATAAACAAGACTTTTTTCTGCCGCTTGGGTCTTAAGACAACCAATGAACCATGTTCTATTCCTAGATACAAGATTTTATTAGGTATTTTGATTTAGTTTTAGATTATAAAAGATATTTTTCAATACTCCAAAAATCAAAGATCATCTTATGGGTGATCACACCATAACACTACAAGAAAATTGATTTTAGAAACCAATTTATTGGTCTCTAAAATGATAAAATTAGTCACTAACTTAATTGGAGACTAATTTAGAATCTAATAGTATAAGTGGCTAAAATCTTGGTAGCTAATGTTAGATACCAATTATCTTGGCTTAATTAGTTCCTAAATTCAATCATTAATTTTATTTTGTAGTTATTTAATAACCAAAACGTAATTTGATGGTTATTTTGGTCACAATTAGCACCATTTTATTTCATAGCTGAAATTGGTGACTAAATAACATTTTTCTTCTAGTGCAACAAGCATTAAGCACAAAAAAAAATACTAACATTTGAATGAAAACACATATATATGAAATGTGTGTGTGTGATTGATATACAAAGAGGAGAAAAGTGAACCCTCCAAGCCCAAATCATCATTCAAGGCTACAATTTTCTATCACAAACAAACTCCAAACGAAGTGTCAAAGTGTCTAACCCTAATGTATAGAGTCCTTTAAATAAGAAAAAGGATATAGATCAACAACATTTGTGCCCAATCCAACTTCAGTGTTGTTGGGCTCAATTAACTGCAAAGGCCCTCGACCAAACTAGCATCCAACTCAACTCTAGTGGTGTCAGGCGCAATTCGGCATTTTTGTATCGGCTTTCATGGTTAGGCTTAGTTTCTTAGGTTAATTTCCTCTTCTATATCCTCCATCAAGGGTTCAAATCTTATTCTTCTAAATCCAGTGCTTCCTATTCAACTTGTTATGAAAAATAAGAGAAATTAGTGTAACTATCCATTCTTTGACTCTAATAACTAATTACTAACAAAAACCTAATAACAAAAAGAAATAAGTGAATTCCAATATTAAAAAAAGTGTATTTCATTATAAATATAAGCTTAGAAGTAAGATAAAAATAAATGTTATCAGATTCCTCATCAGTAAGTTTTCCAAAATAGTCAAATAGAAATGAAACACCTGTTTTGGTGATCTTCATGAGACCCGCGTCGTTGAACTCTCGAAAAGATGACATCCTCATCTTTCAGTGATCGTACTTTTCATCCTTGAATAAGGGCAACCTATTGATTGATTGTTCTTCAAATTCCACGAGTTCACCTAGAATTGTTTCCTTAAGTCCTGTGAAGAACTAACCCCTGTGGTTAGCTTTGATATCATATGAATGTGCAGTTGGCTCCAAAAGGAGAGATTGAATGGAGACTAAACTTAAATTGTAAATTATAATTAAATCAAAAGTAGCGTAAGACAGAGTAGAGAGACGTAAATACTGATTTATACTAGTTCATCCTACAACCAGGGCAATGTCTAGTCCCCTTAAGCAAACAACTTAAGAGCTTTCACTAGAAATGAGTTTTAACACACCTCTTCATGAAGAAGTTTTCACACCTCTTCAGGAATGAGTTTTCACAACTCTCCAGGAACAAGCTTTCACACCTCTCCAGGATATGTATTCTATACCTCTCCAAGTAAACCAATCTTAATATTTCCCTGGGATCAGGATCTCTCAAAAATAAGAAAAACACTCTCAATAGAGACGACAAATTGAGCTCACAGGGTATTCTTCACAAAGTCAAGGATTTACAATGGTTCGCACAGACCCATTTCCTAATTTCTCTCAAATAGCAAATATGAACAATGAAACTCAAAATAAAATTCTTGTATATCTATTTCTCGCTCTATGTATTTGTTTGTTTGTTTGACGTTCATGTTTTGCTCTTTATCTTCAAGGTCTTTATATAGCCTTTAGATTGATGACCGTTGAAGTTGTGTTTACTTATAATAGAATCTTCTGTGCTAATGAATATCTTCTAGATATTTTTGATTTGTTCAATCATTTGAAAACATTCTTGTGTTCTTTCCAACTCAGACATTGAGACGTGATGTATCAATAATAATCTGCATATGTCTCGTTTTGCTTTCCATTTCTTCTACTGCTAGAAGTTCTATTAGGAAACTTGTTCTATGTTGTGATCTTCGCTTCTTCATTACATATTTGATCCTTTGAATTCTTTCTTAATCTGTAGTAATTTGAACATTAAAGCTCTGTCACATCTACACTTGATTTCCATAACTCATGCAATTCAAATACAATGCTTTTATGTTCTCTTTATAAGCAAAATAAGGGAAATTAGAGAAACTTACCATTCTCATACACAAGTAACCAATTTATTAATAAAAACCTAACAAAATAAGAAAATAAATAGGGTTCAATTTTAGAAAGAGTTGATTTCATAGTAAAAAAATTGGTTCAAAATATGATAAAAATATATGTTATCACTAAGAGCATGAGTTTAATTCCTAGGGTCAATTCTTTAGGAGGTGATTATTATAGGTTACATTAATTAACTTATGGCCTAGGTAATGTTGATCAAGTCATAATTGAAAAGTTTGATTTCTAATGGGACAATTGTTGGGAAGAGATTGGTTTAGGATGTTTCAATTATCTTATGTTGTAGACCAAGTTGGCTAAATCATAATGGTGTGACGTTTGAGCTATTATATTCTTAAGTAGAAAGAGTTCTATCGTGACTATTAGTTATAATTTTTTACCTTTGGTAAGAGCCCGATCTAAATCATTAATACTTCTAATTTCTCAATCAAGACCCTGATTTTTAAAATTTATCCTTGTATCCGAACAATAAATCTTGAATTTCTATTACAAATAAATAAAATAAATTTTGGTATTTTTATTTGCAAGAAATACAAGAATATTAAGATAAATATTTCTAGTATCTTCTTCTAATTTCTTGTGAGCTCCTTTTCTTTATTTTTGTTCTCTTTTTTTCTCTTAAATTCTTACAGTAACTTCACCTTTTTGTGACACTTTTTTTTTATTAGAATCACCTTTTTGTGACACATTTTTTTTTATTAGAATCACATCACTAAAACTATAAAATGTTACATGACCGAGGCTGCAAAAGGTAACCCTAACCATTTTTATAATGTTGAGAGGTACTAGTGAAAAGTATTTTGAGAGCTATTAGTGGAGGTTTTATGGTTCACGATACTAGGAAGGTCTTTCAAGCAGACTTGATTAGGAAGGTCTTTCAAGCATAATTGATTATTGTGGATGATGACTTTTGAGTTAACTTAATACAAAGGGTTGAAATTCTTTAAGGATAGGAGGTGACTCACAATTGACGGTTAAGGCTTTCATTAATTACAATTTGCTTCATTAACATACTATAAGAAGATGAATTAGTGACACAAAAATGTACTTATTAATTAAATTTGCGGATAGGTTATCCAAATACATGATATCTAAAGAATTCTTTAAAACTATATTTGAGTTATCATTATAAATTTGTACAGTTTGTTTGCATAAATCAGACCAATGTCCTTATATTTTATATTTTCTTCTTTTATGATTTGTTAATACGTTGCACTTGACAAATGAATGTTAATATTCCAATTTAACTGGATATTCATGTCTGTTAAAAAAAAAAAAAAAAAAACTGGATATTCATGTTTATAACAACGCAAATACGTTACCTTCAAAAAATGCAACCGTCATATGATATTAGAGATAGAGCTAAATGTTTTATTTATATAATAATGAATTATATCATTTTAAAGATTTGATACATAATCTACTTCTTCATGGGATATACAAAGTACATCGAAAGTTAATTATATTATCAAAATTTCATAGTAACAAAAAAATAATATGTAGAAATTGCAACGTGGATCAGGTTTATAGGAACGATGAGTCACTGAGAAATTTGGTTATGTACATCGAAAGGATTGATTAATAACAAACCAATGAGTACGGAAATATCGCTTACGTCAGATCACTGATCGATCTTCCTCCACCAAGAAAAAATAGCTCTGAAAATTATAATTAGCATAAAAGTTTAATATGATACGAACTGCAATTTCGTGTTTTTCTTTTTTCAAATACAGAAGCCTAACCCCATTCATATGTCGTATAAGGAACTTAAAGGTCATAATTGTTTAGAATGCATGTGTGCAATGATCTCTAGATTCTTTATATAGTATTCTCAATCAACCCACAACTAAGTTTGTGATGCAATACGACAAAAAAATGATCTCAAAGATGGAAGAGTTCATAAAAGCTTCCAAAAATGAAGTGTTTCCGTTAACTTGGCCTCCGTCATTGCATGAGGAGAACAAAGAAAAAGGTGAACAAAATTAAACATGAAAGGGAACATCTCTTTTCACACCAATATTTTTTTTTTTTTTTTTGTTCGAACCCTAAGATAAAATTTGATAAAAGAAAATGCACACCTTCGTCATTGCAAATACCAACTATTTATTAGTTGCTTCTCTCTTGTGCCACACAACTTCTCGGAAAGTAAACTCTGTGGTCATCACGCAATTTTTGTCATAGTGGATTTTCGATTAAGCAATAAACAAATCATTTAACAAGTAATTAAGCAACACCTTTGGTTATAAATACTGAGAAGGGTAACCTGGTTCTGGCATTCAATACCACAGAAACATAGTCATCAGACACAATACTAGGAAAAACAGAAACCTAGTGAGAGAGAGAGATTATAGATTGAAGTGCAATGGAATGCTGTAAGAGGGTGTTTGAGTGGTTCTGCAATGCAAAAGCATATCTGATAATATTGAGCTTGCAATTTGGCTCTGCTGGCATGTACCTTATCACCATGGATGCTCTCAACAAGGGCATGAGCCATTACGTATTTGTTGTTTATCGCAATGTCATCGCCACGGTTGCTCTTGGTCCATTTGCATTTTTTCTTGAAAGGTTTCTCTCTTCTCGTTTTCAAATACCTAACATCAAACTATAGTTAGATTATTTTAACATGTTGGAGAAACTCACCAGATATTTTGATACTATGATTTTCAGAAACAATGTTTTGCTTGTTCCATGCATAGAATTATATGATATGTTTTCCATTTCGCCATTTACATTCATTTATGAACATAATATTCCAGCCATCTTTTCGTTGTTCTGATCAATAGCTTTTTTCTGTTCTTAATTTAGTATATATATTATACAGAACAAAAGTTAGATTATTAGTGTCTTTTTTCCCTTTTTAAATGTGAGATTTAAAAAGATGTTTTTATTTAACTGTTAATCTTCTATCATTTACATCCTTATTTTTTTAACTAATATATAATTGGTTTATTTACAATGATGTAGAAATGAAAAAAAAATATTAAAATAAATAGTATTGTATTTCTTGATTCTTTTTCTGAAAAGAATTTTATATGACATTTAAAAAAAGAATAAGGGGATATTAGAGGTGTTTTTTATAGGAGCTCAAGAGTTTTATCGAACTGAGTTTAATGCATGCCTTTGGAAATGTTGAATTTGAATGTTTATAAATGATGCATTGTTTGGAAGAGGCTTTTCTTAGGAAAACAAACACTTTTTTTTTTTTTAAGAAAATTAAAAAAATAAGTTAAAAGTATATTAAATTTAACTCATACTTAAACTATAACTCCATTGGTCATTCATGAAGATATTAATTTCAACACTTTCTTGGTTTTACATTATTCCTAAATACACGCTAGCTTGTGGAAGAGACAAATATTCAACCAAGTTCTTTCCATCATTTAATTTCACTATAACAATAGAGCCCTGTGGTGAAAAAAACATTATTATGAATCTTCTTTACCTTAGTTCCTATGATTGAAAAATCAGATGTTAAAAATTTCTTTTACTACACTTGTTTAGAACATAAAAATTAAAAACAATAATATGTAATGTCACAACTATATTAAATATAATAATTATAATTAACGCTTGTTTCATTTCTTAAAAGAAAACAAATTGATCATTCAATAATACTTAGAGTTGCTAATTAACTAAAGTCTTTATCCATTTTATTTAATTTGCAGGAAAGTTAGGCCGAAGATGACAGTTCGGATATTTTCAGAGCTTATGGCAGTGGCTTTTGTCGAGTAACGTCATCTATTCCACTTACCTACCTCTTTTCAAATAACCAAATGATTATTTTCACATTTTTATTAGAAATGCTAATTTGTATCAAAACAATAACTGCATGAAATTAGCAAATTAGCATAATCTACAATATATAAATATAATCAATTTTATGAAAGAGTAAATGTTAAATTAGTCCTTAGATATTGTTTAATAAAATAATAATAATTCTATTGTACTGATTGTATTAGGTTGTATTTTATTTTCTTTTTTTACAATAGCTTTCAACTTCTTCGATTTTATTTTATTTATAGAAAATTTGTCTTTTTTGTGTGATTTCTACACTTTTATTATTTACTTTTATATTTTTTAATAATATTTTTTCATATAATAATAAATTATTAATGGATTTTAGGGTATAAGATGATCCTTTTAAAAAATTATATATTTTTAAAAAATGATTAAGTTAATTATGAATAAAAGACTAATTTAAAATTGTTATTGATTACAGGATAATACTTGATCAGTGTTTCACCTTCTTGGGTATGAAGTACACCTCAGCATCATTTGCATCTGCAGTAATGAATTCCGTACCCTCCATTACCTTTGTACTAGCAATCATTTTTAGGTATGTAAGATATTAATCATGTCACGTGTTAATTAATTAATTAACTAGTTAATTAATTAAACGATTAGTTGCTTGATGCATACAAAAGACCATAACATTAACATGAACCAAACACGTACCAGTGAATATCCTTCATAGATTCCACTACCACGAGCATGGGGTTGGTGCTCTTGTATATTTAATTTTCCCATGTAGATGTAGTGATAAGTCGATGTCATCGCATTCAAGAATCCCCTTAATGCGTGTCATCTTCTTAATCTCTTCACCAAACCCATTAATTATTCCATAGTGTCTTTCACAAGAATAAAAAATGAAAAAATATTAACTCTCTTTTTAATTAGTTGAATTTGCAAGATAAGGATGCTTGCTTAGACTATAAAAAATAATATAATATCTTTATTATATATATATATATATATATATATATATATATAAAATTAAAATTGATCCATGAATAATGAATTAGGAGAAACCCAAAATCATAATAATTAAAATTGTTTTTTCTTGACAAAAGACAGAAAAAATAATAGCCGTTAATGGCATTAATTTATAAGTCATAGTCAGTTTAGTATTGTATCTCAATGTTGCTTGATGCAGTTATGTGTTTTCTTGATATAGTAAATTCCATCCATGTTGTTAGGTTTTGTATGTCCAATTTTAGGTATCACTGTTATAAAAAAAGAATATTTTCATATCAAATTAGTCGAATGTCCTAAAACTGAAAACAGTACTTCAACATTTTATCAAAAAAACTAATGTCTTGGCGTAAATGGTCAATTTTAAGCCCTACTTTATCTTAATTGTTTTTAAATTCATTATGACCTAATCAATTGAAAGCAACATAACACTATTAGTAAACGTGAATTTTCCCAGTATTATTTTCCAAAAGAAAAACAAAATCATTTTATTAAGAAAGAGAAAAAAAACAGTAAGTTTTAATATAAATGTTAAAAATTAGTTAAACACAATTATAAGGGGAAATCAACATAACTAACCGATAAGATGTTCTCTTAGAAATGGGAAAATAAGGAGTCAAAACTTAGACCAAATGGTGATGGATATTCTAATAATAAAACAGAATAAGAAAACCATTCTTAATTTCTAATATTGCGAATTAACTGGATTTGAGCAGATTGGAGCGTATGAACATTAAGGATGTTGGATGTTTGGCCAAAATGATTGGCACAGTGGTTACTCTTGGAGGTGCTTTTCTAATGGCATTGTACAAAGGTCCTATTCTTAGAATTGCAGGCTCTTCAGCCACCCACGTTGGCCAGCCTGAGAATGTGAACGACCCTTCCGGAAATCATTGGCTCGTTGGTGCATGTTTTCTCCTCATAGGTTGTGCTGGCTTCGCTGCTTTCTACATCTTACAAGTAAGTTTATTCACTTGCATTTAATGTTAAGTATTTAAATATAAGTCTATGTCTTATATTAAGTAAAGTTAAGAATATTAAGTAATATATAAAAAAAAAAAGTCACAAACTTAATGTTTTAAAATTTTTGATGAATGATAATGTCATTCTTTATATGTTTAGTCCAGTTTTCATCTTATTTTGTCTCTCGACGTCTTTCTTCTAATTTTCCCAACAGTTATAAAATATGAAAGAGTAGCTTAAAGTTTTAATGAACAGATTACAAGTTGATAACCTTGGTTATGGTGTATATAATGCTAGTGAAGCTTATGCATGATTTGAATATTATTTGCAGACTATAACATTGAGAAAGTACCCAGCAGAGATGTCCCTAGCCACATGGGTTTGCTTTTTGGGTGCACTTCAAAGCGGTGCAGTTACCATTTTCATGGAGCACAATACCCCTCATGAGTGGTCTCTGGCCTGGGATTCTAGGCTTGCTGCTTATACATACTCGGTTAGTACAAATTGTTTGGGCTCAAAGGCCCAACCCAAGTTCAATCTTTAGCCATACAAAAATTATAGGTTTTTTCACATTCCAAAGATGGTTTTTTTTTTTCTTTGTCAAACAGTTCTTCATTTTTGACATATCTTGATGATTTATGATGCAGGGAATAGTAACATCAGCAATCCAATTTTATGTGCAAGGCACGGTTATTAAAAGCACAGGGCCAGTGTTTGTGACTGCATTTAATCCCCTACGTATGATCATAGTCACAGCCCTGGCCTGCATAGTCCTCAAGGAGAAACTCCACCTTGGAAGGTACATATATATTTTTTTTATTTTTACACTAAGCTCTTAATTGTTTAATAAGTATTACTCACAAACAACATGATAAATTTTCTTTGAGAAATTACCTTGTTTTTCACCTATGTGATGAATTTTTATGGTGTGAATTGTTGTATCAGTATTATAGGAGGAGTAGTGGTGGTAATAGGGCTTTACCTAGTTGTTTGGGGAAAGTCTAAAGAACAGAAGAAGCATTCGATGCCAGCGTCCCCTGAAAAGGTGACCCTGCAACGCCAGCAACAGCTAGCTGTTACTGTACACAGAAGTGATGAGAATGATAACAAAACTCAATTGGTGATAATTGGAGACAAAAACCACGACATGGAAGAAGCAAGAACAGCAGTGACTATAGAGAACCACCAACACTGAGCCATCACTGTCAGTTTAATTGGACCTTAATCGAATTACATAGTGACACTTGTAGTAGTAGTCCATGATCATTTCATGTATTGTGACTAGTGACTTTACGTCTTTATTACCAAATGTTTCCCAATTTGGATGCTTTTATTATGCCAATTCTGAGCTTCCCCTACAATATGACTTTATTTATATCTTTCAATTTTATCTAGAACAGGTTTCTTTAAACCTTAATATTACGTATTTTTTTGGAATATTCTCAACTCAAGAATCGAAAGGTAATATTTTAAAATATTAAAATTCGTTTACACCACTCACACGTTAAACCCTGCTTCGAACTTATTCTCGCTAATCACATTAGATTCAAAGTAAAGATGTTTGATATCAGACATGAAATCAAGATAAACTTGAAAAAAATATTTTATTGTCGAAGTAAATACTTTTATTCTGTAACCCAACCTCATCATTTTTTTAACACAGTTTATTGAAAATAATTAAAGTGATATCTAGATTTAATTTAATAATTAAATTAGTAAAAGTCACGCTTTAGAAAAAGTTATTAATAATATTAGAATTGGTATAACTTACAATAATAAAAGTTCGTCCCTTCCTCAATGTATACATTTATGCGTCAGTGGCCTTTCTAACTTTTATTTTCTTTCTGATCGTGTGCTCTTTGAAGTTTCAACTAAATTGAAGTCCTTGAAACATTAAAGATTATTTAGCAAATTAGGACTTTTTTTACGGAACGAAATAGGAGTTATACTTCATTAAATATCTTGTAAATATAAAAATATTTCATCTATTTGTCTATCCCTAATAAAACTACCTAAATGTCACTCCAGTGCCCAAGTTGTTTCAAATAGGAAAATAGTAATTTTTTTATTTTACTAAAGAAAGTACATTTTAGACTGTTATCATTAGAGAAACATAGATGATTTAAATTACTTCGTTGTTCCGTTCAATACAATGTATCATTGGGTTAATGCTTAGACTTTATCGGTCTGTGCTGATCCAAAAAACAAGACTTTATCGGTCTGTTAACTCGATTTATATTAAAAATTAAAAAAAATATTTTATATATAATACAATGTGATATATTCAACTTAAATTCAATTTTCTTATAATAAAATATTTATATGTGAAATAGTAAATAAAGTCCAAAACAATATAATCTTATGGTTCGAATTTAAAATTAATGGAGCCCAACTGTCTCCATAGGCCGGGATTCAAGGCTTTGTGCATGTGTTAGTCGGTGAGCACTCACTGTTTGGATTGCTATTGTTTCCAACCACACCCATAATTTTATAGGTACACCCATCCATCCACTGTCTCAATTCTGATTATTTCAATAGTTCTTTTAGAGAAATTGTAATAGTTAAAAACAATTTTAAATAAAAATTTAAATGATTTGTTTTAAATCTAAAATATAATCTATATGTTTTTTAACATATTTACTATGAATTTCAATCATAATACAATGTATACATTAAAAGTATTTGCTATTAAAAAAAATACATTAAAAGTATTTATATATTATGGATTTAATTACATAAAAATAAGCATTTTTCTTATACTAGTTGGGATATTTTGTATGCAGTGTTTGTTGCTGGACTGACCTCTGGGAATGATCTCACTTAGATAGTAATTACAAGTTATGTATTGGAATTTCGTTTCTTTTGTGTTTTATTTTCTGGATTTAGCTTTTCTTTAACAACGCTACCCTCATTTATTTATTTATTTTTATTATTATTATTTGCTTGGAGGAGTTAATGAATATGAAGAACACAATTAATGAAGTATCACTGCCAAGGCATGAAACAGAAGCTTCCAGTTACTCTGCCCAGAGATGATGACAAAGCTCAATCAACCATGAATAATTTTGTATAGGGAGTCGCTACGGTGAGTCATCGCTATCAAAACAAAATAAAATGGACAGTTTTTTCTATGACTAAAAAACTGAAGAAATAATCTTCTGAAAAACGTCACATATAAATTATCCAAATATAGCATTAATTGTGTACAATTCATAATAATTTGACCTTAGGTTAGTGAGTGAGTCACCGACAATTTGTAAGCTAATGGGACCCCTCTTCAATCAAACAAAGTCAAGGTCCAACTATAGATTTTATTTTAAGGTGACCATGTTATTGTATACGAAATATATGGGTTTCTCATCAACTAATATTTATCATGAACTAAAATAAATTGTTTAAATAAAATATTTTTAATCCTATTTTTTTATTTACATCACTTAAAGAATTTAAAATAGTATTTTATAAATCTAACCATTCATTAATCATACATAGATTTCTTCAAAGACAAGCAGTTATTATTCCTAAAAAGAGACGCTATATGTCTCTATATTTTATAAAAATAAAAGATAATAATAATTATATAATAAATAATAGATAACTTGTGGTATTTGGTGTTGTTGGAGAATATGAATGATCTAATGAATTAATAAGATTGTGATAAGAAATAATAGTGGAAGTTATGTGGATAAAATAAGACACAAAATCTATATACTAAAACCACCTATCTTCTTTTATATAATTGTATATAATTATTCCAAACATACAAGAATGAGAGGGGAAACAAGAGTAGGAAAAGAATTAATAGCATATAAATAGGTAAAAAATATCATTTTAAAAGTTGAGTTAAACTTAAAATTCACCTTTTTAACAAGTTATCAGAATTTGTCTTAGTAAGATTGATGAATCTATCAGGTCATTCACTATAAGATCGTTATAGAGTTACCCTTAAATATATAATCTCATGCATGACTTGAGCACTCTCGGCATAAGCAAGATGTGTTAGAGATCTCACATCAACAAAATATAAGGTTTTTCAATAACAGTCTTCAAAGTCGGTCATGGAAGCCCCTTAACGACGGTTCCAGAACCGATGTCGACCAAGACGACGTTGAATGTTTTCAAACACCACGTCGGTTACCAAATCGACGTCATATTGTCAGCCTCCACGTTGGTTTAAACCAGACACCGACATCATGAATCCATTCTAAAATGGTATAGAAGAGTGCTCCAAAGACAACATCACATCGGTTGTTTGGCTAAAACCGACGTGGTGTTTGTTATAGAACACTTTTCACGTCAATTTTGAGCTTACAACCGATGTGAAAAATCATTTTTAAAAAAAAAATTGGATTGATAAATCTTTAATCGATACAAGAAAACACTACAAAAAAAATTTAGAATTTTCTAGCAAGTATAGATATGTGAAATCAAAGACTACATTCTAAAAAAATGGACGAAAAATAAGAAAAATAAAAATGAAACCCTAAACGATGGAATTTTGCAATTTCCGGAGGCCCAACTACCTTCGGCAGCATGGCTTCGTTACCCTATTTTGAGCAACTTTTATTTTTGGAGTGTCTCAATCCGAGCTCTCTATCAAAAGTTATGGTCGTTTGAAGTTTTTTCATCCTAAATTTTTGAAACCCTAAATCTATGATAAACCTATAAAATGTAAGAACTCTACCATCAAATATATACTAAATCAAGATGCTGATAAAAAATTTGGGTCAAAAATAAATTTCTAACTATTTTAAATGAATTTTACAAATTTGCTAACCTCTTGCGAAGAGAAGAGGCAAGGGGTGTCAAACCAAGCATTCAATCGAGACCACCAAGCACCAAACGAACCTGGAAGAAGCCCAAAATGGAGCATCTCGAACCCTAGCAAAACCAATGAACAACAAAGATGCAAATGAAAACCAGTGAGAAGTGACACCACGTGAAATATAGATGAAAACTAGTGAGAATAAAAGCGGCACCACACGAAGGCTGAGAGGAGAGGGTAGCGAGGCAGAGGAGGAGGCAACAAGGTTGAGGAGAAGGTAAAGGAGGAGAAGGTGAAGAAGAAGAAAACGTAATAGAAAAATATAAGCGTAAGAGTTAATATCTCTCTTGAAACGCCTAATTTTAACTTGACGGACATATTACGTCAGTTCTGGGATAAATAACTGACCTGATATTGATTCCTAATTTTATGAAAATTTTCACTCAACTTTCAGGACCATACATAACGTCGATTTATATCAAAACCGACGTGGTGTGTAGTATATATCATATTGGTTCGAGCCCCATAACCGACATAATATATACAATGCCAAATTTGAATTTTAAAATTTTGAATTCTTATTTTTACTATCTTTTCTATGATGGTTTTTAGGTGTAACCGACGTTGGATATATAACTCTACATTGATTTGTATAGAACAGACGTGAAGTATGTTTATTTATTTACAAAAATGTCACTGTATTTTTGGCTACGTCAGTTTAGCTTTTAACCGTCCTTATACACAAAGGTAGAATGATGTTTTTCTATTAGTGTGCAATTTAAGATAATATCATAATGATTTTAATGTCTATCTTAACAAAATTATTGGGTTTGTAAAACTATACGGGACAAAGATGTGTTGAAAATAATAATTGAGTTCAAACTTGTAAAGCAGTCTTATAAAATTAAATTATAAAGTTAAATTAGAGTTAATTACCACTTTTCATAGATGTATATATTACAAATATAAAATAAAACTTACACATAATTGTATATGGCTTCATGGCTTCCTGGGTGGTTTAATATCGCTCGTGCTCTTCTGGAGATTTACCTATGACATGGTCCATATACTTTGATCAAAGGAATGTACAAGTGTTTCAGAAATACGTATGCTAATAGGACCATCTAGAAAGAAGCCTTATTCATGCAAAAGTGAAGTAAAAAGTTGGGGAGTCTTAAATGGGTAGTGTGCGTTTTGAAATGCTGATTAAACTTTTCTAATCCATAAGTGTCATTTTGTCTTCTTTTTAAAATGCTATTTACTTACTTTAATGCACATTGTTCTATGTTGAGTGACTGGAATATATTCAGTGGCTTTCTTTTTCTCACATATGCCTAGTGCAGGTTTTAGTGAAGTTTAGTATTAATATTAGTTTATTAAATTTTTTATATTTGTTAACTAAATTTTTATATACCTTTTTCTACAAGATATGTAGTAAACTATACTCTATATAATCACTTTAATAAATAATTCAAAAATAAAATAAAATATTCAAAAATATATATAGTCAGTTTCATTATATTATATCCAATATTTAATTTTTTCTAAATATATTCTTAAATATGATAAATCTTATATAAATTAAATATTTTCTTTAAAATAAAATTTACGTAGCATTCTACCGTGTCAATGTTTATTTTACTCTATTTTCGTTTGTATAATTATAAGTGTATCAAATATAGTCACTTGTACCATCTTCATCTTCTACTCTAATAAGCATGAATTATGAAAAATAAATCTTATCAAAATATTAAAAAAATATTGAAACTTCAAAACAAAATATTAATTCACAATTTTTTTTACACATAACAACGTTTTGATTTTTCATTATGAATGAAAATATATAAGATTAAGGTACTTTCGGACTCCATAAATATTTTCATACAAAACATTTAAAAAAATTATACAATTCCTGCATTTTCATTGAAACTGGAAATATATAGTTTAATCATTGTTGGGCCTAAATAAATTTCTCAGTTTTGAGAAATAAATCACTTAAAAATAGTTTTTTTATACACGTATTTGATTTTTTTTAAATATTTTAAAAATTATTTCATTTTGTACATTTAACTAAAGATATGTCTTTGGATCAATATTATAGGGTGTTAATATCTTCTCTACACATAATCATTCCTAGATTTCAATTTGATTTTAAAGGTCGTTCGTTTTTAAAAGGTTTTTCTATAGTTTTTATAATAAACTATAGTGGCGACTTTTCTATTTTTTTTCAAAAAAAATTTTTGTTCTATTGTGACCCCACAGTTATATCTTTCAACAAAAGCCAAAATTACAAATCGAATCACATCTTTATTAGATTAAGTACTATTAGATGAAAACTTATAGTAAATATTTAGGATACAATTTTAAAAAACATTTGGAAACCAATTCCCTCTCCACCCCTTCCCCTTTTAGTTTAAACAAGACATTCATTAGTTTATAACAAGCATTTAAACATGTACATTTAATCATATTGTTTACAAGTTTTCGTTCTGAAAAACATTTCACTTCATCATATGAAACCTATTAAAAAGTGTTTATGAGAAAATGACCTTCTTGGGTCAAGTCTACATTAGGTGTTGTATATTAGATGTAAGAATCACAGTCTCATCATGATGAGAAAATAAAACAAACAAATGATTCAAAGAAATTGGCAAAGTGTGTCTCAGATGACACATCAAATGAAGGAATTTAAGTTTGATTCTTTTTTATATCAAAATCATCTTCTTAGCATCATTAATTAAGTGATATTTGAGAAATTTTTTCAAAATTAATTAAATCACAATTCAACCTTCCCTTCTTCTGATTTCCCTTTTTTTCACACTTTTAGTATCTCTTTTAGAAATCTTTTAAATGTTAAAGGACTTAAGTATAATCTACAATCATAAGTCAATTATGCAATAGTGGTTATATGGTCTCCTTTAGTAAAGAACAATGTATATTCTCATCGTTTAATGGTCAGACCATCTTTACTGTCAAACGAAAGGATAACCTTTATGAGATTTCCTACTAATAGATCTTACTAGGTAGAATGTCACCTGCTTTCTAATAAAAACCTCGTGAAAAGATTGCCTGACCTATTTTGGAAAACTGATATTCTTTATGAAGCATGTCAGAGAGGAAAGTTGTTAAAAAGTTGTTTTAAACCTAAAAATTGTTTTTCACTCTAAACCCTAGACTTTTTACTCAGATATATTTGGACTAACGAGAACCTTTAGTCTAGGAGGAAAGAAATATGGTATGATCATTGTTTATGACTACTTTACACGTACATGGCTTTATTTTCCTACCAACAAAAATCATTATTTCCATGTGTTCGAGGTATTTTGAAAGTACAAACGAAGCAAGGATTTTGCATTTCGAGCATCAAAAGTGACCATGGAACAAAGTTTGAAAATGGAGAGTTTCATACGTTGTATGAGTCTTATAGAATAAATCACAATTTCTCTCCATCGATAACACCTCAACATAATGGGGTTATGAAAGAAAGAACAAAACCCTCCAAGAAATGACAAGAACCATGCTATGTGAAAACTCTGTATCAAAACACTTCTAATTAGAGACAATCAATAATGCTTATTATGTAAGAAAACAAATTACTCATAAGACTCATGCTTGAAAAAAATTACCTACGAACTGTGAAGGAAGAGAAAACCTAACATAGGATATTTTCATGTTTGTGATTATGATTGATTCATCCTTAATACCAAAGATCAAATTTGTAAATTTGATTCCAAGGTAAACAATGGTATATTCCTTGCTTACTTTGAAAAATCAAAGGCTTATAGAGTTTTAATGCTCATACCTTGATAGTTGAAGAAACGATAGATGTGAAATTTAACAACTTTCCTCATATTGATAAGAGACTACCAAATCTTGATTGTGAGTTTGTAGATATGTAGACCAACAATCTATCAGAAGAAAGAAAAGTAGACGAAATATCATCTATTGGTATTACAAAGGGATCAGACGCACCCAAAGGGATCTCTCCTCACTCTCCCTTTTCTCACTACTCTCTTGAAGAAGAACCTATGACATCCCCGAAGCAAAATCAAATATATGAACCAAAGCTCATCCCGTTCAAAGATCAAGGCAAATTAAGACGAAATACCACAATTTCTGGCTTGAGAAGCATAGAGTCAAAAGATATTCCAAAATGTTAAGCCTTCGCTAGACTACTTCTTTGTCATTGTTCTCTTGGGAAGCTTGCTTGTAACATCCTGTAAAATTAGAACAAATTCTATATATTAATGCAATTTTTAGAAATTAAAATTCTTGAAATTTTAGTAATACAGTTATCGTATCCATATTACCCATGGATACCGTATCCGTATTATCTATGGATATCAGGCTTAATATCCGTATTATCTGTGGTCAAACCCTCGAGACCGACCTTTATTGTCAAGCCCCAATATGTTGAATCTTTGTGGTCAAGCTCAAAAGTCCAAGCTCTGGCTTAACTTCCCAAAACTAACCTCCATGCCGAGTACCAGAAGGTCGAACTCCCCGAGAATGACCTCAATGCCAAACTCTAGAATGTCGAGCTCCGTGCACAATACGGTCTTCGCATCACCTTGGAAAGTATCCACTAGAAGTATCTGCATCATTTTAGGAAGTATCCACATCACTTTTTGAAAAGTATCTGTATTATTTTGATATTGTATCCATAAGCGGCGATATAGTTTTTGCATTTCTTCTCAGAGCTATATTCGCATCTCTCTGGTATTATATCTTGTATCACTCTCTGTTAGTCTTATCAATGAGCCCTTTCGGTTATTGATTCACTTCTCATGTATCTGTTATTGAATATCGTATTTGTATTACCCTTGGAAAATTGCATCCATATCACTTTTTGATACCATGTCAATAAGCCTTTCGGCTATTGACTTACTTCTTTTTCATCGCCTCTCAATACCGCATTAATTATCCTTTCAACTATTTTCTTTCAACTCTTGGTACCATATCAATTAACCAATCAGCTATTGAAATGCTTCTTCAATATCACTCACGATGCTACCAAGATACTTCTCTCATATCACCTTTCGGTACTCACTTGCACTATCGGTACCATCTTATAAGCCTTGCGACTATTAACTTACTTACCTCTTAATTATTGTATTCATATAACTCTCGACCATTAGCTTCTCAATTATTTGGTATCTCAGCCTCTTTACCATATCAGACTTTCGGCCTGGACTTGCATCTCTTGGCACGACATCACCTCGATTTAGTTGACATCACTCTTGGTTTGGTTGACATCACTCTCAGTTTAGCTGACATCACTCTCAATAGTGACTGACATCATTCTCAGTTCCGCATCACTCTCAGATGTCGCATCCATATGACTAGACTCAAAGGAGATCCATAATGAATTTAATTTCATGTAAATTTTTACAAATTACTTTGAGATAAACCAAAGTTATTGTGGATCATTTAATGCTCAGATAAGAGTGGGTCATTTCCCATTTAATTTCCCTTGTCAATTAAACATGGCTTAGGTCATTTATCATGACATCACAATATTTTTTTCAATGAATCTAACTATTCTCCAATCAAATTGGAACCTACAAATGACTCTATAAAAGGCAAAGAATTGGAACCCCCAAAGATCACAGAAAATGAAATCTCTTTCTAAATAATATTCAGTTCACACCACTTTTACTAAGCCTTTCAATCTTCCAAATCAAAGGTAAGGGAAAGGAGATATGCATATTGCCTTATGTTTTCACTATTTTTTTTTTTTTAGTGAGGTACCCTTAAGCCTCACGTCCTTCTCAATATATTTATCAAAATCCTTTTTCAGTATTTATACTGGTTTTAAGTGTATGATTTTGTGTACTGTGATTTGACTTGTTTTCTTAGACTCATGATCATGATGTATGGGTACAGTTTGCGGCTGAAGGACTTGTTCCTTGAGGTTTCAAATGAGTAGAAGTGATGTATGATTGCTCATTTATCCTGACTATTCACTGTTGTTGTATTCCATTTATTTATATGTTGTGATTTGGTTTCTTTTGTTTCCACTCATGACCATGATGTGTTTATATGGGTACAGTTTGTGGTTGGAGGACTCGATCCTTGATGTTTCAAATGAGCAGGAGTAAGGTTGATATTGATTTGCTCATTTATCTTGACTATTCATTATTTTATATGATGATTTAACTGATATTTTCCACTGATGATTGGACTCTTTGAATGATTTGAGATTTTACCTTTCATTACGGTGATGATTGAACTCTTTTAATGATTTGACATTTTACCTTTAAAATTTCTTAAAGGCAATTCTATAAAACTTATGTATATCTCACTTTTCCCTCTTTGTTCGTGTTGTTAAATATGAATGTATGATAGAGTAATAGTAATGGATACACCAAATCCTGCTCTATCCTTCTCTGCGAATATCTCTGCTTTCCTTTCAGCGAATGATTTGCGAACAAATGTGATGGAGAACTCTGTCACCTTTCGAGACTCAACTCTTACAGTTTTCGCATTACAAACTTTGAAGACATACCTTTAACACTTAATGGACCTGTTGTGGTTTCATTCTATATGTCATATATGATTCAAAATAATCCCGTCATAAATCTATTTGTGTCACCCATGTGGTGAGATTAAATATGTATAAGAATTTTATAGAAGTATGTAAAACTTTTTGTGTAAATTAGATATATAGGTCGTATTTGCATGATTAAGTATGTTGTAAATTATTTTGTATGGTTAAATATTGTAAAATTTAATGTTATAAATCAAAGGTCTTGGCCTTAATTTTCATGGTGCAGAAAAATTAACTTTTCTTTTTATGACCAAATAAATTTGAAAAGATTGAACGTATTAAATCATTCTTGAAATTAATCTTTATGGATGTTTCTTAAATTGAAACAGTTGATGATAGTTCCTTGATTCAACTCATGTAAGTTAAGAAAGGAAATTTAAATTCAATTATTCTTTTCACAAGTTAGATTCCAAAGTATGAATCACTTTCCTCTGCCAATTTTCCGTAAAGAGTATATAATCTTTTTAATTTGAATTTGATTGGGAAATCGTTTTCAGTGGTAACCACTTCTTGATTTTACAAAATCTCATATTTTTAAAAAGGTTTATGTCTCATTCACTATTTTTATTCTATTTAAGCTTCTGCCATTTTAAATAAATTTGTGAATGAGTAACATGCTTTTTGAAGTAGAACACTCCTCAAATATGTGTGTCATAGACACATATGTCAACATACAGTCACATCTCAAGGTATATTTGTCTTGAGCAATCACCTCTCTACAACACACTAATCTCATCAAGCTACATTAGTGTCAGACTTAACAATGTTTCTAAAATGGACAAATATAGGGGAACATCGGACAATCCCAACAATAGACCTACCATTCAAAGCTGTATTAAGTCTCTTTAAGTTGGTAGTCTTATCTCACTCATTGTAGTTGATCACTCTTTGGGTGAAGTAGACAAAGTTTCAATACGCTCCATGGATTGTGTCCATTAATCTTCAAAGTTTGTCAGACAATGAAGATTTTGAAGAATGGGAAGACTATGGAGATGTTTGCACTCTTTAAACAACAAAGCACAAACTATATGAAGAATGGCTCAGAGCAATGCTTCTTGCATAACGCCCAAAATTGTTTGAAAAGAAAATGTCTTGCTTTTGGCTCAATACGACATTGCTAACCCATGTAACCTCCTACATGCTCACACTAAATCATCCTCAATCGCAAGTACCATTTCATTTGTACATGATTAAAGAGATATTTAAATAAGATGTTGAGCTCTATCATTTACTCAATGAGACCCCTGGTTGGCTAACATGATCTGAGTTGGTATCTCTAATAAAGAAAAACTTGGAGTGTTGGATGTCCTATAACTTGCTTTTGTTTGACAAACTCAAGTTTAATGCAAACTATACATATAAACCCCTTTCAATTCAATTCAATTCTCATTTAAGCATTTAAGTAATTCAATTCTCATTTAAGAAAAGGGTAAACATACAAGGGGGCAAGGGTCTTATTTATAGATGCATAAGTCTCTTTCTATTCATATCCTACGAAATGTGAGACTTCAAAATAAGGAAAAAAATGCAGCTACAAAATGAGAAAATTTGTAATCCCTACATGCCAAACAAGGCCCTTACAAAATTGTCCTTAAAAAATGGCCTATTCTAGTTGATGTAGGACTTTTATTCTTCACACTCTTCTCCTCTTGTGTTTGGATGAAATTGACCATCACTTCTAGGGTTCTTCGGCTAATTTTTCAAGTCCAAATCAAGGCCCAAATAAATCCTGCATATGCCTCTATAAAAACCTGCAACAATTATAAAAGAAATTGCACCTATATAATATCTACAAGACTAAGAAGAAGGAATAAAATCCTGGTATTCTACTCTTCAATTGTATAGTCTTACTCCAAGAGACTTCGTCTTCTTCTATTCTCTTAGCCATTGGTCTAGAGGTTGGATGATTTCTATCATTATGTGTGGGTGAAGAAATGTGTGTGTTGTCATGAATGTGGATGAGGCGATAAGTGTGAATGAAAGAAATGAAAGTAAAGATATTTATGTAGAACAAGAGAAAAATAGTGAATAAACAAATTTATCATCTTTGAATCTAAACTTTTAAATAAAAAAAAAATTACAATTCAATCACAAATGTGTACAAAATCATAACATATAAACTAACTTCAACTTAACCGCCATTAATTTAATAGAAATAAAAAAATAAAATTAGTGTCAATTATACCTACACTAAATAAAATATGACGCTAACCTAATACGTTACTAATATAAATAATTTTACTAACTAAAAGAAATTAAAAATAATTAATGTCATCATAGAGTTGATTTAGCCAATTTTAATAACATCCAACATTAAGCCAATTCTATTATCATTGATTAAACTGACATTAATTTGACTCTAATATAAATATTTTTTTATTAAAATAAATTTTTAAAAATTACTTTTTTAAACGTATTTTGAGAAATAAACCTTTTATATTACATTAGAATCAATTTAACCGAATCTATTGACGCGTAATATTAAACAGATTTTATTAATATTAGTTAAGTCCGTCTTAATTCAACACTAAGATAAATATTTCTTTAATAAAAAAGTTAAAAATATTACAATTTTTAATTACTTATTGTAGAATCAACTTACTCAACTCTAATAACATCGTAATTTAGTCACATATTTAAAAACTAATTTGATATATTTTATTGTATTTGTAACACGATATTTTATTGTGGCATAATTTTTTATGCAAATATTTTCCGACATGCATCATTACTTATAATATAATAATTTAATTAATTGATATCGTCAATCCTAATGTTCACCTATGGATATAGTTTATTCGAATGTGAACGTTGAATACTATACCATTAATGTTTATTTAAACAAAGGCATATCATTGTGGTTCCGCCATCAACTCCATGTCAACGACAAAAGAGGTGTATTCTTCGTCGATTTTCATATCTCAACAACTAACATCACTTCATACTTGTAGAAAAACGTCATTTTCAAATAACTTTTTCGCAATAAGTCTTAGAATTTTGAAATGAAAAGAAGAAGAATAAGAAAAATGTAAGGCATATGAAGATAAAATATAAATAAAAAATTACAGAATTTTTCGTCAAATTTTATTATGCTTTTAACATTCCTCTTTTTCTAAAATATTACAGTATCGGTGACGAAAAGGAACAATTAATTAATATATTAATATTAAAGAAAAACTCACACAAAATAAGCAAAACCAGTGGAGGCATGGAGAATCAAGTTATGCTTTGATTCTAATTAATTGGTACATATTTAATTTGTAGTGTTAGTTATGCTTCACTACACTTTTCTCATCTTTATATTCTTTTAGACAAATAATATGACTGAAGCACTAGATATGATTACTAACAATATGAGAAAAAAATTATTTTCACTCTTGAGCTAGGTTTTGTAAAGCCAATATCTATATATTCCTGTCTAATATTCATTGTTGTGTATATATACCCGTAGAAATGTTCTTTTTGTAAGAAAAAAAAAATCCACAAATTACTTTCAATGTAAAGATAATCGTTATTGTCGAGAAGTTTGAATTATTAGAGGTGTATCTCCGCATCAGATTTACTTTGCTATCTCAATTTGTAACTACATTGTTAAATGGAGTTAATTGTACGTTAGCAAACATTAAAGTAGCTTGCAAATTATGAATATACATGAAGAAAATAAAACTTATTTGCTTCGACTTGCTTGGAATTTTTTCATATAGCATTATGAGTTGGGTTATGGGATTATGCTGACGAGATTAGATTTTTTGAATATCAATATCTTTCTAAATTCTCTTTGGTGTGACTTGACTTTTTTGAGTGGTATAATACTATTTTTGATAATGTTGGACTATAAGTAATGGAGAGCAAATTAACTTTTAAAATGATAATTAATGTTCTGATATTTGTATCTCTGAATCAGTTGGGGTTTCTAGTAGTGAAAATGATAAACTTACTTTTAAAATTGTGCATATTTGGGATGGTAATTCTTGGTTTCTACCATCTTCTTTGCAAACCATTATGGAGTTATATAATCTTCAAAACTTAATTCTCACTAAGTTACTTGATATACTTAATTGGACTTTGAATGATTCTAGTATCCTTAGTTATAAAGTGGCAAGGTTTTGTTTCTCAATTTTCATAATTTTTCAAAGTGTGGAGGTTTTGATTTGGGTAAACTCTTGTTTTATGGAAGTTATGTAACAGAATTCCCTCAGATAAGGATGTTTAATTTAAAAAGACATTATTATATGATTCATGTGTTCATTAAAAAGGCATTATTATATGCTTCATGTGTTCTTTGAGTAACTAGCACAAGGAGAGTATTTTGTTTATTTTTTCGTGCAAGTTTGCTCTTAAACTTTGGTCTTAGCTTCAACAAGTTTTTCTAGGTATGGTTTGTTTTATCTTCTAATGATATTTTGTAGTTTCTTAAAGTTATAGGTAGTGTTCTTGTAAACAAAATTTGTCTTACGGTTGTTATTTATATTCTAAGGATATTGTGGAAGATAAAAAACCATGTTAAGTTTCAACAAAATCACAATTTGGATATGGTCATACACACAATTCAAATTCAATGGTATAACAAATTATTAGGTCATTCTTCTAAAAGGAGTATAAATTATGATATTACTTTTACTATTTTGAAGTTTTTTTTATATCCAAACAATGTTTGAGAAAGAAATTAGACGTCTACAAAGAATGATGTAGATGCTAGTTTGGTTAAAATCAATACTCATGAAGCTACTAAAGGATACCCAGGTTATCCTGTTTATAGAAGCATTTTTAGAGGAAATGGCGATGAATACATTAATAAGTTTTTCTCTTATCTTGGATTTAACAAATCCTTTAATATGAAACTTATATGTATTACTTTAGATATAGAGATTCCTTGGACTTATGGTTATAATTCGTCTTGGTATGCCAAATTTTTTCGTCTCCTATTTTTTTCTTTTAATTATATATATATATATATATATATATATATATATATATATATATATAT
>Ga0209489_101689_pt1 | contig 45394 bp, 24 predicted proteins | sample SiratrowhiteBW_FD_187527 | JGI IMG/M metagenome (GOLD analysis project Ga0209489, IMG submission 187527) | Root nodule microbial communities of legume samples collected from California, USA - Siratro white BW (SPAdes) (version 2) | ecosystem: Host-associated > Plants > Roots > Nodule | place... | reverse complement strand
TATTTTTTTTTATATATATATATATATATATATATATATATATATATATATATATATATATGTGTGTGTGTGTGTTTTTTGGGAACTATAGTTTCGAGATAGTATATTAGTGGAGTTAGGTAAATATGTATATGAATAAATATTTATCTTTTATTTCTCGACCAATATAGAGGTTAGTGAGTGTTTTTTGGGGCGTGACATATTTATGATCTTAATCTGCAACTTGAACCCATGTGTAGGATTTTATTAATAAAAAAGTTATCCTAAAACATTAGCAATAAAACTTAAATTCAGCTAAAAAGTTTTCGCTTACCTCATAATGGCAGTCGCAGTCACCTATGTGAAACGCTGTGCTTGAAGCTGCGACAATGTAATCATAAAAGCATCTCAATATGGAACATGCCACAATTGAACTACTCCTACTTTCAATTTCTTTTGGTCTGAAACCGATATCAACATCACTTTCTCAATTTAAATTGTCAAATTAAAGATTTTTTTTATAATATTTATAACTTTTTAAAAAGTATTAATGGATTAATAATATATTTTTTACAAGTGTTTTTATGTAACTCATGATTAATTACTTAGTTATGAAAAAATTACACTTTTAGAGCTATGCTGTTATAATCATAATAAGTTTGTATTGAAATCAGTTTTATACTTAATAAATATATTATTATTATTAGTATTATTATTAAAAATAAAATATATGTACTTTTGTCAGCCAAATTATTTCCCAAAAAATACACATGATTATACATAACAAAAAAATATTTAAAAATAAGATTGAATTGCTTTGTATATGTAAAAGAAAAAGAAAAAAAAAGAGTAATTTTAGTCAACAAACGCCTTCTCTTTAGTTGGGTAGAGGTTGATTTTAAGCCAGTCTCATATACACATCTTTTTAGATCACTGTCGCCTGCATATGCCAATGGATCTACTTTCAAATCACTGTTGCCTGTGTTTTGTAGTTTACCACTTCTTAAATTTTTAGTCTTATTTAAACTTCTAATTTTTTCCACTCAATTTTTTATTTATCTAATTATAAATTAAATAAATTTTATATATTGTAATATATATATATATATATACAAACGCGGCTTAATTATCAATTATTCGATTTAAAAATAATTTTTTGAGCAGGCAGAATAGTGGAAATGAAAAAGATTGGCAGCAGCCAGCGGCGGTGACAAGACCATGCTGTGACGCTGTCCAAAATCCAAATATTCGCTTTCCATCCGTAGCCGTTGATGAAAGCCCACTTTAATCGAACGATAGAGATTCACTCAACGACTGGCCGCTGAACCCTGTCATAGATACATACATTACCGATTATATTCTTCACTTGTTTCATACTTCACCCACCATCTCCCAGTCTCTCTCTGTGTCTGTCTCTGTCTTTGGAACTTCCTTAACCCTTTGGACCCCAATAAGCCAAAAGGTTCAGTCTGCTGCTATTCCTCTTCTTTGCTTTTTTTCTGTTTCGCTTTTTATTCTCTGTTTCGCTCTCCTTCTTCTGCTTCTTGATCTAATGCAACATGTGTTGACCTTGAAAAAAAGTAATCACTATTTTGCAAATAATGCTACTTTTTGAGGTCCCCGGGTTTCTTTTTACCTGATGGTCTGTTAGTTAGCTACGCCTAATTGAATCGGTTTTTCATGTGACTGTATACCTCGTACACACAGATTCCTAGCTAGGTCTTTGGGAATCAATCCTGTTAAGAACTGAGATGGATTCTTCCGATTGTTGTTTTGATTGAAATGATTCGGATTAATAGTGTCTTCTTTGTGTGTGTGTGTGTGTGATGGTTTTGATGATGATGTAGGTAAGTTGATATGGCTCACCATGAAGATTCAAATGCATGGAATTCGGATTTACCTCACCCCAAGCTCAATGAAAGAATACTTTCTTCTCTGTCACGGAGAACTGTTGCTGCTCACCCCTGGCACGACTTAGAGATTGGTAAACCAACTCTTTTCGATTTTTTTTGGGTTCACTTTTGATTATAATGAATGTTTTTTTAGGAAAAAAATCTGTTTTATTTATTTTCTCCTAGGTGAGAGCAAGTTATTGTGATTCAAGAGTTCCTCTTCAAAAGAAAATTTATTTGGACTGAAATTTGTTTTCCTACATGCAGGGCCAGGAGCTCCATCAGTTTTCAATTGTGTAAGCTGTTACTGTTTTGTAACTTATCGCAAATCTTAGAAAAATAGAACCCTCATCAGGACGCTTCTTGCATCATCATGTTCATCTCAGTTTTGGGGCTTATATTATTTATTTCTGGGAATCATTCAAATATTGCAGATTTGTCCCTTCGGTGAATGCATTTAGAAAAAAAAGTACTTTAGCTTTAACAAGGATACGATGATAACGAAATCCTCATTTTATACTTGAGATGAGGTTGTGATTAAATTAGGCGATGTCACCATCAGATTGGAACATAAAAACTTGCATTTTGCCTGCATAGATTATTTCATTGAACTCTTGTTTCCTAACAATTTTTCTTAGAGAAATAAATCAATTCCCATGGCAGGTGGTTGAAATTGGCAAAGGCAGTAAGGTCAAGTATGAGTTGGACAAGAAAAGTGGACTTATAAAGGTGTGGTTTTGGTTTTCTTACTTTCATTCCCCTTCTTCCATTCCATATGCTTCGATGTGTTTGAAAAACATGAAAGACTTTCTTTTAATGGGGTAGTATTCTCATTTACCGTTTCCAAACTTATCATTGCTACCTGTCTGTGCTCAAGCATAAACAACACACTAACGAAAGAGCTGAACAACTTAGGTTGATCGTGTTCTTTACTCATCTGTTGTCTACCCGCACAACTATGGTTTTATCCCAAGAACCATTTGTGAAGACAGTGATCCTATGGACGTGCTGGTTCTAATGCAGGTAGTTATGCTTAAATTTTATTTGTTCCTGATACTTGGCAGAAATGTCTGTTTCTGGCCAAAATATTAACAGTATTAAAATTTGAACTTTTGTTCTGAGAAGGAGCCCGTGCTTCCTGGTTCCTTCCTTCGTGCTCGCGCTATAGGATTAATGCCCATGATTGACCAGGTAATAGTTGTCTCGTCCTTGCTTTCTGTTTTTCATTAAGATTTGCATTGGACAATAGAATAGAAGTGAGGGTGAGAGGGTCTATTCTGAAAAAAAGAAGAAGGTTATATTAGTTAATTATTTGCTTCCCTGCTAGTACTAGTGTCTTGTAGTCTATTAAAATGATAAACAAAACCACGCCCCACCATGTAGTTGGCATGACATGGTGAATTTTGTCACCATTAACCTTTCGAACCCAAGTCCATTTTTAGGCAAGAGAGTGTCAGATTGAGATGGATGTTTGTTCCCTGGGAGCAACGAAATAAAATTGAAGGTTGCAAGGAACATTGTTAAATTTATGTCAACAAGAGTGTAGGGAACTGCAATTTTTGTTTACTTTATAATTCACTTGCCTCTGACTGTCAGACATTGAATTTGAATACTTTTTTGTCACCAATTAGTAGAAATTTTGTTTTATAATTATTTCTACTACAGGGTGAGAGGGATGACAAGATCATAGCAGTTTGTGCTGATGACCCTGAGTTCCGTCATTACACGGACATCAAAGAGATTCCTCCACATCGGCTAGCTGAAATCAGAAGATTCTTTGAGGATTGTATCCTGTTATTTGCACTTGTACATAAAACCAGTAACCACATGCATCTCAGTACGTAGTTATTGACAATTAGTTTTTCTCTTAGAAAGTTAGAATAGAGCCCAAAGAAGATTAGGCCAATATAAAAACTTCTTAATTGCAGATTTTCTATATTGTCACTCTTGCAAGGAGTGTCTAATGGATTATAATCAAAACACTAAATCTCCCATAGTTTTTTATGACTGTTAAGTGATTTTCTTCTATCAATGCCACATCCCCTGGTTTTCTTCGTGTATCCTTAGCTTGCCACACTAGACAAGAAGAATGAAAACAAAGAGGTTGCCGTTGAGGACTTTCTACCAGCTGAAGCTGCCATTGATGCCATCAAATACTCCATGTGAGCTACTTTCCTTCCGCGACTCAAATTTTGTGTCTAGTTTTGGATACTTGGCACTAATCTTGAATGCTTGTTTTATTTTTTTAAATTGGTTTTCCTTTTGCAGGGACTTGTATGCAACTTACATAGTTGAGAGCTTGAGGCACTAACTTCTTTAGAAACTCAATAGCCAATTTCGGTGATCTCTAATCAATTGTGTAAAATTTGATTGAAACATCATAAACATTGTGATTTCCGTTCCATTGTGTTATGGCACTTGTGCTGCTCGGCTCTTGACACAACAGTGTCTATGAGATGCGGTTGTAGTGCCACCAAATAATGAACTCGTTTCAAGTATTGAAGCCCATATTCCTGAAAGCTTATATGTCAATTAAACTCACAATGAGTTTTCGGTTAAGCAAATTCCTCTTTTAGTGCATGTTTGATTTTACTTTCTCAATAGAAGCTACAAATAATGGTTTCTTTCTGTTTTTTTTCTTTAAATTTGACAGGAAAATATGACCTGCGTTGTATACGGGTCTCCAAAAACACGCATACTGGTTTTAACATAAAACTTAACTTGGATTAGATTTTGAGAAAGTTAATTTCAAAAAAAAAAAAAAAAATTGATGAAATTTTTCTGATGGGAAAGTTTTAGAGACGTCTACTTTTATACCAAATTAGTTTTATTTACCACAATTATTTTTAAGAATCCATAACTCTAGCCAAACGAGATTAATTTGGATTCCAACCAATTTACCTTTCTAAGGTCTTTCGCTGTTTTTTGAGAGAATAATGGAAATTGTAGTTGCATGTTTGGGAGTTTTTCTTTTCTTAAGACACCTCTTTAAAATTATTTCAGTCAATCAATAAAGATAGGCAAGTAATTTTTTTAAAATAAGTTGAGTTAATCACAATCTCATTTACTAAATTTTAACATTTAAATATTTTAACACTTCTTATAGTTTTATTAAATTTTAGAGTACGTTCTCATAATTATTTTATGAAGTTTTAAATTCAAATAGGTCCTACTTAAGTTTTTACTGAAAGACAGAAGCAGCATATTTAAACGTGAATGTTAATGTTAAGTATAATGATGTTGTGTTATATAACTATCTGTTAAATAGATCGGTATACATCATGGTTTATATAAGTTATGAAATAGGTTCTATTATTTAATAAAAAAATAGTAGTGTTAATTGATATTAACTTAATAATCCATTTTTTAATATAGGAAATCCGTTAAATTCTCTAAAATAAATTATGTTAATAATATTTTTAAAATAAGGTAATTTAATATATATTATCGCCACAAGTTTTTTTCTTTTAAAAAAAAAAATTATATACGCATAACTCTGCCTAGACGTGTTCTCAAATTACTCTCTTTATTTTAATAAAAACAAATAACAGTGTTGATTGAACTTCGAGTTTTTGTGCTGTTTAAATTAAATGACGTTAAGTTCACGTCACGTGCAACCAAAAGATTATGTTAAAGGCCTTGAAACCTTTCAAGATAAATTTATCCAATAATGAAAATTACAATAACTAGTTTTCAGACAGAAAATTGAATAAAGCTTTTTATATTTAAAATACACATCTACGTTATTTATCGGTGGATTGAAGTAGAAATAGAAGACAAATTAGAAAAGGAAAAGATAGAATGAAAAATGATAGAAATGACAAATGATGGGATAAAAAAATATATATATGTCAAGAAAATATTGCAAAGGTAAGATGAAATAAAATTTGAATACGTAATAACTGTTATCCTTATTTAATTTTTTTATGACTAAGTTAAAAAAGTTAGCAGTGTTCACAATTTGTTATTTTACATTAAATCTGCTTGACTTGTAACAATTTTTAATGTATTTAATTATAAAAATTAGATGCGATGTGTTTTAAGAAATATTTGGATAGTATTTTGAGTTGTCTCAGTATAATTTAGAGTCTTGCGTTTTTTAATTCTATATATTTCACAGTTTTTTAGTAATAATAAAATATAACTCAAATGATATTTATAATATATATGGATATTGATATTATGCATTTTAAAAATATATATTAGTTTTAGTTTCACTTAATTATATATGTATATGTGTGTGATATATATATATATAAATTAGTTGATTTAGGTTGAAAACTAAATAAATGTTTTTTTTTTTTTCAAAATTTCAACTATTATAGATCCTAATTGAACCTACTAAAAACAGTAGCAATGATGAAGTATTGTGATGCAAACCTATTAAAAATGTGACGATATTTTCACATGTGTTATCCTAATTTTCGGCGTGGATCCTAAATATTATAAAATGGATTTCTTTTAATAAGACCCCGTTAATTGTTTAGTAAATCATTTTTTCCCCAGAATGTGTATAACACTGATTAAGTGTATGTTTAGAGCTTAGTTCGAGTTTAATGGAACAACAATCCATTCCTTCTCTTCTTTCTACATATTCTGTTATTAAAAGTTGAATTTTCTGCTTAAAAAATTCCAAATGACTATCCAAACACAACGTAAAAATGTAATGTGTTCGATATATAATTATTATTTTTATATACATTGTTAAAATTTGTGTTTGTAACATGTCAATATTAAAACATAAAACTCGTTTCAACTTTAGTTAGAATATATATATTCAGTGTAAAAGCGTTTAATATTGTCATGTTAATTTTTAAAATTAACAAAAGAATTTATAAATTTTCATATTTTATCTCAATTCCTAAAGTTACTCAGTAATGAATATTTACTTTTTCTTTTTTAAATAAGAACGAGTAAGTAGCATTTATTTACATTTTCTTAAAACAAAATATTAATTTCAAACTAGGTGAACAAAAAACGTGCTTGTAAGAAGATTAATCTCTTTTGTGTTGTTGAAAAGGTAAATCTAATTTCTAGAAACGAGTTTTAATTAATTTATTTGGAACAAAATTGATGTAAATAATGAAAAATCAGAGGTGTGAGTGAAGAGAGAAGAATAATAGGTGGAAGAGACGGAGAAGGAGAGAAGAGAAGATCGGAGTAGAAGTGAGGCGACAGTGCCAGAACCACTAGCAACAGCAGAATGGGAACCTTGGGCAGAGCTTTCTACGCCGTCGGATTTTGGATCCGAGAGACCGGCCAAGCCATCGATCGCCTCGGCTGTCGCCTCCAGGGCAACTATCTCTTCCAAGAACAGCGTAAGAATTCCTTCAATTCTTCATTTCCATCTCCATTTCCATTTAATTAGGTTTCATTTCAATCTTCAATGTTTCTTATGTTGATTTGAAATTTACAGTGTCTAGGCATCGAACTCTGATGAATGTCTTCGACAAAGGTCCCTCCGTCCACAAGGATGCGTTTGTGGCCCCCAGTGCCTCTCTCCTCGGCGATGTTCACGTCGGTCCAGCTTCCTCCATTTGGTACGGATGTGTTCTCAGAGGTAAACCCTACCGCAACTTTTATTTTCATTGATTAGGGTTTGGATGCTTAGTCTGAGATTAGCCTTCCTGTGAACGTCTAGCTTTACAAATGAATGTCTATTTTACGCTTGTTGATACAAATACGAGAATGTGGAACCGTTTTAAGTGATTTTTGGTTCTCCAACAATTGCTGGAATCGTAGTGTGAAATGCATATCTTAGGAGGAAGTGTGGTTGGTGAGACGGTGGTAATTTATTTTCTTAACAGAAACGATAAATTTTTGCAGGGCTTCTAAACTGAGCTTTTTCCTTCAAATAGTTTATTTGAATAAGCTTTTCTGCTCTTGCAAGAAACAACAAATGTCATAAACTTTTCTCATAAAATAAAAATCAGCTCGTGCACAAGTTAAACTGAGGTTTTGGAAAAGCTAATTTGAGAGAATTTTTATAAATTACTTCATGTATTAGTTAGTTTTAGCTTATTGATAAACTTCTTTCGTTTTTTCGTATTTTATTTTTCTATAAGTACTAGTTGAGAAATTTATTCAAACTGGACCAAAATGTGTAAACGGATTTAAAAATTCATTTCTTACTAAGCGTATGCTTGGATACACGCTTGTGTAGGAAACACGATTCCAAGTTTTAGACTCCAGTCTTATTGATTTCATTAGCAATAGCTTTTGCATCAACACTAATGCGAGTCATCATATCAATCCTTGGTGTCAACATTAATTTTTATAGTTTACTATAACCTGAAGACCAGAAAGGTCATGTCCCTTCGTTCCACAATGTCAAACTAGACAAAGATAATAATGATAAATTTGAAGTGACAAATGAGACACTTACACATCACACTCAAAGATAGCTAAAATTGCTAAACGTGAACCTTAGTTTTTTTCATTAAATTTTTTTTCTTACATCAATATTTTGAATATTAACATCAAAACAGAAAAAGAAAGTTGAAGATTAGTTGACGAAGTTCCGTTTTCTGTTAACGTTGACACATTTTTTCTTTATTGCAGCTGTCGGTCAAACTTGTTTTGCATTATGAATTACTTCTCTTATTTGTATCTTTTTATTTGTTGCTTTATATGAGATTGTTATATTAATTTATTTTTTAAGATTTCATCTTATGCATTTTCATTTCAAATTAACGAATTAAAGACACCTACATAACAATGTGTGTGTATGCACATTAAAACCCATTTTGGGCGATTACTTGTCCAAGATCAATTTCGATTTCGAGTTTCCCATTTGTATTTTGTATCTAAACCAATTTCCAATATCTTTAATCTAAACAAAAAAATCACATTACTCCAAGCTCACATTTACTCAGAATTACTTTAATAAATCGTGTTGATTCAAAATTAATTATCAAAAGCATATCCAATCACGAATCAAGTTACAATGTATTTCCTTTGCTTTCTGAATAAGATATTATGGACCAGACGTTTGTTACCTCCTTCACTTTTCATTGCTTCAACTCACATTCCAATGGAGTGTGAAAGACTACTGTTGTACTACCTCTCATTACTATGCTATATGCAAGTACTCAGTCATTCTACAGGCATATTGCATAATATATCAGGGAGTTGAGTACTGATATTTCCCCAGCTTCTTCTTTCCAATATTTGTGCTTCTCTCGCCGTTTTCTGCCTCTGACTGAATATTATGCTTTGTGTGAAGGTGATGTTAACGGCATAGTTATTGGATCTGGAACTAATATACAAGACAATTCTCTTGTTCATGTTGCCAAGTCTAATTTAAGTGGAAAAGTCTTGCCAACTATCATTGGAGATAATGTTACTGTTGGTGAGTGAATGTGATGAATTATTATTTTGTGAATGACTTTAGCATTGTTTTAGTATGAACTCTAAGGTTTTGACACTGTGATTTTAGGTCATAGTGCTGTGTTACAAGGATGTACTGTTGAGGATGAGGCGTTTATTGGCATGGGTGCAACCTTGCTCGATGGTGTATATGTTGAGAAACATTCCATGGTTGCTGCTGGAGCTCTTGTTAGGCAGAATACGAGGATTCCTTATGGAGAGGTTTGTATGAACCTTCTGTTTTTTTTGGAGAGAATGGGAATGTGCCTTGTTCTGCTCTCTCTGTCTCTTGAAAATTTTAATTAAATGAAGTTAAACGTTTTTTTTTTTTGCAAATGAAGTTAAACTTTTTATGATTTCTTAGAGTTATAATGATAGTTGTCTAACCACACTGGCCTAAATTTGAATGGATGGTTCAAAAGGTCTTCATCTTATTTATTTGTATCAGGCATAAGGTTGTCTGTGCACCTTTAAACTGAAACACTGCTTTAAATTGCAGGTTTGGGGAGGTAATCCAGCAAGGTTCCTGAGGAAGCTCACAGAAGATGAAATGACCTTCTTCTCACAATCTGCCTTAAATTATTCCAATTTGGCTCAGGCTCATGCTGCGGAAAATGCAAAAGAACTTGAGGAGACTGAATTTGTGAAAGTCCTTCGCAAGAAATTTGCCCCTCGTGGTGAGGAATATGATTCAATACTAGGTGGTGGTCAAGAAACGCCCGCAGAGCTTAACCTTCAGGATAATGTTTTGCTAGACAAAGCTCCCAAGGCTTAATTTCTTTCTTTTTGTTCTAGTATCTTTTATGTGCGATTTTCCGGAGAATGGCTGCCGCTTTTGTTTCCTCTAAGTTTGGAGAGCTCACACTGTTATCTCAAATGTCAACACGTGCTGCGTCTCAGCCCGCGACTTTAACCATCTGTGTGCTCAATAAGAAGCCTTGCTTTTTATTTCTAGATAATGACTTCAAATCAACAGTTTGGTAATAGTTTTACAGTCATCCAGGGACACATCTACAGTTTACAGAACTGTAGTTCGAATGTATTTTTAAAATAAAGATATCAATTCAGATATGCCAGATGAAACAGTGTTTTCATGGATTATAATTATTTTTCTTTGTCCCATGTCGGTCCTATTATGTGCTGCTGGCTTAGATATCACTGATGTTTTTTTCAAGATTTTGTGCTGCCGTTTTTAGGTTTTGGCTAAAAAATATTCCGTTGCCGGGAATCGAACCCGGGTCTCCTGGGTGAAAGCCAGATATCCTAACCGCTGGACGACAACGGAATTGTTTGATAATATTGAAAATAAAATATTCTTATAGTTATTTCTGTGTTGCTTCAAAACTCTAAAGCAGTCTTGTGATAATATTTCGTTGCTAAGCCTAATAAACCTCATAGTCTTGCTCAAAATAAGACCAACAATACTATAATCCTAATTGTTAGTCATAGAAATATTCCTCGTCAAAGTATAACTATATCTTTTTCATATGTTTAACTGAATAAAATTAGAATACTTTTTTCATAGAATAAAATAGTTACTGTGCACTTGTATTTCAGATTTAATAGACTTTTTTCCCGATAAATATTTCCTCTTAACTATTTAAATTCATCATAGAAAATTATATTTTCCTTCATCTAGTAACACATATATTTTCATAAGAAACAATTTTATGAATTAGGATATGTCCTAACCAGAAATCACATGCCAATATCTCGAATAAAAGATTCCTTCCGAAAAACTAATTTATCGCAACAGAGTAAGGTATATTTATTACACTATAAACTTAAGAAAAATGAAAGATGTATTATTTGAACTGGTCATTTGTGATGAAATCCATTTTTTTCAACTACAATACTATTTTTAACTCATTCTTTTTATCATGATGTACGTGTGAAATATTTACTAATGTTGGAGATGATTAATCTTGTAACAAAACTTGATTGACTATCTTTAGTGATTTTTTTTTGGGTTAATATTTTTATTCATCAAATTTAAGCCTAAAATGTTGACTTAGTTAAAACTTTTAAATAAATATAATGGTGTTCCTTTCACACACTTTTTCAAGACAGAGATATGTATACATAAACAAAAAATTGTCGTATAAAATATAATTTGTGAAGACTGAAAAGGAAAAGAAAAATTGAGAAAAAAGTTTGTTTTTCATTTAAAAAGTAATAATCACTAAACCAAATAATCGAAATTTCTCGCGACAACGCTGAAAACTTGTGACGTGAAAACTGCCAGCATATTGTTTTCATTAAATAATAATATCGAATTTAGAAGAAACTACATGTTTAGTTTGTAATTATCATAATTTAATATGAATTAATTGGAAAAATAATTAAAATCAAGTATTGATGGTAAAGTAAAAGATTAAAAAAAAAGTAAAATAATTATAATTAATCTTATATAATAAAACTTTTAAAATTGAATTTCATATCATAACTTCTCTTGATTTAATCTCTTTATTTAAATACTTTTTAAAATTAATTTTCACATACATACATTTTCTCTCCGGGGCAACGAGATTGTCTCAAATTGATTTGATACCCTTAATAAATGTAATGGTGGCCTTTTCAATTCATACTAATTTTTATAAAAATTACTAAAAGATAGCAATAAATAGAACATTTTTTATTATACAAATTATGATAATAAAAAATTGCTGACAAAACTACATTTTAACTTTTAATCATTTAAGTGATATATTGAGAACCAATAGATAAAAATATTTTAGAAAATAAATCATTGTTATTTTTTATATTTTAAAAAATAAATACTGAGAGGAATATAAAGTAGGACTCTTGCACAAACTAAGTATGGCAATGGTATTTTAGTTTAGTAAGGTGAAGATATCCAACAAAGTCTTAAGGGTGCGTGACTTAACAGTGAATATAAAGTGGCCAACACAAGGGCCCCATTCCATTGCACCTTCCACAAGCCTCTCTTTTTGTTTCCACCATTTCAAATCTTCACAACGGTAATAGCACCAAATCTTCAAATGTCACTCAAAATCACATAATCACCCATGGACCAAAGTACTTGTTCAAATGAATTACTTCAACAATGAAAAAAAAAACAGTCAAAACATTTCAATCTTATTATCTTTTAAAATCACTTTTTAATATATATTATGCAAACACTGTTAATAAATTATATTTAAAACAAAACTAATTTTATAAAATTACATTAATCTAAATGTAATTTTATAAAGCAGAAAGTTAGTCTATTATTATTGAGAAAAGAAAAAAAAAAGAATAAAAAGTTGATTGAGACATTTACCCCTGCATCGTACAAAGTCCAAACAAACAAATCTTGCTTCAATTATACAACATAGGACAGTACTGGAATGCATCACCCTTGTTTTGTCTGCATGTTTTTAATATAAATAAATGGGCATGGACCTCGCTTCATTTCGTTTCTAGGAAACATAGATTCCCATATTTTCTACATTACATTCTTAAATTTTATTTTCACTTTTTAGAACATGACAACAACTCAAAATAGTAAAATGTTGTAACTGTAGAGAAAGAAGTGAAACATTATGGTATATAAAAGGTGCAGTGTCTAAGACCGTTATCGTCATTTCACGCTTCACTTTATGTTTTTTTTGCGGAATTTTTACTTTCTTTTCGTCTTCCCCAAACAGTTTCTGCACACTACACTTCACTCCACTCAGAGAAGCAGGAGAGTAACCATAGAGAAGAAGAAAACTAATGGCGCATTCTCGGCAACCGAACAAGCCTGGCGTTACGCTCTCTACCAAGATCAACAACAATGGGACCTTCTCCTCCAGTAAGAACCTATACGACGACGTTTACGGTGGTCCTCCGAAGTTCGGCGTTTCAACTCTCTCCCCTCGTTTTGAAGACTACGGTGAGATTTTCGGAAGCTTCCACACCGCACGAGCCTCCTCCATTCCCCTGCTCGATCTTCCCGCCGTCCACCCCGCCGAGGCCTTCTTCGATCCCCGAAGCCACTCTTTCAACTACACCGAAGTTTTCCGTGCCTTGGATTTTGAGCTTCCGTCCGACAACTTGGTCCACCGCCACACTGCTCTCGACGCTGCCTCCACCGAAGAAGCCTGGTAATGCCAATGCTACTACTGTCCAAGCTACCTGCCTTACTTCGTGTGTTTAGTTCGTGATCCCTTCGCGGGTTCTGTTTTGCCTTCTGTGAGGAGCCGTTTAGAGGATTGGAAACTGAGTTGCTTGCTGTTTTTTTATGTTTGACTCGGTTAGAGTGAGTTAATGACTTTGATTGAGGGAAATCGTCACATTTGGTTAAGGGTGGGACGTTCTTGTGATTTAATTTGATTAACTGTGTGCTTGGAAAATTAATTCTTCTATGATGAAATTGGGGTGGTTTTGTTCTTGAGGACTTTGATCTTTAGTCGCTTTTGTTTTTCCATGAAATATGATTGGTGTGTTGTAGATTAACTGTTGAAGTAGTGAACTATTTGGAGTTTGATTATGTTATATGGAATTATGGATTCGTGGTATCTGTAAGTCAACTTGTCATGCTTTAAAGTATTTTGATGCATATGGTAAAAATTGCTTAATTGCACGAAGAACATGGACACAGATTTTTGCTTTTAGTTTACTTCAAAGAATTCGAATGTTGCTTAGTTTGTATTCAATGCGAATATAATTCTGCAATATAATCATAATCTTTTTATCATTTACAGGAGTCCTGCAGAAAGTGATTCATTTTCTGAAGAGTTAGATCAATCTGCAATTAATCAAAGCATTTTGAATGGAGATCTTTTCCACTCTGTTGATGGTAATGTCGGATCGAACATTTTGTATCATAATAAGGTAAATGGTACAAGCAATGAACATATGTCAAAGGGGAAAACTCACTTGAGTAAGCTGCATGGTGTACCTGGTTTTGGACGAGGATACGATGAAACTACACAATTGCATCGAACTGATCCATCCTGTCAGGTTGCTGATGATACTGATCTTGATATAGAATTTAGTGCAGAAAAGGTGAAGGGAAACCACCCAAGGGCAACAATGGCACATCTCCGCAACTTTCCGTCTGGGGAACAGACACAGACTTTTGACAGTGATCTAAATCTTCAAAATGGAGGAAGCAAAAAGGATTCTCATTCAGGTGAGATGTTCATAACTGTGTCTGACATCAACCTTAGAAGTATGCCCTCTCAAGTGCCTCCGCCATCTCGTCCACCTCCTGTCCTGGATGCAAAAAAGGAGGACATGTGTGGATTTCATTCGAACAGCAGGCTTGTTGCTTCTGAAGAGACACCTGGTACTGGTTCACCACCTTTCTTTGATGCGGAGGATCATATAGCTTCTGCTGATGCTATGAAAGAAGCAATGCTTAGAGCAGAAGCAAAACTTAGGAGTACCAAAGAAATAAAAGGGAGAAAGAAATGGGATCGTGAAACCTATTTAAAATCAAGTTATAATGCAAAAGTTAATGAAGCAAAGATGTGTGAGGATATCACTAGATTAAGTATCTTGAATGATGAGACAACACTGGGAAGTTATGACTGGAGACATTCAAAAGCAAAATTATATGTCGCAGATGACAGGCAGGAACATAAGAAAGCTTTCCCAGAAACTATGGACAATTTAGAAGGGAAAAGAGCTGTAAACATGTTTGAGGAAAAGAACAAGATGGAATCTCGGTCATCTCAAGAATCCGATAGAAGTACTGAAGTTGGAATTTGGAAAGACGAATCTGAATTTTTTGAATTGGTGGGAATGGAAGAATCTGGAATGGTAACTCAACCCACAAAGCAGACTAAGAATTTGATGCAAGGTACTGGAACCCAAAAACATGGTCAGAAGGAAAGAGAAGCATCTAATGTGCAAGAAAAGCGTAAACAAGTAAAAGAAACTGAAGAAAATTATCAGGTGGAGGAGTACAAGATAAAATATAAAGCAACAAAAGAGGCTTGTGAACATGATGAAAACATTATGAAATCTGAAGCATCTAATGGGAAAGAGAGGCAAAGAGAACACATGAAAAGGGAAAAAATGGCCAAAGTGTTTGAGGGGGAAGAAAATGAGAAGGGTATAAAAATAGCCCACCAGCATGGAAGAATTGAAAAGGAAGAAACTGAAGCTGACCAATCCGCAATCATGGAAGACATGTGTGAGATGGGACCCCGAGAGCATAAACAAGCGGAAATCCAGAAACCCAAAGAAGTAGATAGACAAACAGCCAACGACATTCAGCTGGCCACGGGGCTCAGGGATAATCAGAAGAAACTAAGGGAGGTTGAAAAGCAACAGCAGAACGTGAATAGGCACCAGCAATCTGGGAAAAACGAGGAAAATAGAAAAACACAAGGAGAACCTTTTGCTATAGGACAAACTGAGCACGAGGAAAAACTGAAAGGTTCTTGGAAGCTGGAATATATTGATGAAAGATCAAATGTGGCTTTTGAATCAGATTATAATGAGGAAAAAGAGGTCTGCAAAAATGAAAATGAAATGAAATTTAGACTAGGTGAACGGATTCAGATGAAAAAGGGACTGAACGAAGCTAGTAAAATAGTAGAAATTGAGAAAAGCCTCAAAAGTTCTTTTGACAATGAAGAAAACAATGGAGCCGTAATACCTGCTTGCAGTTGGGATGAGAATGGAAAGCAGCTTAAGGAAGACATTGAACTGGAAGCAAATGAGATAAGACTGAAAGAGGCGTCTGAGCAGAGGGAAAACAAGGCATATGAAAAAGATCAAAGTACAAAGAAATTTGGAGATGTTTATGATGGGCATGGAGAAGGAAATAGACTTCAAGAATTAGGTGACGACAAAGGAATTCAGAAAGTTATGAATCAAACTCCAGTCCAAGAACAGATTAATAAGATTCTGAATGAGGCTCAAAAGAAAAAAGTCACTGAGAGCACATCAAGCCAAACATTTTCCATGGAAGGAAGTATACCTGTATCAAATGAGAATAGTCACCTGGAGCAATCTGACCATATTGACAAAGATGTTGGTGGAATGGAAAAAGGTAAGGGACTGAACAAGGCTTTGGATGGCAAGGAGACGAAAGACGGTGGAAACATGAATGCTAAAACACTTGATCAGACATGGGAAATAGAGTGTGATGAAGATCTAGCAAATCAGTCAACTTCCAAGCATGAAGAATTTATTAGGAAACTGAAGGTATCTAAAGAATCTATTGCTGACCAAAATATTGCAAAGATGAGAACTGAATGCAAAGTTGGAGAAAAGCAATTGAAAGGGGTAGGGGTGGAAAATCAACTGGATGACGAAAAATTCAGAGCGCATGAACAAATGACTGCAGGAGATGCAGAGCGTTCAGGAGCCCAGTCAGAAAAGGAGGGAGACACAATGACAAAGGTTGATTACAGAAGGAGCACAGAAGCAGCTGAAACTGTTGTTCAGGAGACTGTAAATGCTCAGAAAACCACTCGGTGGTTTCATATTGGTCAATCCACAGAAAGCAAAACTAAGAGTATCAATGAAACTTCTGCAATAATGAAAGATACTGAAAGGATGAGAAGAGAAAGAGAGTCAGAAAAGGATCATTGTAGAAAGATGGAAGAGGAGGGGGATACAGAAAGAGAACGTGAAAAAGAAGTTGAGAAAGCAATGCTGGAGGCTGAGAGGGAAAGGGAAAGGGAAAAGGACAGGATGGCTGTTGATAGAGCAAGTTTAGAGGCTCGGGATAGGGCATATGCTGAAGCTTCTGAAAGGGAAGAAAGGGCTGCATTTGAAAGAGCAACTATGGAAGCACGGTACAAAGCACTGGCTGAGGCCAGGGAAAGACTTGAGAAGGCATGTGCTGAGGCCAGGGACAAGTCGTACATTGATAAAGAAGCTACAGATGCAAGATTGAAAGCAGAACGTGCTGCTGTAGAAAGAGCAACTGCAGAGGCTCAAGACCGAGCCATTGAAAAATTAAAGAATGAAAGGACTGCGTTTGAATCAAGAGAACGGTTAGAGAGATCTGTATCTGACAATTTTTGTGGAAGACAAGACTCTTCGTCCTCAGTGAGTATCTGTTTAAACCTGCTATTGATAAATTGTGACATTGTCCAATAATTTCTAATGAATTAAATGACAGGATATGCTGGATCCACAGTTTCAGAACTCAAGCTCCTCCACAAGTTCCAGGCATCCATATGCACTTTATGGTGGTATGTAAAATTGAACATCCCTGCAATGCTTTAGTATATACTCTCGTTCAATATTTTACCACATCCTGCTATATAATCTTAGCTAATAAATATTTATATTTATTTGAAGCTGCCTCTTTTTCTGAGAGATCCGAAAGACAAGGCGAATCAGCTCAGAGGTGTAGAGCTAGACTGGAGAGGCATCGCCGAACAGCTGAGCGAGCAGTAAGATCTTCAATCTTCTGATGCTCACCTATAAATGCCCATAGACAATGACATAATGATGATTTTTCTGGAAATTTCAGGCAAAAGCTTTGGCAGAAAAGAACATGCGTGACCTTCTAGCTCAGAAGGAGCAAGCTGAGAAAAATGTAATCCATATAATTTTTCTCTTTGTATAAATTGTGTCTATGGCTCATTGATTACTCAAGTCTGCTGCTGTTTGCAGAGACTATCAGAAACTCTGGATGCTGAAGTAAGGAGGTGGTCAGGTGGAAAAGAAGGAAACTTGCGTGCCTTACTTTCTACATTGCAATATGTAAGTGCACGAATTCTGAACTAGGTTTATGCTGCTTCTATAACCTCCCACTCCCAATTTTGCTCATATAAGTGATACGCACAGTATAGTTTGGCATGTTTAGGTCAAGGTGATGAATCTCAAATAATGAGAAATTTATCTATCGGCATGCTTGAGCAAGATGTTTTAAGCTTCTGCAATTTGTGACCTTTTGAGTTACAATGAGCAACCATCCATTATAATCTAAAATTGGTTCCATTTTTAACTTTTCTACTTGTCAGATCCTTGGGCCTGATTCTGGGTGGCAATCAATCCCATTGACGGAGGTCATTACTTCTGCTGCTGTAAAGAAAGCTTACAGGAAGGCCACCCTGTGTGTTCATCCTGACAAATTACAGCAACGTGGAGCAAGTATTCAACACAAATACATATGCGAGAAAGTTTTTGATCTTTTGAAGGTGTGTAATGCATGCTAGCTATATTTCACTTTGTTGGTTTTATTCATTTATTATTTTGTGCAAAAAAATGTCTTGTACCTAGTATGAATAAGGAGTAGAAGAAATGTTTCCGGTTGACTAAGTTGGCAATTTCCATTAGAAATGTAATAAAACAGTTTATGAGCATTTATGTAACCGTGTAGTATTCATTGATCACATTATTTGATGAGTTCACCTTACAGTTTAAGTTTATTGCTTTTTATACTTTATCTCACGTCATTTAATGACAAAGCTTTGTTGTTCAGTAAAGCTTCACATACTTCACTAATTATACTTTATCTACTTCAGGAAGCTTGGAACAAATTCAACTCAGAGGAGCGGTAACATGCTTGCCAGCCCAGGTCTGGTTTTTTCTCCCTCCCTGTCTCCTGCAATTGTGTACAGAAGCCTCACCTTCGCTGGGCAATTCCTTGCCCGTCTTCTGAAACCTTTTATAATTATTTTGTCAAAGCCTATGTTCTGTTGTAATAGTCTCATCAAAAGTAAATAGATACATAAATTACAAAGCTGTGGAAGCAAAATTGGGAATTTTTGTTATAATAACTTATTAATAAATTTTAAGAAAAAAAAGTACCACGAAAGAAAGTGAACAAAACTGGTTGGATGTTATGAAGCCAATATCTGACAAGATTGCCTACTTACCATAGTTCAGTGGTGCAACGTTCGCTGCAGTTCACGTTACACGTCTTATCATGCATTAACATTGGTAATTATCATCATTAACATTGAAATAAACTACGTCAATCGAAGTTTTATTAATCGAAACAGCGCATTCTTGCTTTTGTCCATTTTGTTGCTGAGAATTGCCGACTGTCGGCATATCCTTCCTTTGGTGATTATAAACCAACCTATTTGTCATTCCAGTTTTATAACTGATTTAGTATTTTTCACTTCTAGGCACCACTATCTTAGAGTTGGAAGATCTAGCTACAGCTTGAGCATGACTTCTACAAAAATTCTTATACATTTTAAAATGATGAATTGCTCAACAATGGTGAGGGTGAGGGTGGAAATAGAAAGAGGAATAACATGTCAGAAGGCCAGTAATGACCAATGTTGCTATATACCTGGAATGCAACAAGGGTAATACTTATGATCATTGGGTCTAACTAATGTGACACAATACAACCCCATCAAGCTACATTTACAAGTTTGCACTAATCTTTCCTCCCATGGTTAATCTGCAATCAATATGGTTAATATTTGTAGTTTCTAGCATTCTGGTATCCGTGCTGAATATTTGGTGATGTATTCTCATGTGTTGGAATTCTGGCGGAAGTTCAAGTTAAAGGATCAGTCAAGGTGCGACCACTCTTTCCCTGGAAATGCTTAGTGCCACTGGTTTTTAATACGGGTCTGTTGGGAGGAAAATAAGTTTTGCTCTCTGCCATTGTGGGAGTGGATTTCCTTCTATCTTTAGGTGTTTCAGAATGTGTCAGTAGGTCCTTTTTTGTCTCACTCTTTGAGGTTTTCCTTTCCTTATAAAAATCAGGTAGTGGCCTTGCTTTGAAGCAAAAGCTTTCGCGTAGTTTCTAATAATCTCAGTCTCTGTTTTCTCCTTGAGTTTGGTATGCAGCTGCACTTTTTGTGCTTCATTAGCATTGAACTTTTCTTCAAGTTTCTTCTTTCTTCTTGCAGCCCTTTCTTCTGTCCTCAAGCTGAAAGGGGATGATATAAGTGGGGACTTCATTCTGTTTTCTCCGGAAAGAAAACTCCATTTAGGACCACCCGTGTGTGCTGATGATAAATCAAGAGGAGTTTTGTTCCTTTTCTTTTCAATTAATGGGGTCAATGAAAAAATGCTTTTGAACCTCCTTGGAAGCCATAGTTGGAGTTCTATAGGAGACAAGATATCCTTTGAAGCCTTGGAAGGACCAGCATATTGTTCATTGGTGTAACAAATCTCTTCTGAAAGAAATAGCAGCAGTTGACTTAATAGGTGTAGCTATGAACTTGGAAGATTTATTGCTCATTGGTGTAGCAATGTTATCTCTTCTGAAAGAAGTAGCAACTATGGGTTTAGCAGGTGTAGTGGTGAACTTGGAGGTTCCATTTGCAGATTTTATGCTCATTGGTGAAGCAATGTTTTCTTTCTTGAAAGAAATAGCAGCCGTGGACTTGAAAAGTTTAGAGGGGAACTTAGAGGTTCCATTAGCCTTTGACGACTTTAAGGAAGAAACTGGGGGTTTCTTCTTGCCCACACTAGCCAAAACTTCCTGATCAGATATAGATACCTGCTTCACTAATGGTGTCAAAATTGGTGTTTCAATTACACTAAGCTTTTCATTTTGCTCCCTTTGTGCATCTAGATCTTCAAGCTGGTTTTGCAATTCAACCTCCATTGAATTTCCTACAACGGCAACTTCTTCCATCTCTGCCTCAGTTCCCTCTACCTTGAAACTTTCAGGCGTAACACTTGCCTCTACACTGGCTGTGAGTCGGACCATGGCATTATTCTCATTGGAGGTAACAGTCAAAACCTTTGCATCTTGCTCTACCTCGACAACCATTTAAGAATTTGGACTTATTTGTGAATTATGATGACAGTTGTCATTGTCACGTTTCTTGTCATTGTCAATTACTCCCTCGCCTTCTCGTCCAGTGGCATTGTTATGTGCCCCATTATTTGCTTGTTCATGCAAGGCAGCAACCTTCTGAGCAGCAAGTTTCCTGTAGTGAGCTTTTCTTCTGTGCAACAGAACCAGGTCTTGAGTACCTCTGTGCTTCCTCCACATAGCGGTTGTGGGACATGCCAGGGACTCTGACATGAACCTCCCAAACGAAATTGACTGCCCAAGTGCATGAATTGGGTTGTTCTCGTTGGCTTCATTGGAAATTCCTGAAGCATAACAGATTGGTTGCTGCATGAGACAAGTCGAGTCCCCCCATGTTTCACTGCAACGTCGAAACCTCGAAAGATCCAAACTTTACCACATTATTATTATGATTCCCTTCGTTATCGAAGTTTTATTAGTTAGTTCCATAGGCATGGACGCAACTATCAAACTGTTTCAGGAAAGGGAGAATGTGACCAAGGTGTTGCTAAATTCAGTTGAGTTTGAACTTTTTGCCCTTGTTAAAGTTGAGATTGAGTTTATCTCAGATATCAAACTTTGAAACTTGACACGATTAAATGCCATACATTAGAAGGTTGGACCGAAAAGCATCACGAAAACAATGACAATTGTTGCAACACAATATGGGCTGTATTTTACATGTCGCAATCTGCTTGTTTATTCGATAGAGCAGCTTATAGTCAAGTCCCACCCCCAACCAAAAAATATTATAAATCAATTATTAATTGAATTGGTGTTACTTTTTTTTAAAAAAAAATGTAATGAATAACACATACAAGATTAATATATAACATGCTAAATTAACTTTTCACATTCAATTATATAAAAATACAAAAATAATTAGAAGGTATACATAACCACTTCTTGGAAAATTACCGCAGTTTATTAAACAATTAACATCAAACTCCATTGTCGAAATACCACTCTCCTATATTTTTATTCCTTTTTATTTATTTATGTAGGTTTTGGGGATGTATTTGACCCATAATTAGCTTAATGAAAATGTAAATGTAATACTTTTATAATGTCTAGTGGTAAAAAACAAAAACAACAAGCAACATATTAAAATTATCCATCCATCAGTCATTTTTCAACCAACTGTGCATGTGCATGTACATGTGGATTTGCTTGCTTGTGTGGGCATGTGTTCAAAGTCGTTAATGTATAACAGAAGAAAACCTTAAATTGCAGTCAAGAATGTTGGGTAGCCATTCTCAAATTGATTCGAAGTTTGTGATGCCTTTGCCCTAAATTATATTGTCTCAGTCCAAAGCTGTCTAAAAATATTTTATGGTGTGGAAAAACACTAGCCAAATCAAACTGTGTGTTTGAAGTAGACCGCTATTGATTATTTAGAATTTACACAAGGATGCCTACATCATGAGCATTTATTTTATTGGAAGTGCTAAATAGCAAAAAACCATTTGTCCGAAAACAACGAACTGATAAACCGACTAATCACTTCATAGATTATAGGTGCAAGCATCGATTGGTTAAAATTTAACACTTTGATAGTTAGAAATTGGGGAAAGAGGAAGTAGAAGAAGGTGAGTAAAAATTAAAAATATTGATTATTTGGGTAAAACGAAAAGTACAGAGAAATTGAAAAAAAAAAAAAGGTGGAGCTGATTATGAAACACATAATTGTTCAAAAGATACGTAATCTATACAAACTGTCTTTCTAACTGTTTTTTTTAGCATACACAGAGAGGTAAATGAAAGGGTATTAATGTGCTTTATGAAACCGTTTTTCTAACTCTCCTTTGGTATATGAGTATTTATCCTCTTAGATGACTTTCTCAGTCATGCCATCTTGTCAACTTTTTCCACCAATTCATTTGAATGTTTCAATATTTCATGTGCAAGTAACAAATATTTAATCCAGACATCAATTAATGGGCACTTTGACTGAGGAAACAAAGCTTGGTATACCAAGAAAAACGAAAATGTCATATTCGCAATTTATTTTTTGAATTTTCTCTCTTTGTCAAGGATAGTTCATGATTTTCAATTAATTGTGGATGTAATTTTGTTGGGACGGCACAAAAGTCAACCAAAATTAAGTCACTACTGATGTTTTGTACACAAAACATTGAAAACAAAACACCAAGGATAACATCAAAGAGCACAAATGAAGAAAAGTGGAACCAAACCTAGTATATAAAATGTCCTCTATCATGCTACAATTTATCTCTCATGCTCAACTCTCACCAACCATTTTCCTTTCATTTACACATTCCTATTCTAAAAACCAGAAGTATTCTTTCTCACTCAACAGAATCCAACATGTTTAGATCCACAAGTACTCGGAAAAGCCCTGCCAGGTATGAGAAATTAGATAAAGAACATGGTGACAGTGGAACTTCAAATGAGGATTTTAAGAGGAGCACAAGTTTGCCTTCTCGGGCTATGGCTTCAAGCTTTGGAGAGATGAATCTACAGAGAAACCCCACAAAAAAGGGCAGTAGTAAACCTAAGGAGAAGAGTCACCCACTTCTGAGCTTCTTTGATTTTCGGCGGAAGAAGAAAACAACAGCTAGGCCTGAATTTGCTAGGTATCTTGAGTATGTGAAGGAAGGAGGCATGTGGGATATCAATTCCAATAAACCTGTCATCTATTACAAATGATACTTATCCCAGGTTTCAAACTCAAGTGTTTCTGCTATATTTGTTGAAAGAATTAGAGTTTGTTCCTCATCGTTAATGTATGAATCAAATGCAAATATTGTGTTCATCTTCCTATTGCTTCTTGTTGAATTTCATGACGTAAACTTTTGCTTTACAAATTGAATTCTAGGAGGCCAGATAAAAGGACACTACACATTCAACATCATTCTTCTTGTCATGATGTCATCTTTTATGAAAGTTTATTTTAGAGATGGGTTATGTATTATATACCTCTTAAATTCAGGATTCAGAACTTGAGAATGGGATTGCAAAATTTTGTATAGATTAGAGGAACATGTTTACAAATTTACGCAAAAATTCATGTAAGAATATGAACACTAGAAGATGTGAGCACATGCAAGAAGAGTGATGAATTATGCATGGTGCGGAGCCGCAATCCCTGACCGCCCCCATGACGTGAACAAGTGAGAATAAAGCTATTTGACCCTTCATTTTCAAGCTTATTTTGAATGTTGATTTCATCATATGCATTTAACATGGTTAGAAGAGAAAAAATATCTATAGTAAACACAAGTTAACGTATAGGAATGATTTTACATTAAATTGTCAAAAATCTGATGTTATATTAGTGCACTGTAAGAAGATGTGGAATTAGCTTCCAAAAGCTCACGTTGGCATGAATGCGACGTCATTAAAATCCTCTAAACGGACTGTAACACGACGCAAATGATTTATAAACTATTATAATAAGTTAAAAATCGTAAAACTATTTAAATTGTTATAAAAAAATTCATGTGTCTAAAATATAAAAAATATTCATAAATAAAAAACGAAAATATTATATTATATTATTTATTTTATTTAAGAATTAGATTTTTTGTGTCTATCTTTGAAACACTATTAATGTATTTAATTAATTAAATAAATGAAGATTATTGAATGAGTTGACACTAGTTGATACTATTATTATTTATTTTTTAATAAAATGCGTGCTACCATTGGTTTGACAGATCCTATGGTATTAATATTTTTTGAATTTAATCATCATGTCTTAGCGTTAGTCTAGTTGACCTCTAAGTTACGTGAGTGGTTAAAATTTAATGAAAACTCCAGCTCTCTTCATTACATTTATAACATCACTTTCCCTTCTCAAAAGTTTGGCAAACCCAAACTTTCCGGTTTAAAAATCTTAGAAGCTTGTTTGAATAAAAAATTGAAGCAAAAGATGAATGAAAGATTATCGGTAAGTAGCAATTATTTCATAATCCGATAATATATTTAGTCAATAAAGCAAATAATCTGAAAGAATGGGAACAAAGAGATTCTGAGCAATTATTTCATAGATGAAGAGAAAAAGGAAACTTACAACTTTTTCGTGGACTGAGATATGTAGTACCATCTGGAACTGGCTCAGTATTGTTGTGACTCTTACAAAATAGTTGCTACAAGCTCAAAATTTGTTCTTACTAACTGAGAACACTTACACATAATGATTACCTACAACAAAGAGTATATGTGAAAAAACTTGTATTTAAGAAATAAATAAAAAAAACTGAGGAAATCGAGCCTTTGCGTGTCGCTTCTTGAATAATTTACCACCGATTGATTATCTGCTCTAAATTGTCATATTTTTGTTTTTTAAAATATTTTGTTTATGAATTTTTTTCTCAACGATTTTATAGACTTACACGATGTTCTAAGTCTTCGTGGGCATCGAATTGTTCAAGTATAATTCTTTCCATTTAAAGTGGGGAATCTATTCCAAATTAGTCAATTATGTATTTATCATATAAGCCTTTTTCTTTTTGCTTTCATAATAATGCCTCCTAACATTTTCATGATTTTGTCATATATATAATCATTATTTGTTATCTCTCTAAATTAATGATATTATTGATATTAATATGTAATTTATATTTTATCTTCACCTTAAATACAAAAAAATAAATAAGACTATAAGCTAGATTTTACTATTTGTTATCTTTTTATGTGAATACATCATGACTCTTTTACTCCTTATCACTATTTTACAATTTATGTCTATATAAAAATATATCTCCTCAATTTTAGTATAACTGAAAGCTAATATTTGTATAGTTAAATTTGAAGAGGTAATTATTTTTATAAATAATTCAAAATAGTTTATAATAAAAAATGTTTTGATCAACATTTTTTGAAAAGATGAAATTTAAAAATTTTATAAGAGTAATGATTTTCCTTGAGGTGTTGCTCACTTAATATGAGACATTATTGGGTTAAGTATTTTTCAATTGATATTAGTTAGGATTTTTGTTTATTGATTTTAATAAAAAATATTTTTTATTTAAATAATTAGTATTATTTTGGTTATAGATACTCTTATTTCATATACGAAATTAGTTAGAATTGTTTGAATTAATATTTGGGAGACTATTTTTTACTAACATGAACAAGCTCTTTTTTATATATGTGTCATAATTATTGTTTAGAGTTTGCATTGTAGAGTTTAAGAAATGTTTTTTTAACAAATGTGAATTAGATCCTTTTTCATAAATGTCATAATTACTGCTTGGTTGATTCTTGTAGTAAATTATTTTTCATCTACACAAATATTATTTTTTATTAATAATTTGTTAGAATTATTTTTCCAAAACTAATTAAGAACACTTTAAATTAACATCAACTAGGATTATATCTTTTAACATTGACTAAAAGATTTTTTCAGACATTAATAAAAAGTAAAAAACACAATGTTGTAAAAATAATTTCAATTGATATTAGTGTAAATAACTATTTTGGACATAAAAAAAATCTTAGTTGACGTATATTAATAAAAAAAATTGTCAAATTTAATTCAAAAACTCTTGACATTGACAAAAAAAAAAAAACACTTAAGACAAAAGAAAACTATCAATAATATATTTTTAATTATTAATAATTATTTAATTTATAATTTTTTCATTAGGTAGTAATTAATTTTTTTTATCCAAAACAGATTATAAAATTCAATATATTTAAATTACTTTGGTCAAACAAAACAAGAAATTTTAAAAACGAAACAATTTAAAATAAGACTAATTTAAATTTAAAATATTTAGATATCTCAAGTAAAATTCAATATCAAGCACACATGGTGAAACAGAATTTATGAAGCAAATATTATTATTAATAATTATAATATTATTGAACTTAATCTTGTGCAATTTTAAATTAAACCAAAAAAACTCAATATGCATAAAATTAAAAGCAGTAAACCTTGTTCTTCTTTGAACTCTTTTTTATTGTAAAATATTTAAACTTAAACTAATAAGACAAGGTTTTCGGACACAATAACATTATACATTTTATATATATATTTTTTTTATATATAAGTAGCATGACTTACTTAACCTTTTGACATATTAAACATTTAATTATATAAATGTCATATAGATAAGTCATGACATTGAAAAACACGTGTAACATTCCCACAAGACTAATATAATTTCATTTTCAAGTTGAAAAGAGTATTCAAGGAGGATAAAAAGCATATCAAAATCATATCCTTGTCAATATAAAATTCAAATAATCAATATACAATATCAAATTATAAATTTACAAAATTCTGTGCTGGTGCAACCCTGTAACGATCATTCAAACCCTCCAATTCTTAAAAGGGACAGATATATCTTTTAACATATGGCAATCATAAAATCTCTTTGTGAAATCATTAGTTAGACATAAGTTTATTTAAATTCCAAATTAAAACTATAAATTTCAACAAATAAATAAATTAATTTGAAGAAGTATTTGTATAATATGGAAATCAGAAACATGTAAGAGCTTTCACTCACTTGAGTTCAAACTTATTAACTTTGTTTAAATGTTGTATACATTTCCTTTTTTAAAGTTAGTGAGTCTTTATATTATTAATTTTGTTATTTATATTCAATCTATTTAATGTGGACTTAAACTTATATTTTAAATCTTAACACTAATAATAATAGAAATACTTTTTCTTAATACTACTAATAATAGCAGTATATTCATATTTTTGTAATAAGCATATCATACTTTCTCACTATAGTAAGAAGATTTTATCATTTTATTGGTGGGGGTTAGATTATTGAAGGATACAAAAACCAATTTTAACATATGATGATAATTTTTTAAGATGATTTATTTTCAAACTAAAATTAGAAAAAAATATAAACTAAATTTTACTAAATTTGAGCTATCATGTCATTTTTAAATGTTCAAACTATACATGCACTTTTATTCTTTATGCTATAAACGAAATTACTTGTAATGTTTTTCAATATTTATTATTTACTTAAGTATGGCTTTTGTTTAACATAAACTAAATACATCTTCATGAACGTTAACATTACATTTATGGTTGTTATCATAATAATAGTTATTTTTTCATTCTAAAAAATTTCAAAATCTTAAAGCTGAAAAAATCTTGGGAACGAAGTTCAAATTTCAAATTCTGAAAGGAGTGTGTTTGGCAAGAGGGCTTTCTCCTTCTATTTGTTTTACCTAGGGAAAGATATTTATCCGCCTTCATTAAACGGCATCGTGCTTGATTGGGATTTTTTTCTGGTTCCGTGGAATTTAATGGGCTGGGCCAAGGAGGGTCCACAAAAAAGGAACCCAAAAAGAAAAAGATTCTAAAAATGCCAAGAATAGAGATAAAGAACGATAGAGAATAGGGTCAAAAATTCCCAAAAAGTAAGAGAAACCCACAACTCAACTCAAGAGGCGGTCATCACTTACCTTTCTCTCTAATAATCTATTTTTAAAACTATTTATAAAAGAAGTTACAGATTTACCAATAAAATAAAAGGAAAAAACAGACACGAAACATAACACAACAGAAACAAACCATTTGATTTCTTGGAAGACAGGTTAGGTTGGTTGGTTGGGTGTTAAATATATACGTTCAACCTAGGACGTTGGGTGAAACAGCACAACACAACAGTCGCCACCGATAACACTAAGAAACATCTCCAAATTTTTATGCTTCCCGCCTCTTCCTCTGTTCGCTGTTCACTCTCTTTCTAGCTCAGCTTTCTCCTTCATTTGCACTTTCTTTCTTCTTCTAGGTATGTTCTCTTTCTCACGCATCTCAGCACTTCTTTTTTTTTTTTTTTTTTTTCATCTGTTGATGTTTTCTTCACGTTGGGATGGTTGTTTGAATTGTATTCTGTTTCTGAGACCAGTTTAGGTATCCGGTTATTTCGTTTGGGTGTCTCTCTATGCGGTTTCTGTTTTGTTCTTGTTTCCCGATCTTTCTGGGGAAAATAATATGTAAATATCATTTTGTTATGTGCTTTGTTTTTAATATGTCAAGGGAAGGATGAATATGGCATGAAATTTTTTTATTATGAGTTTTTACGACAACAATAAAATTGTGTTTTTCCTGCTTGTGACAAAATTAAATTAGATTAATTGAAAAAAAAAAAATGTGTTTTGAATTTTTGCCCGCTTCAGTGCAATTTCTCTACATATGGCGGTGATTTGGATTGGGGTGGACGGAATGATCCTTGCATTTCTTCTCTTAGTTTGTACTTATCTGAAGAAGAACAAACAAAATTCAATTTTGTTAATTTAGATTAGATTCAATCGTTCAATGAAATTGTGTACTTGAATTATAGCATTAGGGTTGTGGAGAGATTGCTAAGATTTGTACTTGAGTGGGAAACTTTATTGAGTTGTTATTTTTATGGCTTTGTGGTTTGTAGAGCAATGTCTACCTTCACCGCCATAGCACTGGATAGGTTGATAGAGCCGGGAGCTTCAAATCCAGCTGATAAATCTACTCCAACTTCAATTCCTATCCCGAACTCACAGAAGCTAGAGAGGAGTACTAAAGCGCCTGCCAATAAAAGTAAGGCTCCTCGTCCTCCATGGAAGCCTGCACTTTATTCCACTCCTGTGGTCACACCCCTTCCGGAAACGCCTTCCTCGTTCCCTCCTTCACCATACATCATCAACCACAAACGTCGTGGCCCAAGTCTCCTCATCAAGAGTTCCTCTGATGTGGATATTCGTGATGATGAAAATGTTAATGAAAAGAGCTTTGATGGTGTTGTTGCAAGTTCAGCTGGTGACCTCCATGTTACTTTTGCAAACACTGAACTTGTTAAAGAGGATAAGGTGCATGGTGCCTATGACGGCGAACTGGATAACAGCAATGGTGCTGAACTTGCATGTCCCAGAGAAGCTGGAAGTAGTAGCTTAACAGATTATTTGCTCAAGGAAAAGCCACAGCCATTGAATTTGGACAGAGTTAGAGAGCTTGAAGACTTCTTTGATCCACCAGAGTCGTTGAGTTTCGCAAGCAACACAGATGGGGAAGAGAATGCAGCAGATCTTTCTATGAAATTTAGCAGTCCTATTGGGGAGTATTATGATGCATGGGAAGGTAAATTGTGTTAGCTTTACTATTTCTTTTACTTAGGAGCTATCAATCTTATGGCATATTTATATACTGGAGGAAAAGAGGATTATTCATATCTATTAGCTTACTTGGCTCTTTTCTTTCTGTAGAATTTTCTTCCACCGGCATGAGTCAAATTTCTACACAGGATTTTGACACTGAAGTTGAATTGCGTGAAATGAGATTAAGTCTGTTGGTGGAGATTGAGAAGCGGAAGCAAGCCGAAGAATCCCTAAACACCATGAGAAGCCAATGGGAAAGTATTAGGCAAGGATTATATAAAGCAGGAATTATTTTGCCTGCAGAGCTTACTTCTGTTTCGAAGGATGAGCAGGTGATTTCTGATGGTGTGGAAGATCTATGTCAACAAATTTATATTGCCAGGATTGTATCAAATACCATTGGAAAAGGAATTGCCAGGGCGGAGGCAGAGGCAGAGATGGAAGCTCAATTAGAGGCAAAGAACTTCGATATTGCCCGTCTTTTGGAACGCCTACGTTGTTATGAGACCATGAATAGGGAAATGTCTCAGAGGAACCAGGAAGCAGTAGGTGAGACTCTTCATTTAATTGGTCTATAACATTCTTCATGTTCATATTATCTTGATAATCTGTTAATCTCATTTATGTTTTTGGCTGTCTTATCTAGAGATGGCACGGCGTGAGAGGCAAAGGAGGAAAAAGAGGCAGAGATGGATTTGGGGCTCCATCACAACTGTGGTTGCTCTTAGTACTGTTGCCTTAGCATGGTCTTATCTCCCTACGGATATAGGGTCATCCTCTGCTGAACGTGATCTAACTCCTGAACATGATGATGTAGCCAAGTAGTTCACAACATAACCATTAGCTGCAATGCTGTATTATGTAGGAGAGCGCAATAAAAGTTTTACATGCCACCTTCAGTCAACTTCCTCTTTTTGATCAGTAGCAATTTTGTGGCAGTCTGAGGGTGCTAGCGGTCTCACTTGGAAATTGAGACCACGTTTAACCTTGTGATCCATCTGGCACAATGCTCTCATGATAATTCTCTGGTTAGTAGAATTCTGACTTGATTGAGCCTTGTCTATGTTGGTTGGTATTAGTAAAATACAAATTTTTGTAATTCGTTGACACTACTGGTAGACCTAGGTCACAGATGCATTCCGTTAGCGATTCAGATAAATCACTGCTAATAGAAATAATCCTACTCTACGTATTTGCTGTGTAATGTGAGTCAGTTGTATTTGGATTTTCCAGAACAGTGCACCGGAAAAAAGTTGCCCATTCAAATTTATACAGTAGGCAATTGAAATGTAGATGTGTCGATAATTTAGTAGTTGGTAATTTACTATTCAACAATTACTAATTTTTATCACATTTTTAACCAGCTCGTAGCTCAAATTTTAAACAGGCTTATACAGTTTTGAATGTTATAAACAAAGTTCACCGAAAGGATAAAGATAAAATGTTACTACGAAATGCTAAACTTTAACAATTTTGCTGCGGCAAATTTAGCTAACAATTTTTGTGTGGAAGGAGTTGGGTGCAGTTGGTCTACAATAATCTTTTAACGCAATTTTGTTTGGAACTTGTCCGAAATAAGACTAGTATATTGTATTTGTGTATAGTCGTTGCAATGAGGTTAGAGCCTACTGATTCATTTTTTCATTAGCCAGAAGAAATTATATAAATAATGTATAAGGGTGTCTGATCTTTTTATACCAACATAGGTAACAAAAGGGAAAAACAAAGATGGTCTATTGAATCCAATTTTCCAAGCTTGCATTTATTTGTTCAATAGGCATAAACCAGGACAATAGATCCATACAATTTGTTGGTGCACTAACCTTCCATATAGCAATGAATAGACCGTAAAATTGCCATCCACAATAACAGTGATAAAGCTACAAGTATGGATATTTAGTAGTATATATTCCAGCGGGATACGCCCATCTCTCAATCTCCTAACATTCATGTTATCCAACCATTTCCTAATAATTTTATTCTCTTGGCCGATAAAAAAAGACAAATTTTTATTGGATTGTTATACTTCAAGAGATTTCCAGCCACTATATCTGGATTGATGATAGTCTGTTGGACTGAAGGCATCCTTGAATCCATGACACTCATTTTTTGTACCAAAATCTCAATTGCGAAAACATGTATTACATAAATTTCTAGCTCAGTGAGTTGTATGGTTTTACGTAATTTACTTTAAAGATAATGCAACTTATCTTTTGGGTATCATCTCTTTAGTTATAAGAGCACTTTGTAATAAATTCCTTTCTCCTAAAAATGCATTTTGCAACCACTTTGTACTTCCATCCTACTAGTTTATATTTCCCTAAACCTTGTGCGTTCTCTCTTTGGTATAAGTTTGATGAAAGAAGCATTCCCACCATTTGGAGATTTACCTTGTGAATGAAAATCTTCTAGGAATTTCAGCATATCTTCTAGGATATATATATATATAATTTGACTGGTTCGAGACTAAGGAACTATATACTTATTGTGGGAATTCGGTCAACACTACAGAGATTATTGACCAAACGTTCAATCACCTATATTTATAAGATAAAGAAAACATATTTATATGTATGAATTTCTAATGTATTAGAAAAACTTTTAATAAATTAAAACATAACACTGGATGATAAATGACGTTCACAGAATTCAAACAATTAAAAATGTGGACCAATGACAAAACCATACATGAAGAAAAATATTTTTATGCTTATAAATAAACTTGAAATCTCCGTATTAATGACAACTCAAATCGAATGTTTTCATTCAGAGTCTCTTCAAACAGTAGTAATTTAAAATTGTTATCAAAAGTAATCATTAATAAGCGACAATTGATTAATGTCACTTTTAAATTTATAATTAAAAGTTAGATGATGACATTTTTAATGGTCACAAATTAGTGACAATAGTATAAATCAGAGGCAAACGAGCAAGTTGAAATAACTAAAAAAAAATGATCATTTATGAATAATGGGAAATTTGAACAAAAATTAAGCTGAAGAGAAACACGTTGAAGCATTAAACGAGAAGTGTATGGTGAAGTGACGTGTATGAAAACCTAATGGGAGAAACATAAGATGATATGGTGTAAAAAGGGTGTTTGATTTCCTCATTTATTGCGCCAATCGTGGACATATCCTTCCGAAACACTCTTCCCACGCATTCAGACGTGCTCTCTCCGTGCACCCACTCTTCACCTTATCCCCACCAAACATCACTTCTTTCCCTACCCTATTCATCACATATCTACATACCCTTTAAATACCTTCTTTTTTTATACATTTCTCTTCTAGAAAAAGTTAATTAATTTTTAAATATTTTATAATTTTAAATTTTTTATTAACAAATTTTATTTTATCAAATATTTAAAAATATTATATTTTTTTAATTGAGTCTCTATTGTTTAATTCTACAGATAATTTAGTTAAATATTCAGAATATTATAAAACACTTCCTTATCCTTTGTTTATTTACCCAGATTTCTTTATTCTATTATTAAAAGCGAATCCCAGAGGCAAATGTAGTTAGTTGAGAAACTGAATGTTAGATATTATTATCCAACCTCTACCGACTCGGCTAGGTCTATTCCAAGCATATGGCAATGCAAATGGTTGGGTCGGGACAGAAAAAGAAGAGGACATGGCATTATAAGTAGTGGAGGACCCCATGAAACTAACGCTGCTATAACACCAGATGCTGCTGCTAACCATGGCTCCAATTTGAGTGTTATTCTTATCAGAAAAAAGTGTTGCTGTCTCTATGTGAAAGAAAGTATTTATACCTTTTTTTTAAACTTAGACGAAAATATTCAAAAATATTTAAAATAATAAAAATATTATTAATTATTGAATATTTGTTATTTAATTAATTATTATTATATAAATACTAAGCTATATTTGATTGGATTATGTCGATTAAATTTTATACGCATAAATTGAATGGGTGTAGTTACAAGTGTTGACCAAAGTATTCCGCGTGGTGGATCAGATACTGGATAGACAGAGAAACGCAGAACAAGAGAAAAAGGAAGCAAATGTTAATTAATTCCCTCATAGTACTACAACCAGTTTCTTCTAAACTTATTGTTCTTATTTCTCATTTTTATGCAGTGAAAGTTGTAGGTTTGCATTTTTTTTCACTGACTCTGGATGCATGTGTCATCCAATGGACAATGCATGTGTATTCCATATGTTTCAGATCCGTTCAGCACGTTGGGTTACTGTCGGTGCAGTTCAACCAGTTAGTTGCATAATCTTCTGCGTTAATCACACTGCCTCCACTCCATTGGAGATGCCATGGCTATAGATGGTTTGAAAGAAATATTTTTCTTAATTTTATAGTCATAAAAAATACATTCAATAATTGTTCTTTTAATTAACACATACATAACAACTAAATAAGCTTCACGAAAATATCGTTGTTAGGTTTAAGTGAAATCGTTCATCCCGTTTATTGTTGTCATTTTTCATTGCAAAAGTTGGTAACACTGTTCTCTTTCATAATGCCTCGTTAAAAAGTACACGAGTTGGTTTGCCTCTTTTTCATTTATACCAATCCTGTGTCGGCAGTTATAAGAGTCGTTTTTTCTTCTAACTTGCAAAATTGGTTTCTCATTTTCTAAATTTATTTAATAACATGTACATCAAGCCTACAAATATATATTTTTTCGTTCAATGAGAATCTATTAAATGAACATTTAATTAAGCTTACCCTAACCTGCAATAAAACAACCTATGATACGGATTATTTTAAACTATTGCAGCTAAGATCACACCACCTTCCGCGTTTTGGAACAAGAATAATTATAATAGGAAATGACTGCAAAACATGAATGAACTAACGGACAAATTTAGGAATAAACATTACTTTTTTTTGTCACTTGCAGAAATCCCACATACTCTAGTTATAATCTTTTTAAAATTTACCATATATATATATATATTGCATTTTAATTTGTAATCTAGAAGACAAACCCGCTTTTCACTTTTCAGGTTCTTAGCAGCTGCCAAAGAGCCGAACTTTTGCTTTTTCTCTTATCTCTACAAACAAGCATATAAACAAGAAGAGAAGCCATAGATGAGTTTGTGAAAGAGAGTGAACAAGAGATGAAGCATTTTGCCTTGGTCTTTCTTTTGGCCATTCTGGTCCCTCAGGAGTGTTTCCATGCCACCGTGGAAGCAAGGGATGGTTTCGTCAGAACCAGAGGCATCCACTTCACGCTGAATGGATACCCTTACTATGCAAATGGCTTCAACGCCTACTGGTTAATGTACACAGCTTCTGACCCATCTCAGAGGTTCAAGGTTTCAAATGCCTTCCGAGAAGCAGCAAGTCACGGCCTTACTGTTGCTAGAACTTGGGCCTTCAGTGATGGTGGTTACAGACCCCTGCAATATTCCCCTGGCTTCTATAATGAGCAAATGTTCATGGTAAAAGACCAAGACTTTCGACATTTTTTTTGCCCTTTAACATGTCATTTCTTGTTGGGTGTATTATGTTCATAGTTTTATTTTCAATTTCTCTCTGTTTGCTGGTGTGAAGGGGTTGGACTTTGTTATATCTGAGGCCAGAAAGTACGGAATTAAGCTCATACTGAGCTTGGTGAACAACTATGAAAACTTTGGAGGCAAGAAGCAGTATGTGAACTGGGCTAGAAGTCACGGGCAGTACCTTACTTCAGATGATGATTTCTTCAGGAGCCCTGTTGTTAAGGGTTACTACATGAACCATGTCAGGGTTAGTACAGTTTCTCCTCTTGCTTGGTAAAATTGTATGTGCAGATTAGAACCTTCGATAGTGAAATTTGCTTCCTTTAACGAGACAAGTTCTTGTACTTTTTGTCTCTTCCATCTAATATACATAAAATACAAAGGCAATAATCTCTTATTATAATAACCACTTTGGCATTTTGTTCCGCTCATAACTCTTAAGATAAAAGTGTTATACAATATGAGAACAGGAAGAGTATTTTTTGCTCTTGGGGAAACATAATTTCAAGTTCTGAATTTGGTTCATCCTTCACAGACTGTTCTTAACAGATACAACAGATTTACCGGCACCCATTACAAAGATGACCCAACCATCATGGCGTGGGAGCTTATGAACGAGCCTAGGTGTACATCGGATCCTTCAGGAAGGACTATTCAGGTCAAATATTTTGTTTCCCTTCCACACTTTTCTTTTTTCTTTTTGCACTACTTTATTCAAAAAAAGAAATGAAAATTTGAAGGACATGATTAGGACAAATTAACCGAAAGTCTGTAGTAAAGACGCCAATCACGGGCTTGGTTTCGTTATCAATCACTTTTTTGTTTGATTATAGGCGTGGATCACGGAAATGGCTTGGTTTGTGAAGTCGATAGACAGGAACCACTTATTGGAGGCAGGACTGGAAGGGTTTTACGGTCAATCAACACCACAGAGAAAAAGATTGAATCCTGGTTTCGACATAGGCACAGACTTCATTGCAAATAACCGAATCCCAGCCATTGATTTTGCAACTGTCCACTGTTACCCCGACCAATGGTTAGTTTAGTTAGTTAGTAACTAACTAAGAACAGTTAATAACATTCTCAAATTCATATTTTTAATTTGATTGCACCATAAACAGGGTATCGAACTCCAACGAGCAGTATCAGCTTTCGTTCTTGAACAACTGGCTCAGTGCTCACTTCATGGACGCGCAATACGCTATAAGGAAGCCGATTCTGGTGGCAGAATTCGGGAAATCGTTTAAGGGCTCGGGGTACGAGAGGGATGAAGTGTTCAATGCTGTGTATTACAAAGTATACGCTTCGGCTAAGAGAGGAGGAGCCGCAGGGGGAGCGTTGTTCTGGCAGCTTTTGACGGGGGGAATGGAATCTTTCCAAGATGGGTATGGAATCATGCTCGGGCAGAGTTCCTCTACGGCCGATCTCATTGCGCGCCAGTCTCGGAAGCTGTATCTGATTCGGAAGATCTTCGCGAGGGTGGCGAACATGCGGCGATGGCGAAGGGGAAGATCCAGAGATGGCGGAGGATTTTCTGGCTCTGGAGGTAGAAACGGAGGTAGCCACGTGGGCAACTGAAACAGAATTACCACATTACTACTTACTACTTGCATGTTACACACACACATCAAGTTTGTTCCTTTGTGTTACACCGGTTTCTGACCAATGGCCCACCACAAGATCTTCGACATGAATCGTTAAAGTCTTCTTTGTTTGACCTTCACTCCTATACACAGCACACGCAGCTCGTGAATTCTTCTATGGTATCCACTTCTAGGTTGCTCAACCTCACTTTACTTTTTAACTTTGGAATCAGAACAAAAGAATGCCGTTCTTGTTATTATAACCTAAAGTTTGAATGAAAAGTATATTATAACTGCAAGTTATGTTTACTTTTGACATATTTTATGCTTTTTTTTTTCTTGAACGTGTATTTGATATAAAATGAAATTTATTTAAATAATACTGAAGTTATTTCTACACAAAAGTAGCTAAACAAAACTGGTAGCTTTAATAAACAACGTTTTAAACTAAAGTTATTTCTACACAAAAATTATTTAAATGAAATTCAAACATTTTTCATGTACACAATATGGGGAAACATAGGAGGTAAGTTATAAGTTTAAAACAAATCTTACATTTTAAAACTCTAGGTCTTAAATAAAACTTGTCATCGTAAAAAAAATGTATTTCTGTCCCTTTTGATAGCAATGGAGGTCACGGGCTTGGATCACGTCTTTCTCGAGGTCTCATTTTCTTAACAATTAATAGGGTGAAGCCGAAGCAGAAGCTTCGAGGAAAAGCAACAGAGATAACTAAGAAAGCAAGAGATGGAAAACCAGGCATTACTTCAAGACAATATTTTCATTTCATAACCAGGCAACATAGCATAAAATCCTAATTGAAAGAAATAAAATGGGATGTGTCATTAGCCCATTAAAACACATTGCAATGTTTTACACGTCTTGAAGTTCTAGTCATCTTGAAGCCAATAACGAATAGCAAATAAAACAAAACCTACGCAGAGTCCCACAGACCCCAAAACAACAACGATTCTAACCCCTAGATAAGATACAAAAAGATCCAGTATAAAACCGTTCCACAGCCAGTACCATAAAAAAGAGAAAATGGATCCAATAACAGTTCCAACAACCACTTGGCTCACTGTATGAAGCTGTTGCGACACCCTCAGGTACGACTGCAAACATAGAACAAGCATAAGCAACTCATGCTCACAGATATTTTCTATTATGATGATACTATAATCAAATTCAGAAATTCTATAAACTGATTCAGTACGCTAGAGCAATGGAGTTCTCAACCATACCATAATAAGAAAATACTTCTTATCAATTCCTTTCTATGATTTCACTAAGCTAAGGTAATGTACAGTGTGTGACAAAATGCTAATATTCATATAAACAATTCAACCATATAAGTGAAACAAGAGGATTTAATTCTTAGAGAGCACTGTGAGAGATAAAGAATTCTCTACGAATTCTTGTTAGTAGTTCTGTTCTTTTCTTAGGGAATAGAGATTCTTCGAAGTTGCTAACTATATTTCGTATAGTTATATTTACATCAAATACAATTTTACCGTAACACTTTGAAAACAATAAACATGAAATGGCATGGTACAAGCCGGGTCACAATATTCTGGCCTAGAAAAGTATACAGTATTCGTAATGATGCACATGAACTTTTCGAAGAGGTAATGTAGATATGGTAATTGAGATAACCATTTTAAATGGATCATACGGAATAGCAGAAATTTAAGGTATCAAAAACACAAGGAATAAAAGTCATACCAACGAGGCAACAAACTAAAGGCTAAAATGGAAACACACTTACAAAGAAAGAACCAGATGCCAAGACCAATCCACTCAGGGCAATGGTAAATACATTTAGCCCAAACCATTCTACACCTGTAATATGAGAAACAAACAAATTTTCATAGCGAAACCATAAAATTCTATACCTTTTTAAGTAAAACAAAGAAATCTAAAAACATTAGCACCTTCATGAAGTAACAGAAAAAAATCCTAATTAAAGATTTTTTTGCTTTTATTCGAGTCTTTCACATAAGTTTTATTGTCATCACTAATAAAGGAAACTAAGATAATGGAGTTCTTCATTTCATGAAGCAATTCTAAAACAAAAAAGCAACTAAGTTTTCCCAAAGAATTTCAAACCAGGCACTTCCCCTGTTAAAATTTACAAACACGAAAACAACTTAGTTCCTTTAACCACAATAACCTTTTGAGCTTCCAGAACAAGGAATACATACTAAAAAATGGAAAATATTTAATGAGTGTAATGTTCAATCGCTTTATATTATTTGCAACCAAAAAGAATATATAAAAATACCTCTCTTGGTAACTTAGTTTTTTTTTTTTCTGAAAGAAACAACTATTAAGAGATATTACCTGACAAAATAACAAAGAAGACAGCAAAGAATATGGATTGTGCATGTGAAGATGGCATTCCTGGGTCAGATTTCAGGGTTGAAGGTCGCTCCTGATTCAGTATATGTTTGAGCAGAACAGAAAGCAATGCATTCAAAATTGACCCTGCTGTAAACCATAAGGCTTCTGCATCATGCCTCCAAAGAATGAAACAACCAAAGAGGGCAGCTACTATCCACTTGCTCTGCAAATAACAGCACCAAATCCATTAGCTTATAAAAATATAGTTAAACTATAATGTGGACATAAGTTTACAATGACCACCCCTTAAGAAGGGAATTCAAACAGATTATTGAAATTACGTTTCAATACAAGCAAGCCAACCATCTTAAACTTAGTTTCATAAGACTAAAAGGTTTATGATATGGAATGCTTGTGAAAGAATTTATTTGTACAAATAACTTTAAACGATATCACTTAAAAGGAACATTGATCATAGAGACAAAAACCCCATAGCCAGATATGGTGATTTGGAGTTCAAAAATTGCTCCAAGAAGGAAAACGAGGTCTTATAAGACCCCATCCATTGTCTGAAGAACATATATAGAAAACTAAGAATTTTGTGGGAGAATCATTGAATAATTCAAATATGTCAGTGACACTAGTAGGCTGCAAGTAACTTGGTGGAACTTGTTCTCAAAACCAGGATATATAACAAGAAGTCAGTGACTAGAGCATATTTTGCTGTATTTATGCATGTGCAGTAGCTGCATGAAAGCCTTAACGGAGGCTATTTATTAAGGGAATGCACAAAGTGGTAATGTAATAGGAACTTGGGTATTATGGGATGCCTAAGTCCCATATTGAGTATTATAAGATGTTCCGTAGAGTATTATGGGACGTCTAATTCCCACATCTCTAAGTGTTTGAACACATAACAATTGATGCCTAAATCATATCAAAGTGTTACTGGCCTCCGGAAAAATACAAGTGCCACTATTTATGGTTGCTCATATTAGCTGTTCTATCAATTGAACGATAAGCCATGACCATGAAGTATGCTCTTCAAGCTGGGTATGCTTAGATTCTGGCTTTTGGCTTTTTTTTTCTTGTTTCTTGTTCCCTTACATCCATATTTTATTCAAGCTGCATAGTAAAAAAGATAAGAAGTAAAAACAAATCTACTTCGGTAGAAACTAATGATGAGCGTGTATTAAGAATGTGTTTTCCAAAACTAACCCATGAGTACTCCATTATTAAGAGAATATTCAACAAGTTGATCCTACATAAATAAGCTTCTTCATAAAGCAGCTATATAAGAAGAAAATGAGAAGATAAAATAAACTACTGAAATGAACTACTGAAAAACTCAATTCAATTTGATTTTTTATTTCCTTCTCATATTGAGAGTAGCTTGAGCAGCTTCTGCACTCTTTATTTATTGATCACGATTTTTTGGTTTAACTTCAACATGCTGGCAAACACACTTAATTAAGTGTTTATTCAATATTCAGATCATTTTAAATAATCACATGTATTATATGTCTCCTTATCCATATCTAGCTAGTGACTGTGGTACATAACTTTCGTTGTTTTACACATCAGATGTGGAATGGACCTAGGTAACAAACTGACTCGTATCATGTGGCCAAAGGGGTCGAAGGTCAACGACAACTCACAGCTTTCTCTCTATCCAGAGGCCAAACTCCCGCTTTCTGTAGCTATAGCATACATTGAGCCAGCAGGGAGAGTCCTCTGGAATCGCAACACAAAAACTCTTTTAAACGCCCCCTTTAAGAGGACAATGGACAACCTCTCCTTTCCAATCTATCAACAAAAAATCAACAAGAATTCTCAAAACATGATTGACTAATTATTCTCAGATAGCATTTCTCCATTTGAAATTTTTCAATTTCTAAAACCTTGGGTAGTGAAAAAAAAAAAGGTGGTATGATATGTTTCCCAGATTGGATAGCATATTCAAATGAACCTATTAGTAAGATAGTAAGTATTTAAACCACGGGCTAGCAAGCAAGATTTTTTATAACATGGATTTGGACTCTTTTCTCACCTTCAATAACACATACAGATTATACAGTCATGTTAAAAAGAGAGAGAAAAAAATGAATTTCAATGTAACAACATAATTAACTAGTGGATCCTCTTCCCAGCCAGGGGGGGTTCATGGGTAATCCTTGTATGATAAAAAAATTATCTTTTTTCTCATGCAACCATATTCCAGTTCTGCTAACATTCATTTCTCATAATAAATTCCATGCATTTCAGTAACCATGTCAAAAGAACCCTAAGACATTTAGGGTGGAGATCATGACAATGAAAATTCAGAATTGCAATAGCGAAAACATTATTGAAAAATGTTAAGGGAGGATTACGAACCAGTCGATTGAGGTTGTATTCCAGCTCATGGGACAAAAGCTTTGACTGAAACGGGGACGGCCCACCGATGAAAGCTTCTTGTTCAAACACTTGGATGTTTTCATCGCCTTTTCCGTCTCTGAAAGCAGAAGTTCTCACGGATTCATCCATGCGCTTCGATACCCAGTACGAGTTTCTTCTCAAAACAGGTCTCCTTGAAAGAAATCTGCTACCAAGTAATGACCTTGAAGGAGAAAAACAATCAGAAAATGAAGTGTTTTTCAATTTTCTTCCTTTAAGCCAAGTTGACCCCTGAAAAGGAGTAAAGGGAGTTTGGCAAATTGAAGAAGCTGCCGCCATATGAGAGGAAAAAAAATCCTCTCCAGTTTATAGAAGACTGTGGCACTCCAATCCAACATGACAAAAATCAGTCTTTCTCAGTATTATTTATTATCTACAATGAAGGTGCTCCAGGGAAAGTCCAACAAACCAGTTCACTCTCTGTCCACAATTACAAACCATTGGACACTACTTATTTTCCTTAATAAAATCAAAATTTATACATATATTATGGACATTTATATATATATATATATATATATATATATATATATATATATATATACACAATTGTACATTTTAAAAAAATTTCAAATAGGTAAATCATTTCTAGTCAATTAATTCATAATAAACTAATTCATAATAAACTCTACAGTATGTGTTTATTAATCTCATAATTTTATCATTAAGAGTTTATTATTATTCCATCTAAAAATTTAGTTATTTAATTTGTAATGTTTTACAGGAAGTTATTAATTAAAAAGATATTTTAGGACACAATGACTTAGTCACAGAGAGTTAGATAATATGTATTATGTGATATCAAAGTTCTAGCTTCAGTAACTTTTGTAGAAAACAGTTTTAATTTCAGTATAATTATTTGACAACAAAAATATTTTATGTATCTTCAATTAAAAATTTACTAACTTGAAGTTGTGCATTGTGGAAAATTTTTTATTTTTAAATCGAACTCCAAAAACAACTTACCTATTTTTATAAAAAATGAATGAATTTATCTATTATGGTAAATTTCCAATAAATTTGAACGAAATTGATAGATAAATTTGAACGAAATCCATAGATAAATTTACTTTTATGTTCACATAATATATATTTCAGATAACCTTGTCCAATTGAAAACACTTCATAATTTTTTTTTCATATAATTGGAATGTTCATCCTGATTGAAATTAGGAATAACTATTTTGATTAATTTCGTATTTAGTCAATTAAAAATTGGTTGAGATGGATTTATTTATAAATATTTGCAGATGAATAAGTTTGACTTTTTTTAGTGTAATTACAAATTTATAAACTTATAGATTGACCTGTAGAAATTAAAGAAAGCGAAAAAAAAAATATTCTTTATAATTTTGTAATTCCAAATTTTAAGTAAGATCACATATGGTAATAAAAATATTTAAAAATGAGTTATTTATTATTTAGTATAAGTAAATAAGAAAATATATTATAAAAAGTATTAAAACAAACTATAAAATAAAATGAAATTTATACTTATAAGTATATTATATTAATAAGATAATAAATAAAAATATTTAAATTACATAATATAATGACTTAGAAATTTGTATTTAGATAGAAGTAATTAATATCTTATTAATAAATTAAAAACACCTATTTAGAGAATAAAAAAATTCTAGAGTCTCACTTTTATAAAATCAACATCTCTTTATAAATCTTTCTCTCTTTTCTTTCTGCCTTTCCTCCAAAAGTTTTGTTTTCATCCTTCATCAGTTTGATAGTAGGAAGTCACTACTAAACTCCTAATATTGAGGAGAACAAGTGTGTTCGGTCAAATTCTTGAACAAAGTAAGTTTATTTTTCGCTCCTCTTCCTTAAAGTCAATAAGTAAATCATTCTTCTCTGATATCTGTGCTCGTATGTGTCTTCTAAGTCATCAGACGAAGTCTCAGTTAGTTTATTATGATAGTGTTGTAGTTTGATCATTCATCAGAAGTTTTGTGGTGCAAGTTGGGGTTTATGTGAAATCGTGGTTTGGGTTTCTAATCAAGTAGGGGAATCTAATTAATGTAGTTGCATGCTTATAATGTTGTAAGATTTTAGAATTTGAAATTTAAGATCAGAAGTGTAATTTGAGTTATTTATGTTAAAGTTTCTTGCATATCTGAAACTGGTTGATTTCATTGATTTTGAGTGCACTGAAGGTAGTTTTAGATTTTTGTTCTTGGTTGAGTTGTATTCATTTATTGTACAGGTCTGAAATGTTTTGCTTATTATAATGAAATTTGAATGTTTGAATTGATGATTAGTTGATAGAAATGTTAGAAGTTGGTGTGATTCAAAACTTAAGCACGTTATATGTGTTCATGTAGAGTTATATGTGAATTGTATGGTACCTAAATTAAAAGGTTAGATGATTAGGAATTTTGATTGGAAACTAGTGAATGAGTTATAAGGGTGAGAACCACAATGTTGTTAGGATTTATTAAATAAATTGTAGGATAGTTGAGAAAAATTGAAAGTATCATGATACTTGAAAACTGATAAGTTATAAGTAGGCATTGTATGTTGGTTGAAGAATTTTGGCAAATAGTATAAATATGTTATGTGGAAAAATAAGTTCTTTGAGGATGATTGGTAATGCTTGAAGTAGTGTAATAGGCTTGAAAACCATGCAGTTGATTTTTATGCATATTTTGCTCAAGCGAAAATGTTCTCGCTCGAGTGACTCTAGTGTAAATTTATATATGTTCTCAGGTTTATTTTCGATTGAGTGAGAAGATTTTTCCTCAAGCAAGAATAGACTTTCCCTCAGGCGAGAAGGTTCTTGCTCAAGTGACTCTAGTGTAAATTTAGATATGCTCTCAGATTTGTTTTCGCTCAAGCGAGTATATTTTTGCTCAAGCGAAAATAGTAGTGAAACTAGAGTGCTCTCGTGATTATTTTCACTAAAGCAAAGAGAATTTTCGCTCAAGCGAGGAAGATTCTCGCTCAAGCTAAACAAAAATTATTCTTTTTATTTCTTTCTTGTTGTGATTGTTTCATTCTTCCGTAATGAAATTTTTGGATTTGATAGAATAGATTGATTTCTAGTATTGATTATTATGTTGAGATATTTGAAATTTAGATTGAAGAGTGTATGAATGAAGTTGAATGGTAATCTAGACATAGTATGTTCAGGAAATGAGATACTATGTACAGATTGTTAGGATGTGTATTGTCTAAGGATTTGAGTCATGTATGTGTCCTAGTAAAGTCACAATAGAAAAGAGATATTCTAACTTTATCAATAGGTTGGAATCATATAGATGAAAATCATCTGGTGATGAAAGTCGGAGGTTCATATAGATAACTATGGTTTAAAATATAGTCAGACATAAAATATCATATGAATTAATCCTATCATACGAAGTATGATGAGATATTTATAAACCCTTTTTTGTGTGTGTAGAGTCTTGAAATTAATGATTTTGTAATATCTCTATTAGAATATTTCATTGTAAATTTATTAGTTTACTCGTTTGTGTTATGTATTTATTTTAATTTAAAATTCCATGATAATCGTATTATATATATATATATATATATATATATATA
>Ga0209489_101687_pt1 | contig 45426 bp, 32 predicted proteins | sample SiratrowhiteBW_FD_187527 | JGI IMG/M metagenome (GOLD analysis project Ga0209489, IMG submission 187527) | Root nodule microbial communities of legume samples collected from California, USA - Siratro white BW (SPAdes) (version 2) | ecosystem: Host-associated > Plants > Roots > Nodule | place... | reverse complement strand
GAAGAAAATACACAAAAAAAAAAAAAAAACCGTATGTATGTTGGGGAGAATAGGTTTTTGAAATGCAAGAAAAAGGAATGGGGAGCAGGAGTGGGTGAGTTGCGTGTAGTAGAGTACGAGTTGGAGATTCTGTGTGATTTTGTGAGCATAGGCAGTGTATATTGGGCTGTCGTGAGCAGCAGCTGCGTGGCTTATACAGAGAGAAAGTGTGAGAAAAGAGTGGGATGAGAGCTAACGTGAGAGATTGTTTATTTTCTTTCGTGTGACAGACAATGAGTGATGTGTGTGAGCGTGAGTCAGGGAGTGAAGGATGTGAGCGTAGATGAGAGTAAGTGGTGTGTCGTGAGTGATTGGCAGTGAGAGAGAAAGAAAAAAAGGAAAAGGTGAGGGAGAGAGTGGTGTGAGGGGGTACGAAGAGTGATTTTGAGTGATGGAGTGAAAAAAAAGTTAAAGTGCGTCGGCTACGTTTTTTTTTTCCTCTTTTTTTATCTTTGATAGTTTTAGAAATTAATGGGCTAAGTCCAAACTATTTTTTTTCTTATATTTTATGAAAATAAAAAGTAATAAAACTTTAACAAATCATTTTAAATTTCTTTTAATAAAAAGAGGGTATCAATTTTCCTAGTTTTGTAATATTTAGATAAAAAAATCAAAAAACGTAAAACTTCATTCTTTGTCCTTTCATTAAGCATTTGTATGATAGTTGTTACGGTAATTTTAATAATTTTTCCTACAGTTTCTCAGACGATTCCTTCATCTTCCATATGAGGGTTGGACCAGAACAAATTGAATGCTTCATGATTTCAGTTAGACATTCATGATTTCAGTTAATGTGAACCTTTAAAGGTTGGGAGGATTTCGCGAGATGTGAAGTGCAACGTCTATGGTAGAGAACCACTAAGCACATGCACTAGAAGCCATGAGGGAAAAAACCAATTAGTGAAACTAAAGAACAAGTGTAGAAAAGAAGAAGTAAATAAGAAATGAAAATAAAAATGGATTGAAGGTAAGGAAAGGGAAGAACACGCCACCTTTAAGAATAACCTTTAAGCATAAGTGTGAGAGGATTAACTACTTAAGAAAACTTCTCAACATAAAAACCAAGACAAGAGAAGAGGCATAGCTTAAACTCTCTAAAAATCTCCACAAAGGAGTTTCTATTTCATTCAACTTATGAATTACAAAGAGAAAATACTCCTATTTATAGCGAGGAGGTTTGACCAAAGAAGAGTTCTAAGAGACAAAAAGTGAGTTAACTTTGTTAATAAGAGTTAACTTCACTTGATTATGTTTAACTAAACTAACTCCTTAAAATTAGGGTAAACACATGGTAGTTTCCTAAAAACACTAGTAGAAAAAAGATATTTAATCGCGGTTATATAAGGCTTACAAACGCGGTTCCGCAACAACCGCGATAAAAAGTAATGAAGATACCATCGCAGTTATAGAGGAAACCGCACTGGTATGTCTAATTAAAAAACCAAAATATACAATTTTTTTTTAAATGGCAGCAGCGAATAGCTGCTGTTAAAACCAAAATTCAAAAACCAATATCTCCATACGTACTCAATTCAAAACAACAATACTCTAACTATTTACACAACCATTATATAAGTCTATATATGCATACACTAGAAAGTTGTTACAAATATTAAGTCATACAATATACTATACATTATACTATACTTACTACAAGTTTACTCTAAGATTTCATTTCTCTTCTCAGCGAAGTAAGTTGCCCATTCTGTCCAAATATCTTTTATGTACTTGTGTTCAATTGGGTCTGGATCTGTGAAAACCTGAAATAGAATAATCGTGTTAGTAGTTATCATCATATGCTCATCATAATTTTATCTAATTTGAACACTTTCATACATGTTCCCAAGAGTCGGTGATACGGGCTTGGACTATGGTCTTCATCCAATGCATCACGTAGTAGCCACATTCCCAACTTCCTTTTTGTTTGTTACACAACAATTTCATCAAAGTTAATTCATTAAACAAGTCCACAACGAATTTAATATATTCAATTAAGAATAAAAATACCTTACGCTGTACCCAACGTAGGGTATGGGATGAGGGTATAGATCTACCGCCAAGTACATTAATAAAATTAATTGCACTAAAATCAAAGATGATTAGTTATAACTTGCATATTATACAAACAAGATCAATATTTTATAAGGTAAATTAAATCATACCCTTGTATCACTTGTTTGAAGTCATTACTTGGCTTCTTACCCAGTGAACAGAACCATACCACAGTTTTATTCAAAGCACAAACAACCATTAGTTGCCAATGGCACTTAAAATAATGAATTCATTATTGATGTTCTCTAAATTACTTGAAATAAAAAAATATAAAGATTAGTAACTTACGATTGAATAATTGGGGCAAACTAAATGTTCTTTCTAGATTCTCCAATTCACTTCTATATATAAGTTTGGCATTCCAACTTTTTATTTCCAGACATTTGTATGCTTTGTGGCTCAAGGAATCCATAGATATCAAGATTCCCTAAGTTATAACTGCCAAACTTTTGATCGTGCTAAGACACCTAAATAACTGCCAAACTTTGCAAAATTTGGGCCTGAAGCCCTACCACTCTGAGGATCTATATCAATTGGGATTTTGATACCACCAAGATGATTAATGGCAATAGGTTTCAAGTGTGTAGCTTCTCTAGTATTGTTTGAAGAATCAGCCATGACCTGAAATTGAAAAAAAATATGCTTAATATATAACATCAACAATAACAACATCAAATGTTATTATTAACTCATAAAAAAAATAAACATTATTTATTTTTGTATTATGGAAGTGTTGCAATGTTCTCTCATATTCCTTCATTATGATCTATTCGTGTAGCATGTACTTCATCAACATCATTTTCTTCATTCATAGGAGGTAACTGTCTTGAGAATGATGAATTATTAGCATATTGGACTATTGAATCGTCATGGTTATCGACATCAGGTTCATTTTTCCCTTGGATGACAACTGACCACTTCTCATTTAAAGGATCTTTAACATAAAAAACTTGTTTTGCTTGGTAAGCCATGATGAAAGGATATTCCTTATAACCTATCTTTGCGATATCAACTAATGTAAAATCCAAGTCATCAACATACACTCCTGTGTTACTATCAACCCATTTACATTTAAATACCGGTACTCTAAATTTCACATAGTCAACTTCCCAGATTTCTTCAATTACTCCATAGTAACTTATTGTAGCCATGATAGGATTATTATCTTTTGAACTAGCAAAGTGCATTGACTCAGCCTCAAGGGTGACACCGCTATTCTGCATTGTACTTTTTTGATCCTCAGTGTTTGTGTAAAAAGAGAACTTATTAATATCATATCCAGACCATGTTATGACATCAAAGTTAGCTCCTCGTGCTAACCATTTCAAATGTTCAACATCACAAGCCCTTTCACGAATTTTCTCTTTAAACCATTTGAAAAATGTCTTGTTATGTTCATTCAACAACCACTTCTCATTTGCACGTGGATTCATTGACTTCAACAACATTTTGTGTTCATCTAAGAAAGGAAGAACATCATTAGTATTATTCAAAATATACAAGCGTGCTTGGAATACTTGTTGTTGATCTTTTCGAATTACCCTCACACCTCGTGTGCCTTTGCCTTCATGCCTTCCTTCATACCTAGTCTTTGGGATGCCTATAACATCTACATATAATTAGTATAAAACTCTATTGCTTCCTTGCAATATATCTCTCAACAATAGATGTTTCAGGTCGATATGGATTCTTCACGTACCCTTTGAATATCTTCATGCATCGCTCAATTGGGTACATCCATCGTAAAAACATAGGACCACATAATCTAATTTCTCTCACTAGATGAACAATTAAATGAACCATGATATCAAAAAAAGATGGTGGAAAATACATCTCTAGTTGACACAAGAGAATGATAGCTTCATTTTCTATGTCATCCAACCTAATAGGATCAATTACTTTCCTACAAATAGCATTGAAGAATAGACATACACGAGTGATGACTTGTCTAACATTTTTTGGTAGAATTCCACGAATAGCCACTGGAAGAAGGTCTTGCATCAGATCATGACAATCAAGAGATTTTAAGTCCATAAGTTTCAAATCTTCCATTGAGACGAGACTTTTGATATTTGAAGAGTATCCTTGTGGTACCTTAACTCCTCAAAAGCAGTTACAAAAACTGATCTTTTCAGATTTTGACAAGGTATGACATGCTGGTGGCAAGTAAGTTCGTTTACCATGAGGTTGTGGTTGTAACTCCAACCAAACACCCATTTCAACCAGATCTTTACGAGCATTTATTCCATCATTTGTCTTTCCTTTAATGTTTAGCAATGTCTCAATTATACTATCACAAACATTCTTTTCCACGTGCATTACATCTATGCAATATTTAACATCTAACTTGGACCAATATCGAAGTTCAAAGAAGATCGATTTCTTCTTTCATATGTTTTTCACCCCACTATGCTTGGCAGCTTTCCCATAAGTCACTTCAATGTGGCTCACTTGATTATAAACTCCGTCAACAATTAAAGGTGGAGGTGCAGTTTTATCTTACTGACAACCATTAAAAACTTTTCTTCAACCTGCGATAAGGATGCTTATGTTTCAAAAACTTTCGATGGCTAATGTAACATGTCTTCCTCCCATATTTTAGCTGATGGTAACTCATGTTCTCTTCACATATTGGGCAAGCATGATGTCCCTTGACACTATAACCACTAAGATTTCCATATGCTGGAAAATCATTAATAGTCCATAGTAACAACGCTCACAAATTGAAATTGACCTTTTCATATGCATCAAAAACCTCAACGCCTTCATCCCATAACAACCTCAAATCTTCTATCAAAGAACTTAGATAAACATCTATGTCATTTTCGGGTTGCCTTGGTCCTGGTATCATCAAAGACAACATCATACACTTTCTCTTCATGCATAACCAATACGGCAAATTATAAATAATTAGCAAAACATGCCATGAACTATGTTTGCTACTTAAATTACCGTATGGATTCATACCATCTGTTGCAAGACCAAGTCTGAGATTTCTTGGATCCCTTCCAAACTCAGGATACAAAGAGTCAATTTTCTTCCATTTGAATCGGCAACATGTCGTAACAACCCATCACATTTTCTTCCATTTGCATGCCATGCAAGTTCTTTGCATCATTAACATTTGCAACAAAAAGGTCTTAATTGTGGTATGATTGGAAGATACCACAATACTTTTGCTGAAGGACCCTTTTTCATGTCATCATCATCACCATCATTATCCTTTACTTTGTATCTTGAAACCCCGCATCTAGGACACTTATGCAATCCTTCAAACTCTTTTTTGTACAATATGCAATCATTGGGACAAACATGTATTTTTCGGTACTCCATAACCATTCGACACAATATCTTCTTTGCCTCATAGTGATTGGTTGGCAATGTATTACCTTCTGGAAGTATTTGGTGAAATAGTTCTAGCAATTCGGTGAAACTTTTATCAGTCCATCCATTTCTTGCCTTGATATTAAATAATCGCAATATTGTTGACAAACGGGAAAAAGTAGAACAACCGAGATACAATTTTGTGACTGAATCATCTTTTAATGAATCATACACATGTGCTTGCTGGAAACTATCTTCTCCAGTATCACGAATCATGTCTTCCATGCAATCCTCAGAATATACATTAGAATATTCACATTCAGTTGTAGATTTGCTAGAATATTGCTCCAAAACTTCACCATGCCAAGTCCATATTGTATAGCTCTTCAAGAAACCATCACACAGAACATGTTGTCGTATCAACTCAATATCTTGTCTTATCACATTTACACAATTCTTACACGGACAATAATATTTGTTATTTATTCCTACTCCATTCCTCTTAGCAAATTATATAAACTCTTCAACACCGTTCTCATACTCATCACTGATTCGACTTGTAGTTATCCAACTTCGATCCATGACTACGTATATAAAAAAGAATTCATACACATTAAGCAAGGCACAAATGAAACCTAACATTGTCGCGGATTGAACATCTCCGGACTCAATACCAACACAGAATAGAAAACATAAAATGTCGGGGATTGAACATCCCCGGACTCAGTACCAACACGTCATGATAAACATAAATATTACAGAAAACATAAAATGTCAGGGATCGAACATCTCCAGACTCAATACCAACATGTCATGATAAACACGATACAATCACAGTGCTATAATCTAGGTCTCTTTAACATCATCCTAGTATACAAACGAATATAAAGCACCAACAAATTAAGTTAATGGACAAACCTGAAAAATAGAGACAATGACAGCAGCACCACGATACAATAGCAACAAACTTGAGAAGCGTGTCGACAACTATGGCAGATACCTGAAAATAGAAAATGAAGTTAAATAGAAAAAAATTTAGCTATTTAGCTTTCCTAGGTGAGATAATGTAAATGTTATCATTTGCTATAAAAATGTAAGATCTATAGATAAAAATCTAAACAAATGCAATCTCTTGGGGAATTATCATGCACCTAACAACATAGACGACACAACATATATCACGTTCCAAAAGGGAACCCATATTCCCATGAATGGCTTCACACCCAACAAAAATGCAAAATCGCTTGCAATATATATCAGAAACAAAACAAACATAAAACATTAGCTTGCAATGTAAAAATGAAGATAGATTAGACCTAAATAATAATATCGTGGTTGTGACATTGAAGACGCGGCGCTAGCGGCGGTTGACAGCGTATGGCTGGCGGTTGTTCTAGGAGATGTTAGAGGGGATGAAGTTGACGATGGCCAAAGAGAATGACGACAAAGGGGTTGAGGATGACGGAAGAGGCGATTGTCGACGAGTTGGGTTTCTCTTCTCCGTATTCCTCTCCCTTCTATCTTTTTCTCTCCCTCTCTCAATGTGTTTTTCCCTTTTTTAAAATTTCAAAGTGATTTTCGAGAGAGGAAGAATGACCCAAAGAGAGGAAGAGGGAGGAAGAATGGCACTGTGCGAGACTGCTCATAAGAAAGAGAAGAAGAATGAAAGCGAGAGAGGAAGGAAGAGTTAACCCGCAAAACCCTTGAAAAAAGGGGGGTACAAGCGTGGTTGTTAGTGGGAACCGCGCTTGTATCCCACATACAAGGGTCATTGTTTAAGCAACCGCTCTTGTATCTCCCTGTAAAATAATTTAAAAATTATTTTGCAGATAAACAACCACGCTGATATCTCCCTGAAATTTTTCAATTTTAAATATTTGTGTCTTACCATCGCGGTTCTCGCTCCAACCACGGTTAATTTCAAAAGTGCCACCGCTTGTTTTTAATTGCGGTTCCTTTTTAACTGCGATGATATCCTGCTGTAGAATGTGTTTTTTCTACTAGTGAAATTACGGAATGTGATGATTACAAAATGATAAATTGGATAGCAAAACACATATGGCTCCTTCTTAGGAGTTCCAAGGATCATAAATGTGTCTTGAAAGCTTGAAGAGTATGGTGACTCAAACTAACTCATGTGCCCATATAAATGGCTGATGTTAGTTTAAAACTTTCAAAATCACTTCTAAATTTCTACATTTAAGACCAAGGATCTCTCAAATTATTACGATTAAGCACTAGCTTTCCTCGTATTACTCCTATTTTCTAAAAACTACACATGTTTATTCTTTTAACCTTTTTCTCTAGAGCTTTAAGCCTCCCTCTAGTTATTCTTCCTTCAAGTCTTCCTTTTGTTTGATCTTCTTTATCCATTTTAGCTGCTACTTATTTTATATTCCTTAAAGCTCTTCTTTTTTTTTCTTCCTCACGTACTTCTTCATCCTCATATACAGTAGTAGTTTGTTTGCCTACTGGATCAAAGACTCTATCTAAAGGAAGACCAACTCTTTCGACGTTTTTGAAATCTAAGAATTTTCCTGGAATGAAATATACGCCTTTGGAAATATCAAAATATCTTTAGTAATAGTTGAGATGGAAGGTATAGCTTGTGTAGCTTTCTTGGGAGCCATTTGTTCTTTGTAGACTAATACTTTCTTAAGGATTCACGCTTTTCTTCAAGGGAAGGAGTCTAAGTAATACAAAAGAAATAGCTCTTTTGATGAGTAGCGAGAGAGAAATTGAAGTGACAGTTAGTTTAATGTCTGACAACATGGATGCATTTGTGGTAGTGTGCAATGTGTTGCTAGTTATTCTAATCCGACATGCTTTGGAGATCATACATAGAGGGACATGTGATTTCCTCATTGATGCTCTTAAATGTATGCGAGAAACTAATTAAAAATTATTTCTCTACCTAAAATCAAAGAGATTCACTAAAATGAACCTATAATCTTATCGTGTGCTCTCCTGATTGTGTTGGATTTTTTGTTTTAGTTGTTCATAGATGCTCAAAACCTTTAGAGGTTGGTTCTGATACCAATTATGAAAAATAGGAAAATATACGAGAGTTGATGAAGTTGAGCGAAAATGTGTCTGAATCAAGAGGAGTTTGACTCACTTGTTACAAAATTGAGTCTAAGCGAAGACTATATGTTGAGTTGTTTCTTAGGAGGCTTAAAGTACGAAATACGTATGTTGGTCAGGTTATTTTAGCCTAATAGAGTGAGGAGAGTTTTTTGCATTGGCAACAATGTATGAAGCAGCTAATTTGGTCCCTGATCAGCCAGTCCTACCTATGAAATCATAGAAAAGCCTTTCAAGCTCTAAACCAGTAAACCCAAATAAATATTTTACAGCTACTATGCCCCATAATTCTAATGGCCGATTTACCTCCACCAGTAGGCTGAATAAGAGTTTAACTCCTCCATATATGAGTGAGCGTAAGGCAAAAGGATTATGCTATTTTTTGCGAAAAGCCATACTCTCAAGAACATAGTTTAGTACACAAGAAACATCAGTTGCAAGTTATTGAGGTTTAAGAAACATGGAGGATATGGTAGAATCTGGTGGTGCTAATGATTCTTTGACAGATGTTGAGAAAGAATCTCTGCATATTTCTGTAAATGATTTAACCGGGGTAGAAAATTTGAGAACTATGAGAATTACTGGTTACAAGCAGAAAAAACCCTTACACATTCTGATAGATAGTGGTTCTACACATAAACTTCTGGCCATTCAGTTGGCTCCAATATACAGGTGGGGGTGGCTGATGGATCTAAGTTGACAGTCACATCAATGGTCAAAGGGTTTTCATGAACTATTCAACAAAAAAGTTTACGTCAGATATGTTTCTAATCCTTCTTAGTTGTTGTGATGTAGTTCTTGGAATGGAATCGCTGGTTAGTCTAGGTGATATTATATGAAATTTTAACAGACAATGGAGTTCTGGATTCAAGGTAAAAGACGTGTTACATGGAGCTTCTTACAAAATATACAAAGACTCAACAATTCGACAAAGTAATAGGAGCAGGGTGCATATCTCAGTTCTGCAGGCTCGTACAGGGGAGGATAAGGGTCTATTACAGTCCCTCACTACGCATGTTGATCAGTCTGTGATTTCGGCTCCTGTGAATCAACTAGTCCAGCAGTTTCGTGATATTTTCTAGGAGCTAATTATATTACTACCTTTTACGGAGGGTTATGATCACACAATAACCTTAGTCAAAGGAAGTATTCTGATTAACAAGCGGCCCTATATGTATGCCAAAAACAAAAAGAACATTGTTGACAAATTGATAAGAGTATTTGAAGTTCGGGGTGATGCAAAAGTAACAACCTTTTGCTAGTAGTCCAGTAGTTTTGGTGGGAAAAATGATGGAACATGGCGGTTGTGTATTGATTATAAGGAATTGACCAAGAACACGATGGAGAAAAAATTTCGTATTCTCTTGGTTGATGATTTGCTGGAGTAGTTTCATGGATCTTCAATCTTTTCCGAGATTGAGCTTATAATCAAGTTAGAATGGCACCGATGCTTTTACGTTACGACACATAGGGCCACTATGAGTATGTTGTCATCTTACTAATGCTCCAACAAGGGTTGATGAATGAAGTATTTCACAAATTTTAAAGACGGATTTTGCTAGTTTTTTTAATGATATCATGGTTACAGTAAAACTAAGAGGAGCACTTGGAACATCTCCAACAGCTCCTCTTCACTCTCAGAAGTGATTTTCGGTTTGCTAAAAGGACTAAGTGTTTTTTCTGGGTATAAAGGGAGGAGTATGTTACACACCTCACCAACAAGAAAGAGCACGGGCAGAATGGAAAAATCACTCATTTTCAATTCACATGTAGGAGGAGAGGAAAGAGAAATAAGGAGAAGAGTGGTGAGACTAACGAGATTTTGGATGTTAGTTAGAGAAGAGAAATATAAATATGGGAAGTAACATTGGTTGGAGGGTGTGGAAATTGGAGGAGAGAATTGGCCTCTCGAAAGCCAAATCTTTTCTCTTATTGCTTTACACATTTACAATTTTACTTGACCAATATTCTTAGATCTGAGGGAATCATTACACTTATATTTCTTTCTATGAGCTTTTCAACATTCTTCTCTAATTATATCTTCTAATACTTTTCTTTATATTTTTTTATCATTCCTATATTTGCTTATCCTATTCTAAGGAAGGGTTTTATACCAGGAAACCTTACAATTTGATATAAGATTTTGATCACAGGCTTTTTCTTGTGGATGGATGGTTACCAGCATTGCAACGATGGAGGATCGTGTTGGGGATTGGAGCGACAAATGGCTGAGTTCCATGTGGAACAGGTTCGTTTGATTGAAGCGATGATGAAGTGGATGGAGGATTTGATGGTGAAGCAAAAACAGTCGCATTCTCACGATGACAATTGCCACTCTTATATTGATGACCGTAGAGGAGGGCATCACCGCGAACATGCTTCGAACAGGTCGACAGCATTCGAATGGTTGATAGATTCAACCCTTCAACGACTCCTACGTGAGTGGGTGGCTAGTGTGGATTAACTATTTTTTTCGTATCTCAAGAATTCCAGTCATGGAAAAATTAGAGTACGTCGTGCTTGCTCTCCATGGTGAGGCATTGACCTAATTTGGATGGTGGGAGTCTTAATCTCCCTTTTGCACTTGGCTGCATTTTAAGCAAGACTTGCTTAAAACCTGAAGTAACTTCGAACCCTTTAGCTTCGTTGTTAAAGGTGGAGCAAATAGATTCGCTCATGGAGTACTGTTATGATTTTAAACTAGCAGCGAGATCGCACAGACACTTCGGCGGGGATATCTTACTATTCTTGTTCCATTAGGGACTCAAGACCACTATCAAATTGGAGATGGAGGTAAATGAGTTTCAGAATTTACAAGCTATGATGGATTGCACCACGGTGCTAGAAGCTCAGAATGTCACGTGGCTAGTAGAAGGAAGTCAGCCATAAGGTCGGTGCAGTGAGGCGAATCCACATGTGGGTGGGGGATCTCTTGGGTCAAGCCGAACACCCAATTGTCCAATGTCGAGTTGGGTAAACCCCCCCCCCCCCCCCCCCCCCCCCCCCCCACAACTTCCTACACTAAGCTTGAGCCCAAGTTCGACTTAGGTCCAAACATGACTTCTAGTTCTTGTGGTCTAAAACCAGCTTCTAAATTGATCTCGAAGGAGGAGTAGGGTGACTGCCAAAGAAGAGGCCTCTGTTTTCGTTGTGGTGAGAAGTGGAACCCCAAACACTCTTGTAAATTTATCCATTAACAATTGGTCCTCTTCGGGGAAGACAAAGACGTCCCGGCAGACGCTGAGGCAGATCCATGAAGGATATTTCAGATTTGGCTATTAAAACTCTCTCCCTTGGGGTCTCACCACCCATCAAACCCTTAAGGTTTGTGGCTCAATTAGTGGCAAAGATGTAATCACATTGGTGGACCCAAGGGCATGGGCTAACTTTCTTTCTTCTAAACTAGTTTTTTTCCTTAGGTTTACCACTATTATAGCTACGACCATTCCAAGTAGAGGTAGGAATGGGGCCATCGAGCAAAGGGTGGGTGGCTATGAGAACGTTATGATTCATGTGCAGGGTATCACTATTTGTGAGAATTTTTTTTTGTTATGGAGCTGGCGCATTCAAAGGTTGTGTTCAAAGTAGGTTGCCTCGCTAGCTTGGGAAAGTTTGAGGGTGATTACAGATTGTTAACTTTGAGTTCAATGCGGGAAGACACCAAGCTGACGCTTCGTGGGGACCAAAGTCTTGGTTGATCATAGGCTATTGTGAAAATGACCATCAATGCATTGCAAAATAGTGAGAATGAATTCTCAGTGACTTCTATATTTAGGACCGAGGAAGCTGGAGAGAAGGCCCTAATTTCGGCTGGAGGAAGCTGGATTTTGGTTGTTACTTGGAGAAGAGAGATATATAAATAGAGGGAAGTAACATTGGTTGGAGGGTGTGGAAATTGGAGAAGAGAATTGGCCTCTAGAAAGCCAAATCTTTTCTCTTATTGCTTTAAACATTTACATTTTTACCTGAACAATATTCTCATATTTGAGGGAATCATCACACTTATATTTCTTCCTCTGAGCTTTTTCAACATTCTTCTCTAATCATATCTTCTAATACTTTTCTTTATATTTTCTATTTTTCCTATATTTGCTTATTCTATTATGGGGGAGGGTTTTATACCAAGAAAACTTACAACTTAGTGTTAGATTTCGATCACAGGCTTTTTCTTCTAGATGGTTACCACATGCAGCATCGCAACCATGCAGGATCATGTTGAGGGTTTGGAGAGACAAATGGCTGAGTTCCACGCGAAAAATGGTCGTTTGATGGAACCAATGATGAAGCGGATGGATGATCTGATGGAGAAGCAAAAACAGTCGCATTCTCACGATGACGATTGTCACTCTTATATTAATGACTGTGGAGGAGGGCGTCACCGCGAACATGCTCCGAACAGAGTCAACAACAATCGAATGGTTGAGATTCAACCCTTTGAAAACTCTGACGCGAGAGGGTGGCTAGTGTGGGTTGACTATTTTTTTCCATATCTCAAGAATTCCAGTCGTGGAAAAATTAGAGTAGGTCGTGCTTGCTCTCCATGGTGAGGCACTAACCTGATTTGGATGGTGGGAATCTCAATCTTCCTTCCGCACTTGGCTACGTTTTAAGCAAGACTTCCTTAAAAAATTTGAACCTGAAGCAACTTTGAACCCTTTAGTTGCATTGTTAAAGGTGGTGCAAACGAATTTGCCCGTGGAGTACTGTCATGATTTTAAACTAGCAACGAGGTCGCACAGACACCTCAGTGGGGACATATTACTATTCTTGTTCCATGAGGGACTCAAGCCAACTATCATATTGGAGATGGAGGTGAATGAGTTTCAGAATTTACAGTTAATGATGGATTGCACCATTGTGTTAAAGCTCGAAATGTCGCATGGCTAGAAGAAGGAAGGCAGCCACAGGGTCGGTCCAGTGAGGCAAATTGGCATGTGGGTTGGGGAATCTCCAGGAGCACCGATTACGCTAGGCCTAACCCCCAATTGTCCAATGTTGAGTTGGGTAAACCTCCCCCAACTTCCTGCACTAAACTTGAGCCCAAGTCCGGCTCAGGTCCAAACATGACTCCGCGTTCTAGTGGTCCAAAACCAGCTTTTAAATGGATCTTGAAGGAGGAATGAGATGACCGCTAAAGAAGAGGCCTCTGTTTTCGTTGTAGTAAGAAGTGGAACCCCAAACACTATTCTAAATTTCTCCATCAACAATTCGTCCTCTTCGGGAAAGACGAAGACCTCGACAGACGCTGAGGCAGATTCATGGAGGATATTTTCGATTTAGCTATTAAAACTCTCTCCCTTGATCTTTCTTCTTTCAGTTATTGGGGTCTCACCACCTATCAAACCCTTAAGGTCCGTGGCTCAATTAATGGCAGAGATGTAATCATATTGGTGGACCCAAGGGCAGAAGCTAACTTTCTTTCTTCTAAACTAGTTTTTTCCCTAGGTTTATCACTACTACAGTTGCCACCCTTCCAAGTAGAGGTGTGGAATGGCGCCATTGAGCAAGGGGTGGGTGGCTGTGAGAACGTTGTGATTCAAGTGCAGGGTATCACTATTTGCGAGATTTTTTTTGTTATGGAGTTGGGGCATTCGGAGGTTGTGTTCGGAGTAGGTTGGATCGTTAGCCTGCGAAAGTTTGAGGGTGATTACAAATTCTTAACTTTGAGTTGGATGCATGAAGGTACCAAGCTGATGCTTCGCGGGGACCCAAGTCTTTGTTGATCACAGGCTTGTGGTAAAATGATCATTAATGCATTGAAAATTAGGCAGATGAGTTCTTAGTGACTCCTATATTCAGGATCAAGGAAGCTGGAGAGGAGTTCCCCAATTTCAGCGATGACGCATGAATTAGTAGCCAAGTTTGACTCTCTTTTTCAGACCCCTTCTAGAGTTCCTCCCCAAAGAGAGCTTGACTATTCCACCACCCTTAAAGAGGGAGTAGACTCTGACCATATAGGTATTCTCGCTACAAAAAATCTGAGATTGAGAAGATAGTGGAAGAAATTTTGCAAATGGATATCATCCGGCCTAGTATGAGCCCTTTTTCTAACCTTGTTATTTTAGTTATGAAAAAGGATGGTCGATAGAGGTTCTGTGTGGATTATAGGGCCTTGAACAACATTACGATTCCTAATAAACTCCCCATCCCGATTATAGAGGAGTTATTAGATGAGGTTGCAAGGACAACTATCTTTTTGAAGCTTGACTTGAAGTCTAGGTACCACCAAATCCGTATGAAGAAGGACTTACCCAAAACAACATTTAAGACTCATGAGAGGCATTATGAGTTCTTAATCTTGCCTTTTAGTCATAGGAATGCCCCTTCTACCTTTCAGGCTTTAATGAACAATCCTGCGACCATTCCTACGCAAATTTGGTCTTGTGTTTTTTATGATATTTTGGTGTATAGCAAGGATTTGGAGATTTGTAGGGAGTATTTATTTGGGGTATTTGAGGTGCTGCAACAAAATCAGCTGCTGATAATTAAAAACAAATGTTGTTTTGAGTGTGACCACATTAAATTTTGGGACGCATAATCTCTGTCTAAGCGGTTGCTGCAGATCCCTGAAATATCCAAGATATGCTTGACTAGCCTCCACCTAAGGATCTTAAGGGTTTGAGAGGCTTTCTAGGGCTTATCGGGTATTATCGCTGATTTGTAGAGGTTATGGCAATATTGCTTGGTCACTGACTCAATTACTAAAGAAATATGGGTTTCATTGGGGTCCTAAAGTCGAGGAAGCTTTTTGTAAACTTAAGGTTGTTATGGTCCTGTTCCAATTTTGGTTGCTCCTTGTTTTCCCAATTCTTTCCAAATTGAAACAAATGCTTCTGATATAGGAATTAGGGCTATTCTAATGCAGGAAAGGAGCCCTATTGCATATATGAGCTAGAAATTTTCAAAAAGAATGCAACGGAAATCTGTATATGAGCGAGAATTAATGGCCATTGTCTTGGCGGTTCAAAGGTAGCGTCACTATCTTTTGGGACAGAATTTCGTTGTATTTACAGACCAGAAATCCCTGAAGTTTTTGCTGGATTGGAAGTTGGGAGGGGAAGAGCAATTGGAATGGATTTCCAAACTTATGGGGTATAATTTTGAGATAAGGTATAAGGCTAGATTTTAGAATCAGGTTGTAGATGCTCTTTCCAGGAGATTTCGCTTTTCCTCTCTATTTATAATTTCAGCAGCTAAATGGGCAGAGTTGGAAGATTATGTAGATGTCAAATTGCATGCCATCATCTAGAAGTCGGTTTGTGGAGATGAAGTGGCTGCTGGTTTTTCTCTTAAGGATGGTAGATTCCTATATAAAGGGTGGTTGGTAATAGCTAAGACTTTCAAGTGGATTTCTAAGATCTTTGAGGAGTTTCATGGGTCGAAGTTAAGAGGGCATTTGGGATTTTTTCGAACATAGAAGAGAATTTCTGCCATTTTGTATTGGGAATAGAATTTGTTTAGTGTTGTAAGGTGTGTCAACGAAAGAAACATTCCAATGTCTGGTCTGATATTTCAATGGATTTTATTGGTGGGTTGCCTAAACCGAAGGAATTTGATGTTATTTATGTTGTGGTGGATCATATGACAAAATATGCCCACTTTTTTGTTCTCGCTCATCCTTTCACTATGAAGGATGTGGTTGTCATTTTCCTTAAGGAGGTCGTGCATCTTCATGGTTTTCCCTCATCCATTGTCTTTGATCGAAACAAGTTCCTTTTGAGCACCTTTTGGTCTGAATTGTTTAAACCACTTGGAACCTCTTTGAAAATGTCTTCCACTTATAACCCACAAACGGATCACCAAACAGAAGCTATCAATAAGTGTTTGGAAGCTTACCTCCGCTACCTCATCGGAACTAAAGCCAAAACAGTGATCCCCACCTTTGTTGAGAGGCGGGGTTGATTCTACTATGGAAGAAGTTAGGCTATTATTAGAAGAAACAATCAGATGCTTGAGGAATTGCATGAAATAGGAGGTTGATAAAAGAAGGATTACAATAGTTTTTGATGAAGGAGATTTAGTATTTTTGAAGTTGCATCCTAATAGGATGAAGTCCCTTGCTACCAGAATCAACAAGAAGTTAAGTGCCAAGTTTTATGAGTCATTTAAGATACTTGAGAAGATTGGAGAGGTGGCATACCGGTTGAAATTACTTGACAATGTTCGCATCCACCCCATGTTTCATGTGTCTTTATTGAAGAAGAGTCTTGGCCTTACCGTGGAACCCCACCCACCAACCTTGAAAGATGAAAACGAGCTATTGGTTCAACAAGAGGAGATTCTAGACAGTCGCTACAACAAACTGCGTGAACATCAAGTGTTGATTAAATGGCAAGATTTCAAGGGGGTATTGTTACACACCCCAGGAGATCTAGGAAGAGCAAGGGCATAATGGAAAAGTGACTACTTTTCAATTTACATATAGGAGGAGAGGAAAGAAAAATAAAGAGAGGAGTGGTGAGAGCAACGAGATTTTGGGTGTTAGTTAAAGGAGAGAGAAATATAAATAGAGGGAAGTAACATTGGTTGGAGGTGTGTGTAAATTGGGAGAGAGAATTGACATCTCAAAATTCAAATATTTTTCTCTTATTACTTTACACATTTACACTTTCATCTGAACAATATTCTCAGATTTGAGGAATCATCACTATGGTATTTCTTACTCTAATTTTTTACAACATTCTTTTTTGTTCATATATTTTAATACTTTCTTTTATATTTTCTATTGTTCCTATATCTGCTTATTCTGTTCCGAGGAAGGTTTTTATAGCAAGAAACCTTACAGAGTACTTAGGTCACTTAATCTTAGGTCTTGACTGACCCAAGATAAAATATAAGCAGTGTGACTAATTGACCTCTTCCGTAATATATTAACAAATGCTAGGATTTATAGGTTATTATACACAAATTATTAAATGCTACGAAATAATTGCTAAACCTTTAATTGACATGCTCAAGAAAAATAGATTCAGATGGCAACAAGAGGTGAAGCCAGCAATCCAAAGGTTGAAGAAGTTACTCAGTTGTGCACCAATTTTGACTTTCCTTGATTCTTCTAAGGATTTTTTTTTTCTGAAGTGTATGGTTCAAGAGGAATAATAGGCATTGTGTTGATGTAGGGGCAGCACCCTATCGCATATATAAGTACAGTTCTTAACATGTAGCAACAATCGTTGTGATACGAGAAAGAGTTATCGGTGTTGTCTTTGTAGTACAAAAATGCAGACATTATTTGCTAAATATATTTTGTTATTAGAATAGATCATTAAAGCTTGAAATATATTCTAGAGCAAAGATTAACAATTGATTTCCAGCAGAACATTATGGAGTTTGACTTCTCAATTAAGTACAAAGAGGCAAGAAAAATGTGGTAGTTGATGCCCTTCAAGGAGGGAGGAGATGGAATGTTGTAGTATTGACACACTAGTTGCAAGCTGATTTAATACATAAAATCCATTTGTTGGACAAATGATTTGAATTTACAAAAACTAACTAAGAAAGTTCAAGAAGGGACAACTCCACACAAACACTATACATGGAAACATGGAGAATCAAGAAGAAAGTGAAGATTGGTTATAGGCAATGACAAAGACTTGAGGGATGATATATTAAAATGGATGCATAGTTCGGTTGGAGGAGGGCGTTTGAGAGTTAATGTCGCCATGAAGAGGGTGAAAGATATTAAGAAGTTTATCCAATACTATAATACTTCTTAACATTGTAAGTATGACACTGCAAAATATCCGAGGTTTCTCTAGCCTCTACCGGTTCCGAAATATATTTGGCAACATGTGACTATGGATTTATTGAAGGATTGCCTAATTCTTTTGGGAAGAATGTTATATATGTGGTAGGAGAAAAGTTGAGTAAAAATGCACATTCCATGGATTTATCTCATCCTTATTCCTCTAAGAATGTGGCTCAAGCTTATTATATTGTGTTTAAGCTACATGGATTCCCAAGTAGTATTAAGAGTGATGGAGATGTTATATTCATAAGCCAGTTTTGGCACGACTTTATGATACTAAAGCGAGTTTAGATTCAAATTTATCAAGTTACTATCCCCAAATGGATGGTCAAACCGAGGCGGTGAACTGTTCGTGGAAACATATTAGGAGTGTATGCATAATAATACTCTCTATAAATGGTATAAATGGCTACCCTAGCTTAATGATGGTATAATACTTCTTATCATACAACTACTAAAGCTATACCTTATGAAATAATGTTCGGACAACAAGAACCAATCAATCTTCCTTATCTTCGAAGAGAATGCAAAGTGGAAATGGAGGATAAAAGCTTGAGAAAAAGATAAGAGATGATGAAACTAAAGTTTCATTTGAGAAGAGCAAAGAATGAGACAAGTAGCAGATAAGCATAAGAGTGAGAGGCAATTTATGATTAGAGATTTTGTCTATGTGAAGCTACATCCATATAGGCACATTCCAGTGGCCTATAGAAGAAATTGCAAGCTAAGTCATAGGTACTTTGGACCATACAAGGTGACTAAGTGTATTGGGACTGTAGCATATAAACAGGGTCTTCCCGCTCACAACAAAATTCACAATCATGTCTCTCAACTAAAGAAACATGTTCACAATATGGTCGCTACCACTAATCTCCCTCAACAGCAGAAGAATGTCATGAATGCAAGAAGTAAAGGAATGCCCATGACTAAAGTCCTGGTGAAGTGGAAACATCATCTTCCATAGGATTGCACATGGATCTGGAGAGGAAATTTCTAGCTTGAAGATCCTTGAGGACAAGGATGCATTCATGAGGAGAGCTATGTTAGGTCATTTGTAAAGTCGTTTGTCAAATTTGTTAGCATTAAACTCAAATACAATCAGTTATCTTTAGGAGTGTGCGTTTCTGTTTAGCAGGAATCTGGATGGTCAATAATTATTACCTTTAATTGTGTGTTTTTAATATTAATTATAATGTTAATTATAGCATATTTGTTATGCGTAGAGATTAAATTTGAAAATTTTATTTTGAGATTATTTATTGTACTCCATGTTTTATGAAAAATTAAAGCAAAAGAGCAATAAAAGATAAAAGCAGAGATGTATCATTCATAACCAAAGTTTAGTGTGCTCTCACTTTTCCTCTCTCTTCAAGAAGAAAATTAAAATATTCCATGTCTTCTAATATCAAATTGGTACAGAGCTATGGTGAGTGTGACCAATAATCTATCACTGCTCCGACTGACAAAGATGACAAATGATGACAATTGGAACATCCAAATGAAACCCTGCTTGGATCTTAAGATGCTTGGGAGGTGGTGAAAAAAGTTTTGACGAACTAGAAAATACTACAGGATATACTGCGACACAAAACAAAATGTTTAAAGAGACAAGACCGAACGATAAGGCAGTTTTGTACATGTTGTATAGAGCTGTTCATGAGTCCACTTTTGAGAAGATTGTTAGTGCATCAACTTCGAAGGAAGCACAGGATATCTTGGAAAAAGTGTTCAATGGTGCCAACCGAGTTAAGTAGATGAGTCTTCAAACTCTACGAGGTGAGTTGAAGGCCATGAAGATGAAGGATTCAGAGGATGTATCAAGTTACATTACTCGTATGCAAACAGTAGCTAATCAACTCAAACACAATAGAGAAACCCTACAGATGCAAGGGTTGTGGAGAAAATTCTTCGTTCGTTGACTGATGATTTTGAAAATGTTGTATATGCAATCGAGGAGTCAAGAAATTTGGAAGAGGTGACCATCGATGATCTCAGAGCTTCTCTTGAAGCTAATGAACAACGGAAGGAAAAAAAGCAAGAAGTGTTGGAGGAAGCTTTACAAAAGATGACCATTAGAAAGGACAAAGTGATGTATGCGCAACATAACCAAGGACGTGGACGCAGAGGTCGAGGTTACGATTGTAGTAGAGATCAAGGCAGTGGAAACAACAATGAAGAGAGAGAACAAATGAACCAACAAAATCGGCATGGAAAAGGATCCAGTCGTTGAGGAGGTGATCGTTCTAATTTTCCAAATGTTGAATGTTACAATTGTAGAAAATATGGACATTACACAAGGGATTCCAATGCTAATAAGAAAGTGGAAGAAGATGCAAATTTAGTTAAGGAAGATGAAGAATCCTCATGATGGCCAATGAAGGCATCACTATGGACAGTCACATGGAGTGGTATCTAGAAACTGGTGTTAGCAATTATATGTGTGGGCACAAACATCTCCTTGTTTATATACAACAGATAAAAGATGAGCGTGTCTTTCAGAGACTCAACGAAGGTCCCAATTAAAGGCAAAGGAAAAATATGTTTTTCCCAAAAGGATGGAAAGACTAGTATTATGGAGGACGTCTATTATGCACCTGACTTGAAAAATAATATTCTCGGTATAGGACGATTACTGGAGAAAGGATTTTCGGTTTCATGAATGACCGGATGTTGCACTTGAAGGACAAAAGTGGTATAATTCTTGCACGTGTTGAGATGAAAAAGAATAGGATGCTCAAACTCAACCTAACAATAAAGAAAATTTCTTTCAGGCGTGAATGGAAAGTTAAGGACGAAGAATAAGTTTTTAAAACGTCTAAAGCATTAGAAGCCCAGATGGTAAAGATGAAACTGCAAAATAGGTTTAGGCCGAGTTTAAGAGGGGATGAATTGAACTTTCAGAAACTTTTCGCAATGATGGCTTATAAAATGTAGAATGAAACTTCTTTATAGAAACTACTGAAAATTGATATTAAGAAGTACATAACAAAAGTTCAATAGATTCCATATCAAATACAATTAATTGAGATAATTCACAAAACTGAAAATAGCAAACAACAGTTAACTGGAATCCCAGAAACAATCAACTGAATATTATACACTCAATCAAACAGTTCGGAAAACAAATCACATTCAGAAACAATTGATCAAGAAGTTAACACGAACAAATTAGTCAACCAGTAAAAATATTAGAAACAGAAATGGAAGCAATTAATTGATTATAAAGTGTATTTCAGAATTACACAACAATAATCAGATGAACAGTAATTGTAGTAAACTCCAGATCAAGAAACAAAAACTAATTCAAGAAAGCGGATTTCCAGAAATTCAATCTATTAAACAGTGATATCAAAAAACTTTAAGCACTTCAATACTATCAAGAAGTGATTCAGTCATTTATTCAATGATAAAACAGTTCCAGAAGAACACATAATAGCACCAGAAGAACAAACAATCAATTACATGCGAAGAAAAATTAATTGTGCGAGTGACAGAGAAATATGATAAGCGTTCAAGAAGAGAGAAAGAGAGATGAAGAACACAAGATTTTATACTGGTTTACCCTTTCTCAAGGGCTACGTCCAGTCCTTTGCCAACCAGCAAAGATTTCCACTAACAAAGATCTCAAAGATTAGTTTACACAATACAAAACCACTTGCATCCCGCAAGCAACCACTGCTCCAACAGCAAACAATGTACTGCACCCCACAACAACTGTCCAAACTATGCAGAACCCACTGCACATAACCAGTTACAATTTATAGACCACTATGTAATTTGTAACCACAGTTCCAGTACAAAGATGATTAAGAATATTACAAATACAATTGTAGTTCTACTCAATAGATTACAAATTGAATTAAGAACAAAGTACAACATTTAGCTCTGGAACAAAACCACAGTTACACGAATTCACACTCAAAGAAATACTCAAAGATTAGTGTTCTTAATGATTTTCTTGATGAAAATTCATTGCCAAAAGATCTCAAGGTGTTCGCACATTTTCTCTCCAGAAAAATTCACAAGTACACGCTCAAATGTCTTAGTTACTTTGAAATCATGTGTTTTCCCTTTATATATTGGTTATAAATCCTGTCAAAATTTCAATCGATTGTATCAATCGTTCAATGCATTTGTATGATAGTTAAATGAACTGAATTGATGTAAAATAAAAATAAATTATCTGATATATCACTTGTGTGCTTGAGGTTTTATTTTCAGGTTGTAACTTTTTGACACTAATATAAATGATGTTTGTTATAATAAATTGAATTCTTGCTTGTCCATAGAGCACTTATTATACACATTTTTTTTACTATTATAAATGATATTACTTTATTAACTATTATTTTATGTATTTCGCTATATAATATAGTGTCCTATCCGTTACTGACCTTATAAGGTGGTTTAAAGGTTATCAAACAACATAGGCTACTTTTAGTTCCAAGATTGTAGTTGGATAATTATTACCTCTTATTGTTTTCTGGCTAGTTTTCTATAGGGGTCATATTTTATAATTGAAGCCCAATTATGCACCAGTTATCTTTGGCCCACTTTAGCCCCTGCCATTATACACCTTCATTTCCATGACTGTGCACTAGTAGAAAAGAAACATTTAATCGCGATTGTATAAGGCTTATAAGCGCGGTTGTACAACCGCGATAAAAAGTACTAAAGATACAAATGCGGTTGTACAACCGCGATGGAAAGTATAAATACCACCGCGGTTCTTCAGAAACCGTGTTGAAAAATGGCACAGAAGGTTCAAAAATATACAGAAACTACACATACCAGCGTGGTTGTAGAGGGAACCGCGCTGGTATGTGCCAGTTTTTTTTTTTAAATGGCAGTAGCTATTCGCTACTGCCCGATGCCAAAATTCATTTGATATCAACACATACCAAAACTAAAATCCAAAATTTCCAATTCAATACATACTCAATTCAAAATTCAAAATCCAATATCTCCAATTCAACACATACTTAATTCAACATTCGATTTTTCACAAATACAACAATTCTAAGTATTTACACAACCATTATATAAGTCTATATATGCATACACTAGAAAGTTGTTACAATATATTACAACTTAGACAAATATTACTATACATTATACTATACTTACTACAAGCTAACTATAAGATTTCATTTCTCTTCTCAATGAAGTAAGTTGCCCATTCTGTCCGAATATCTTCTATGTACTTGTGTTCAATTGGGTCTGGATCTATGAACATCTGAAATAGAATAATTGTGTTAGTGGTTATCATCATATGCTCATCATAATTTTATCTAATTTGAACACTTTCATACATGTTCCCAAGAGTCGATGATATGGGCTTGAACTATGGTCTTCATCCAATGCATGACGTAGTAGCCACATTCCCAACGTCCTTTTTGTTTGTTACACTACAATTTCATCAAAGTTAATTCATTAGACAAGTCAACAATGAATTTAATAGGTTCAATTAAGAATGAAAATACCTTAGGCTGCACCCAACGTAGGGTATGAGATGAGGATATAGATCTACCGCCAAGTACATTAATAACATTAATTGCACTAAAATCAGAGATGATTAGTAATAACTTGCATATTATACAAACAAGATCAATATTTTATAAGGTAAATTAAATCATACCTTTGTACCACTTGTTTGAAGTCATTAGTTGGCTTCTTATGCAGTGAACAGAACCAGACCACAGTGTTATCGAAAGGACAAACAACCATTAGTTGTCAATGGCTCCTAAAATAATGAATCCATTATTTATGTTCTCTAAATTACTTGAAATAAAAAATATAAAGATTAGTAACTTACAATTGAAAAATTAGGGCAAAATAAATGCTCTTTCTGGATTCTCCAATCCATTTCTGTATATAAGTTTGGCATTCCAACCTTTTATTTCCAGACATTTGTATGCTTTGTGACTCAAGGAATCCATAGATATCAGGATTCCCTGAGTTATAAACTAGTTTGATTATGTACCTACATTGTTAATATATTGAATATCAGTAAAAACATATTAAGAAATATAAAAATGTGTAACTCTAAAATATACTTACATCATCCATAACTGAATGACTGTAATGTTTAACATTCGGGATCCCATGGCGATTTCATTATATTACAGAAAACATAAAATACCGGGGATCGAACATCCCCAGACTCAATACCAACACGTCATGATAAACATAAATATTACAGAAAACATAAAATGTCGGGGATCAAACATCCCCGGACTCAATACCATCACGTCATGATAAACATAAATATTACAGAAAACAAAAAATGTCAGGGATCGAACATCCCCGGACTCAATACCAACACGTCATGATCAACACGATACAATCCTAGTGATATACCCTAATCTCTCTAACATCATCCTAGTAATTTAATTAAATAGAAGCATTAAGAATTTGACAAAAGAAATGGACGAACCTGTAAAGTAGAGACATTGGCATCAATACCACGATACAATGGCAGCAGACTTGAGAAACGTGTGGATGACTATGGCGGATACCTCAAAATAGAAAATGAAGTTAAACAGAGAAAAATGAATAAGTGCAGAAAATTATGATACATTTGTATAGCTACTAGTTTTATGATAATACAACATATTTAGTTAATCTAATATACACACCAAAACGAAAATTCCAAGTTGAGAAAGAACGGCTATGGACCTTGAAAACACTTTTTCTCGGATGAAAACTCTATGCCACCCAAAATGCCAAACTTTCAACAAAAATGGCTAAAAATCAAGGTATCCAATGCTGCAGAAAACATTGAAAGTTAACCATGAAGTTAACAACAAATGCGTGACTATGAGATTGATTCATGCTTAGCAATATTAACAATGGGTTTGTGTAAAACAAAACTAAAAACAATGAGTAAGAAGCTTGGAGTAGAAGAATGAGGCAGAAAGAAAGAGAGACCTGAGCGGTGGTGGTGGCGGCGGAAATGGCGAGACCATGAGGAATGGCGAAATGGCGAGACCACGAGGAAGAATGCAATGGCGAGACCGAGAGAGAAAGAATGAAACGGCGAGACCAAGAGAGGAAGAACAAAATGGCGAGACCGAGAGAAGGAGAATGAAATGGCGAGACCGAGAGAGGAAGAATGGCATTGCTCGAGAGAAAGAGAGAAAGATGAAAGCGAGAAGGAAAACGCACAAAAAAATCCTAAAAGAAGGGGATATGAACGTTGTTCCCACTAACAACCACGTTCGTATCCTCCTGCAAAACAATTTAAAAATTGTTTTGCAGATACCGCGTTGGTATCTCCCTTCAGTTTTCAATTTTAAAATATTTGTGCCTTACCATCGCGGTTCTCGCGTCAACCGCGCTAATATAATTGTACTTAATTTCAAGAATGCCACCGCGTTGTTTTTAATTGCGATTCCATCTTAACCACGATGATATCCCGCCGTAGAATATGTTTTTACTACTAGTGCACTCTCGACCGCCACTGTGGTACTCAGCCGAGCAATCTCTGACTGTTCTATAGGACCTTCATCATCTGAATCCAATTTGCTCTCCCTCAACATGCTAAAGAAATCTCGCCCCTTTTGAGTAGTGGACGTCATCAACTTTGTAATAACAAGGAAAAATAAAAAATCCTCACAATATCAAAACATAAACTAAACCTTACCATTAAGCTCGTTAAAAGGATGAGGAGATGTATACAACTCGAGGTTGGCAACTTCCTCGACTGTCCCTCCAAAACCGAGATGGTCTTTCTCTCCTCTTGGACATCATTGACATGGGCCAAGAATTTATTTTTGCTAGGATATTTGTCCAAGAAAATGGGAATCTCGAGGTATCACCATCATAAAAATATTTCCTTACCCCTTCCGAAATTCCTACCCTAAATAATGAATTCTTAAAATACATATAAGATGTTGTATACGGAGTTAAGACACACTGCTTTGGTTGACCGACTAAGGATAACTAGGTCACCTTGCTCCCAGGACGAGTGGAGTAAAAGTAAATAAAATTTTGGGTTGTCGCCTTTAAATTAAGCATTTTACATGCCAACCAAAATGCTTGTAATGCCTGCCAATTATTAGGATGAAGTTGGGTGGACACAACATTTAGAATTTGGATGACATCCATCATCACATCATCCAGAGGAAATTTAACATGTGAGTCAGTGATGAAGCATGCATAATAATAGAAAAAGTCATCAAAAGAGCCTTTTCGGCCATGGCTAACATTTTCATTAAAATCGCAACACTTTACATTTACAATGTCATCCGCACTAGAAATTTCTAAAATGGTAACCGAGTTTGCAAAACTCCACAAATCAGCATTGCTTTGAAAATATGAAAATTTTTCTCTAACCTTAGAATGCACCCACTCATATCCTGACCTCAAAGGGGCCCTCCTTTGTCAGAGTAATTACCAACTGGAGCAACCTCGGCTGCGACAGCAAAATGGGAAAGAGAAGAAGTGACTTCGTCTGAACTCACCGAGATAACACCAACTGTTTTTGCAACAGGCTCCTCATTGGACGACCTTGAAAACTCCCCAAAGATAGAGTTATTCTAGCTATGGACCGAGAATAAATAGTAGAAAATACATGTTCGCTCTTGGTTGAAGACGACTAAACCAACTAGGTTTTCTTTGATAAAGGAGAGACAAAATGTGGTGGCCCATGATTGAAAATAACGCTATTTATAGACATTGAAATCCATAAGACCCAATCTGCCAACCCCATCCTCACCGTTAAACTAAAGCACATCTAACGACTTATATAACGTGATGTTTGAGACACAAATGTGACTTTTCTAACACGTCATCAATGCTCGAGAAAAAGGTGCCAAAACTATGAAGGTTTTTCGTGTCTCTGCATATCACCTCTCGGTCACTCTATAATAAAAGTTTTTTCGTGCCTTTTGCATGTCACATCTCGATCACTCAAGCCTTGTGGGGCCTCTATACTCCAACCAAGATTAATGTCCAATATTTCTTAGAGCCAATTTGAAACCGACTTAAACATCCGAGAAACAATACTAACAAGAATCGAATACTGACAAGAACCAAGTACCAAGTACGAGATGCTCTAAGCTCAAAAGGATTGACTTGTAATCAAATGATTAAGCAATAAGATTAAGAATAATAGCATGATTATAAAAGTTATAATTATGGACCTTATGAACAGTAGCATGACCCAATAACATTCCTATAAATACGAGGAGAGGTCCTCCAAAGATAAGGATAATGTCATTTTCACTTCTCATATTATACACATACTTACTTGATCGTTGAAGCCTCTTTTACAGATCTTCCCTGACCGAATAGCTGAACCAAGTACCAGAAGTCAACTTATTAACCGAGAAGAAATCAAAAATTTGAAGTTTAAAGTCGATCCTACATCTCACTTATAATTATCCTTCGAGTGTTTCCCGTAACACTTTGTTTACAAAGTTATAAGAGCCATTCTAGAAGTAACAAAATTTGGAAGAACCCTTTGATAGCGTCAATGTGCAATGATATTCAACATAAAGACCACTACAGTTGCCTAGCAAGTCTTGCTGGAAATAATGATGTCAATATCATATCTTTAATCTCTCATTTGTGACCCTTCCGACTCTCCTCTAGTCACTTTATAGACGTGACTAGTACTATTGATTGACATGAAATTATCCTAGCTATACTTGGGTATTCAATGATAGCACGTAAAATTATTGAAGACACTTATTGAAGTGCTCGTGTGAATTAACGATCTTTGGAGATACCCAGTGGATAGAGAAAGCTTGAGAGGAAGGTTATATTATTATTGCGTTATATTTTTAAATAAGATTTTAAATGTCCTTGATTATTTAGCTAACTATTAATATTAAAACATTGTTTTACACTACGATTGGTCCTTTAAAATATTCCCAAAAACATTTATTACATTACAATTGTAAAGCTCCTCAAGTAGTTGGGAGATCAATGGATTCAACAGCTGAAAACTGTTTCGAGTTTCGGGAAAAAAAAAATGATATCCTACTAATTGTAAAGAGAAAGTAAGGAAAGTATTGGAGTACAACGGAAGTGAGGGATGGAGAGCTCATTCAATTATCTTTGCAGACCTAGCACAGAGACTGTTCACGACTTTCCTAGTATTAGAAATGGTTTCTAAGGTTGCAGGGTATATGGCATCCGTTTTGGGATCATCAAATATGACAAGGCATCCAGCTCCTTGATCCATTGTCCCGGTGAACATCTTGTCCAAAATCATCTGAGACAACTTTCGCTCCACATGATCAACAGGAAGTTTAATTAGTTCAGAAATGTGTGCAATCTCAACCCTTGAGAAAGGTTCAATCAATCTACAAAGGTTGAGTTCCAGAGCAGTATCGTACAGGGATGAAAGGTGTCTGTGGACAATTGGATCTTTCTCGATCTGAGTCTTATAATCTCGCAAAGCGATTTCAAATAAATTCACAGATCGCTTGGAAAGAGCATCTGCTACGGCTTTCATGACATCCAAGTCGGGTCCAAGATATAATTGGCCAGTCCAAGAATCTATAATAAGGGCCACACCATCAGGTTGATTCATCATGTTCAAACACAACAGCATGTATTTCAAGCTAATGGCATCCTTGGTGGGGTCATCAAGAGTTTCGAAAATTTCAAAAGCTTCCATGAAATAACTGAATGCAGTGTTGTAATCATTCTCCTCCGTATGAAGAATCCCACTCTGAAAATCTATGGCACCTTGTTGAGCTGGAGGAACTAAAACAGAATTTGCTGCTGTTCTTGCAGCTGTTAGGGCGGCTTTTGCCATCGGAACGTTTCTTAAGGAAACGTGTAGCTTGCTTTGAAGCAAGTGTATGTCTACAAGTAGACGCTTGTCATCTAGTCTTCTAACATCTTGGAGCAGGCCATTCAAGAGAGTCAAAGCTTCCAAATACTCCTTATTTTCCATGAGTATTGCAGCAAGTCTTTCCTCAAGTCGCTGCCTCAGCAAGGTATGCTTTTGAGCGCGAGTCCATTGCACCATTTCTTTGCAGAGCGCAAGTTGTAGATCAGAAGTCCCTGGTATTTTACAAACAGAATCAAGTATTCCCCTCACAGTCTTTGCCGTTTTTACTTTTGCAATCGACGAAAAGAAGGGCCTCAACCTCAACTGAGTAAAAAGGCTGCACAGATCCTCTGGCCTGTTCTCTTCCGCTAATTTCTCAGTGAGGTGTTTGATGGCCAGCACTTTCACGTCCAAAGCATCCGGGGAGGAAGAAGGATCATCAAGTACCTGATAAAGCATGGATATGGTCTCAGATGGGTCTTCGGCTTCCGTTGCCTGAAGAATTGAATTTGGTGTGGCAGGAAGAAAAGAAGCCATGGTTGCTGCTTAGTTCTGCAAAAAATAAGGCATATTTGGTAAAATGGATAAAAACCTGAAAACTAAAGACCTTTCCATCAGTATAGATTCTCGAGTGAACATTATTATGACAAATTCCACCGCTCCCGAAAAAGAACACAGAATTTGCATAAACGACAGGGTGTAATTTAAGATGAAGCAGTTCATTTGCCATACAATGATTTTAGATGAAAAACATCTGAAAAATTACTAACATTACAATGTAAATAAAATATTATTTCAAGGTTCAAATTTGGATGCTTAATTTTAATTACCACTAAAATGATGACGCAGAGAGTGGACGGCGATGGTGATAGATAGAATGTACATTGCATTACGTAGAGACAGCCATACGCCCATATCGTAAAATGCATCTAACACCATCGAATGGATTCCATTAACATTTTACACGTTCTAAACTTTCAAGCACAAAACATATCAAGTTGTTCTGTCAAGTCAAAAGTTCCACCTCATTATAGTTGATTTTGTTTTCAAATTTCAATGACATAAGTTAGCCACAGATGACATGCACTATGAGAATGACCACAAAATGGCACACAGATACAAAACAACTTTTATTTTGAAAAATGCATAACCCAATACAACATGCTCTTCTTATTGTGAGTAGGATGTAAAGACTAGGGAGGGTTTGTCATGAAAATTTTTATTGAAAACTACTAACCAACCTATACAATGTGACTAAGAAGTATTAATAGCTTTTGTTGACAACAGACCAAAAACATCATGCATAAAAACATATCAAGTTATTCTGCCAAGTCAAAAGTTTATCCTAGCCATAATTACAATTGGTGATAGTAATAGATATTGTTTTCAAATTTCAATGACATACGTTAGCCATATATGATAAGCCCTAAGAGATTCATCACAAAAAGGCAGATAGATACAAAACAATTTTCATTTTGAAAAAAGTGTAACCCAATACAAGATCTCTTCTTATTTGTGAGTAGGATGTGGGACTGGGGAGGGTTTGTCGAGAAAAAAAAATTATTGAAAACTACTAACTAATCTATAAAATGTGAATAAGAAGTATTAATAACTTTAATTAAGAACAGAACAAAAACATATTAACATTTTCAAATAGCCCTCAACGTCGCAAAGAACAAGCATAATCAATCCAGTAACAAATAGTCATCTTTCCCTCACTTCAAATTCGAACTAACAAACCTAGCTTTCTTATGCCATTAAATTCCCCAACCAGCTACCCCACATAAACCGTGTGTTCGTGCCCACGTCTATGCCCATGCACAAAAAGAATATGCGAATAACAGAAAAAAAAAAAAAAAAAAATAAAAAAAAAAAAAAAAAAAAAAAAAAAAACGGTAATGGTCAATAAATCGCAACCAAAATCATTAAGATAAGAAAAAGAAATTGAAAGATTGTTTAACACTTTTACTATTGTTTAAACTCAGAATAAAGAAAAGTATCAACACTATATAAATGTGAAGTTGAAAATTTGAAGGGGCCTTTTCCATCACTATCAATGTGGATTATACCAAGCAAGGTGAAGACTAGGCTATTCTTTCACACATCAATAATCAACACAAAAAGAAGTTTCAGGTCTACCATGAAAAAAGAACATTATTTGAAATAGTTAAACCAGATCATCAAAATCAAACAATTGGTTTTGCTAAGATTCAGAAACAGAAAGAAGATACTGTACAGGTAGACCCCATTCCAGAAAAGGACCCCGCAAAACTTACACTACGTATTCGTGTTATGTCTACTTCTCAGTTTCTTTAAAGGATAAAAGACTCAATTTCTTACGAGTGGAAACAAAAGGGAAACGAAATGAAACCCAAGGAAGCAAATGAATAAGGTGTGACAGAAACACAATCGGAACCAAAGGAGAAGGAGTACTTACCGATGACCCACAACCGTAAAGTTCAGGAGACTTGGCAAAGAATATTGGGATTACTTGTTACTCAATCTTTCTGAAAAAGTCAGTGATATTTCATATATTTTTATACATTTAGAATTTAAAAATACTTAAACGTCAGCAATATATGTCTGAAAATTGCACATTAAAGAATTAGGCGTTTGCTTCCCGCACCTCCATTATTACCAAATCCACCCACACTACTAATAAAAAGACTAAATTACACTCAGAATAATAAAAAATTAATTAAAATAATTAGGAAATAAAGTATTTTTAAATTAAATAATTAAACTTTAGATCATTTTAAATTTTTTTGGTAAAAGTGGTTTGAAAATAAATAACTTTACCTAATAAATTTTATAATCGGAACATATAAGTGTAATTATTTATACTTGTATAAGAATAAAAATATATTTATAACGGCAAGAAATTATTTAGAGAAAATATTTTAAATATTAATATAGAGACTTATAAAAATGAATTAAACAATCATTTTAGGGACTATGAAGTCAATCAAATTGATATGAACAACGACCCATTTTATTCAAATAAAAAGCTTATAATAAAGGTTCATGTAAATAAAATTTATTAATGTGGGTTCATTAAAATAGATTAGATTGAGAATAAGTTTTACAAGAATATAAAATATTATGTATGGAATTAGTTAGATAGACTCAAGGTTAAGTTTGTGTGTAGTTTTTAGAACCCACCATAATGGTTAACTAAGTAAATAAAGAGTGTTTAGGATGTTGCACTTTAGTGTGATGTTTTTGGTTTGTAGCCCGTATTGCTCAAGGCGCTTGTGAAGTAGTGTTTGGAGCTATAGATGATGTATAAGGAACGTAGGAATTATCTTACATCTGTGATGTATAAGGAACGTAGGAAGTGAAGTAATCCCTAAGTTTCTATAGGTGTTTTATCTCTGAGATTGGAGGATTATGAACATTGGAAATAAGTATACGGCTGCGATGATGGTATATTTATGTGCAATTATTTCTCATCAAATTGTTAGATTGTTTTTTGGGTGATTAATTTTTCTAGTGGTATTCTTGAAAATTGATTATAAAAATTGAAAGCTTGATTGTGTTTCTAATGTGTAGTTTATATTTATCACTAGTTGGAAATGAGCTTAGGTTGGATTATGGAGATTGGAATGGGTATTAAAATGTTAGGAACAGTTAGAAAGATAGAAAGTTAGAAAATTAAAAAAATAAAAACAAAAAAACACTTTAAACAAGATAAACTCAAAAAACTGAACTTTTCTAATTAATATTCTCACGTCAAAATATTCAAAGTTACAAGATTTTATAAAGAATTAATCTCATTATGTTGAAAAACAATCCTATCACCACTTAACAATACAATCATAAGTCTCAATTTAAATATATGTTGGTCTTTATATAAATCATGTATAGACCATGATTATCAACACAACCAGCGATTCTCTAACTTTACTAACACCCAGCGATTCGCCAACTTTACTAACACCTACTGACTCACCAACTCCACTAATTTTTAACTTTCCTCCTATAATACATTTTTTATTTTCTCTCCTTAGCCTTGACATCGTGCCTAACAATACTCCCTTCAATAGAAACAACCTTGTCCTCGAGGTTGAAATTTGGAAATTGAATCTTCATAGTCTTTGCCTCCTCCAATGTTACATCTTCCTTACCTCACTTCTCCCATTACTCTAAGATCTGTCGAACAGACTCTCTTTATCATCTACCACTCTTCTGTCTAAATTCATTGGGAAATCAAACTTGACCCTTTAATTTGTAAATCCATAGCCAACTTGGACTGCACTTGTTGCGGTCCAACTAAGACACATGAAAGACCATGTGACAATTTAGAGGACCAAAAATGGTCCATAATATCTAGCCGGTAGTTTTGGGTGCAATTTCACAAACATGGATTGCTACCTATGAGATCGAATTTTCAAATACACCATCTTACCCACTTGAATAGGAGAAGGTTCCTATGTTTATTCGCAAAGTTCTTCATCTGATCTTAAGTTAGTTTAGGTGATACTTTAATTGTTTCAAAACCTCATCCCTATTCATTAGATCTTGAGCCACTACCTACACCACTATTTCTTTCGAATAAACCACACTAATGAAGAGGGGGGGGGGGGGGGGGGGGGGTTCTCCCATAAAAAAATCTCAAATGGGGTACGTTTGGCTAATAACTGGTATTTGGTATTGTACCAATATTCAGCCCACAGTATAAAATTAACCCAACTTTTGGGTTGTTCAATACTAAAGCACCTCAGATACGTCTCCAACACCCTATTCAAAACTTCTCTCTATCCATCCAATTCAGGATGACAAGTTGTACTCATCTTCAAGTTAGTGCCCTGCAATTAAAATTATTCCTTCCATAATAGACTAAGAAAAATAGAATCTCGGTCAATGACTATTGATGTTGGAAATATGTGTAGTTTAACCACCTTCTTAGTAAAGACTTTTGTCGTTGAATGTGCTGAATAAGGATGCTTTAATGGTATAAAATGACCATGTTTACTCAACCGATCTACCACCACTAATACGACATCATACCCATTGGATTTCGGTAGTCTGACAGCGAAATCCATACTAATCACTTCCCATATCACTTCCGGAATAGGTAACGGTTGTAATAAACCTTATGATGAGCATGTCTGATATTTATTTTGTTGACAAACCACACATTCAGCCACAAAGTCAAAAATCATCTTCATTCTCATCTATGTCCAAAATACTCCTAAGTGACCTCCAATAGGGGTAGTATGAAATTCATGGATGAACTTTGTAATTCGATTAGAAGTAGCTAATAACATCAATTGTCCTTTATAACGCAACTATTCTTTTTCCAAAGTATAATTTCCATGACTATCTAGATTATTCTTCAAATCTTCTGTAATTTTCTTCAACTCTGCATCTCTTTGAATCTCTTCCTGTACTGAATCAAAATCCTACAAAAAAGGTCTCCATATAACACCTAAATTTGCTTCACCTTCATCCTCTCCTTCCAATTTCCTTGACAAGGCGTATGCCAATTTATTAAAGGCCCCCATTTTGTAGATAATTTCAAAATCATACCCCAACAATTTGGCCAACCAATTATGTTGATTTTGTGTTGTAATCCTCTGCTACAGTAAATATCTAAGACTTTTTTTATCAGTGCATACTGTGAAACGTCTTCCCAGTAAGTATGGTCTCCAATGTTGTATGCCCAATACCAATGTCTAGCTCCTTCTCGTATATAGACTTGTTCAATGAAGATTCAGCCAAATCTTTGTTCAAATAAGCTATAGGTTTCTTACATTGTGTCAGCACAACTCATATTCCCTTCTCAAAATCGTCACACTCAATACAAAACGGTAAATTGAAATTCAGTAACCTTGATACTGGTGTTGATGTAATCACTTGTTGTTATTGCTTCATAACTTGAGTACTCTCATCATTCCACTCAAAGTTTCGTTCTTGAGTAGTTGTGTTAATGGTCGTGCTATTCTTCCATAGTTATATATGAATCAATGATAATAGCTCGTAAGGCCCAAAATCCCTCTCAAGGCCTTAATCGTTTTCGGAATAGACCAATTCAATATATCTTAATGTTTTTATGGGTTCATTCTTACTCCTTATCCAAATATGATAGGTCTCAAGTAATGTATCTCTTGCTTTCCAAATTCACAACACTTCTTAGAATTAGAAAAAAATCCATGTTATTGTAGACACCCTAACACTTGTTGAAGTTGTTTCAAATTATCTTTCCAAGTGTGGCTATATATTAAGATATCATCAAAAAAACAACAACACAAACCTCCTCAAAAAAGGATTTAATATCATGTTCATTACTTAAACAACTCTTCTGTTAAAGAAAAAATAGGTATTATCTTATTGATATCTAAAATTAAATTCTAGGTTAATTTTTATTCTATAGCTATTTTCTAGGATATTACATAAACTACAACCATTTATGTGATAAAAGTACAATTTTCAATCTTTATTATTAATACATGTAAAAGTTAATATAAAGAAGAAAGATAAACATAAGCATTATTATAGTACAATATTATATAAATTACATGTATATTTTTATTAGCATTAAATTAGTTTTACCTTAATAATTGGATAAAGAACTTTTTTTATTAATTAATTGTAATCAGTTAACGAGGGAGAAAAAGGCATTCCAATTGCAACATTTTATTCATCCAACCAAAGTGCATGCCAAGCAAATCAAAACTATGCATAGAAACTAATGGATCATCAGCAGAAAGCTCATTCCAGCAGGGAAAGCATACATGCACATTTTTTATTATCAAAATGAGAAAAAAAAAAGACCTAATCCAATTCTCACTCACTCACTCCCACATAATACAATTAACTAATTCTCCATTATTGTTATATGACATTACAGAGTAATTTCATACAAAATCCCTGTTTTGGTTGGCCTCCACCTTTCCCTTGCCAGCAGTGAAGACAATGTCAAGATTGTAGAGCACTGGGACCATGGTGAGGGAGCAGAGGAAGACCAAGACAGGGCCAAAGATCCAGAGCAACAGAGGGAGTCCTGCATAGAAGAGCCTGTTCCCCACAGTGTTGAGAATGAAGCCTTTCTCCAGGATCTCATTGATGTACTGTGGGGTAACCAGGGACATGGGGTCCTGAGGGGTGTTGATTAGGATGTTGACTTGGTTTAGGAACCTTATGGAGAGAGAGTGGCAGAAGAATGAGAAGAGGAAAATTGTGAGGAGAGTGACATATTTGAGGGCCACCATGAACTCCCCATGTGCCCCATACACTGCATCACTCAGTGGCTTCTTCACACTGTAGGTGCTGCTGATCACTGCTGCCAGGCCTGAGCAGAGGAGAATGGAAGTTGTGGCCATTAGAGTAGCACCCATGATTGTGTTCCTCAGTGATTGTACAGCCAGGATGTTTTTCTTGTCATTGTCCTGCCATAATCAACATACACATTTCAATTATATGAAAAAAAAAAAAAAAAAAAAAAAAAAACTAAATCATTAAATCTTCATAAACTCTCAAACCCTAAAACATATAAGTAGGAAGGAAGCTGATACTTTAATCTTTTATTAATTAAAATTAGGATACTTTAAAATATTGAATAAAATAAATATAATTAGAATTTACTTAAATTTTTAAAAATGTGTTTTTCTCATACAAAAATATGGAGGGACTATTTTATAATACCTGAGAATAAATAGTGTGTGTGTGTATATATATATATTGTAAAAAAATTAGTTCAAATTAATTAATAAAAATAAAAATATTTATTTGTTGTTAATATAAGAAAAAATATATTGAGTGTGTAAAATTGTTAAACTCATGACATTAAATGTTTCTAATGGAAACTACCCTGGATCTTCATTTTTCATGAAACCACAACTATTATAATTGGAAATATACAAGTAAACGGAAGATCATTAAAGGACAAATGCTACTCTGTCTTTTTTTTTTATATAGGAAACAAATGATAATGCATTATTTGTCTCTTGGAAGAAAGACCAAAAATAGTAATAGTTAACATTTTTTAATATATATTTTTGTGGCTAGGTAAAATATATGTTATATCTGTTAATAACTATGCATTTTATTCTCTTTTTAACTATTTTATTAATTATTTAAGAAAGTTAGTTAACTTTTTATGTTATAATACGTTTCTAGATTTATTGTTCCAAAAATAACCTTGATCTGGTGATTGCGAAATGTTATTTGTATATATTGTACGAAGATCTTGATAATTAAGAGAAAAGACGATAAAATTAGAAAAATATAAGAGAAAATAATATTTTTTTTTACTCACAGATAAAATAAATAATACCATGAAAATTACCTGCATAGCAAAGCAATATTTTCAGTTTCTTAAAAGGAATACGAAAAAGATTTATAAAATATATAGCTATGGTTAATGCTTACAATTACATCGTCTTTTAGCCTTTCTTTGGATCTACGGATCCGCTCTTTATGCATACGGATTTTTAAAGAAAGTGTGAAAAATGAAAATAAATATACGAAAAATGATGTATATTTTGGATCTGAAATTTTCATCATAAATTTGAAAAGAAAATATACATAATCAATTGTAGATTTAGGGTTTATAATTAAAGTTTAGCGTTTAATCAACTATGTACAAAACCATAATTGATTATGTTTATTATTTATGAATATATATTATCCTTGAGTGTATGTTTATGTTATAATAAAATAAATAATTAAAATAGAACACATTAAAATAATAAATAAATAGAACAAGTTAATTCAATATTTTATTAATATATATTATTATAGTTTGAAATATAAGTTTTTATTTATTAATATTTTATAATAATTATATTTTGTTTTAAAAATTGTATTAATTAGAATTTGTATTTTAAAAATTATTTTTATATAATATTTTTTTTAAAATATAATTATTCTATTAACATATATTATAAACTTGCCATACACTCTCCATTTTTCTTTTCCTCCATCCAAATACCTACTTTCCCCTCTTTCTCTTTTTCAACCTTTTAATGCAAGCATCGTTTTGACATATCCGTTTTATTGTTTAGGAATGATGGAAAGGCACGCTGAATGTTCTTGATGGGGAACGCTCATATGATATAACAGATTTGGTTTAGGTAAATAAGATAAGATTTGAGATTTGTTTTAATATTCTTAAAAGTTAAAGATATGTTTTCGTACCATGACAAGACTTGTTATTTGCACATAGTGAAGAATTCACAAAAAATAGTTATTCTTTTTCTCATTGTTTAAGAGATTAGATCGATAATTGTATTAATGTTGATTTAATTATGATTTAAAACACAATTTTTTTCTCCGCATCTTGGGACATTACATGGTGGGACAACGTTTTCAACGAATAAGAAAGATTAGGAAACACCACATATGTTGTTCACGACTCAGCATGCACTAAATCCGAATAATGTTGATTTGTTTTTCAGGTTGACCTATATATGTAAAAAAAGTTCAACTTATACACATAACTTTTAGAAAATTTATATTTTTTTTAATTTGAGTGTTATAATGTAATTACATAATACTTTGATTGCATGTGTTAAATTCTAAAAAAATGTCAATAAAATTATAACTAAATAATAATTCATATTTATATATTTTTGTTAATTTAAGTTAATTTTGATAAATATTAGTGGAGTATGTATTACTTTTAAGACATAAATTTAGTGATATAAACTTTTAATTCAACAATTAGATAGTAAAAAGTATATATTAAATAAAAATTATTAATATATTATTATAAACGGAAACACACGTGTTCTGTGTATTTGTACTTTTTTATTTAAAAAATATATAATAAAAATATATATTATAAAAAAAATATATATATATATATATATATATATATATATATATATATTAGTACATATTAATGTAAATTTAAATTAAGAAAATTCATAACAAACTTTAGATTATGTGTCCATAAATAGCAATTATAGAAAATACTCGTAGACTGTGAAGGAAAGTAATTTATAAGTTTAAATCCATTTTTCTCTTAATATAATTTTGGTTCTATAAATATTTGACAGACATTTTGGTTACTGAAGTTTTTAAATTAAATAATTTGGATTTAATATGGTATATTAGGCTAATTTTTAAAAAATGTTAACTTATTTTTGTGATAACTATGTGAAATGTTATAATTAAACATTATTATTAATATTTTCGTAACCTACATATAATCATTGACAAACATGTAAATATTTTCTGTTAAAAAATGAAAGATATATTAACAGTATTCCAGAAATATTTAATTTTATAAAAAATTGAGGATCACACATACAATTAAATTTTTATAAATATTAAAATTAAATATGGAGTAAAAATATATTTAAATATAATTTCTATTGTTATGCACACATTTCTTTGAATATATTATGATAAGTTTGTGGATTTGTCATGCACATTATCCATATGGATACTTAACTATACCATAAGGACATTCTTTCTTGTTTTACAAGAACAAATCAAGAAAAGCTAAATGCCAAAGAATATGGAATTAAACTTGGAATATACTCAGTGCAAGTATTCTATGTTCTTCTTATTCTCCACGGAAATGATATATGCATAAAGATTCCAAGACAAGATTGTAGATAGTATTCATAGCCAAAATTTGAGACAGAAAAGTATGATTCCTGAAATGCTAAAAACGGAGGTATAGTATATAACAACAAATTGTTCTCCTACCTTCACCAATCAGGATGTGTCTAAATACTTTAAGGGTTTTGGCAAATTTTGTTATTTCAGTCTGATCGTAATATAACTCATTATTTTTTTAATGTATTTTTTAAAAAAATTGAAGTGTAAAATGTTTAACTAAATTTTAATAATCAAACAGTCTTATTTAGTGGTAATCCATTCAAAATCACCTATTTGTTATATAATTGATCTCAAATTTCATTTAAAAATTTTAACCATGAAAATTTTCTTTTAATAATGATAATAATTGTAAGTATTATTCATAATATTCTATAAATGTTACACTTATTTAAAATTCATTTTTTAATGAAAATTTTATATATTCCTAATAGGGCTTTACTTTATGTTACTATTATTTGCTTAGTACCATCAATTTGAAAAAAAAATAAATCAAAAACCAGTATTATCAAACTAATGTTTTCAATTTTTATGATATTATTTTGTGTCTATATTTTTGTAAATTGTATAATAAATACATGAGCCAGTAATTAAATTCAAAAGTATTTTATAAAAAAAAATATAAAAATATCATGCATTATAGAAAATCTTATATTTTTATTAGGATATTTTACAAATTAACAATTTAGAGTTAACGTAGAACATAGATCAAGACCAAAAAAACTGTTTGATATATTATTAAATTTTGAACTGCAAAATAAAGGGTTTAAACTTAACATTTTTTTTCTGTGTAAAAACTTTTCCACTATCCTGCAATCTAGTAAAGTAATAGTAATTAATAACCAATTATAAAAAAAAAATGTATTGTTTAGCCTCTCATAGCAGTCTTAATTAGTCATATCTTTTCAATACCAAAAGTCGACAGCAATTATGGTGCTCTATAACAGCAATGAAAGTGGCTGGTAATTCATTTTCCAACAATTAAATTATATATGATCAACTATGTAGGATTTGTGAAAATATTACTAGTAATTACAGAAGACTGTCACAAAACATCCCATTTGTTGCTGGTAAAACCCTGATTGTTATTGTCTTTCATAATTAACCTTTTAACCTCAATTTTTCATTTGGCAAAAGTTGTAATCTGAGACATGTTTCATCGGCCATTAGCCATGGAAACAAAAATTTCTGGAAGTAATAATTTGAAAAACAAATCATGATAAGTAATGGTGAAAAGGATCATACTATAGAAAATGAAAGCTAAATCAACAGAAAAATGAAAAGAAAAAAGACACGTACCTTCATCATGGCATTAACCCAATTTCTACGACCACTAGCATTGATGCCAATGATGGTAGTGTGAGGCTGAGTTCGAACCTTATGCCATAGCCAGAAATGGTAGCCAATGCTTGTAAGAAACCCCAAAGGAACCAATATCACATCCAAGTAGCACTTCCTCCATTCCATGGTGATCTTGATTTCAAGAGAGAGAGAAAATTTGGTAGAATGGAATATTGGTGTTGCTTAACTGCACTTCCTCCTCTTGAACTCTTTTCTGAGAGAGCAATTTGCGTTTAAAATTGGTGACACTCTTCTCTCAACTATGGCAAGCTCCAACGCCATATATAGGCACATCACAAGAGATGTACGTGGACATGTTTCAAGGTTTGTTCTAAGAATAATCAAAGACCCCTACTTTTTCACTATATTACAAACATTGGAATATTTTTTATTTGTGGTAGTGGATGACTTTTTGCACCTTTGTCGCCTGCTTTTTTTTCCCAACTAGTTTAACTTTAATCCCTATTTGTTTTTCTTCCACGTTCTAACAAATAATAGTGCTTGGAATTATTTACACCCATTAATTTTATGTCATTAATTTTATGTCATATATAATGTTAAGCATGCTCACCAAAAATTTATATATATATACCCACGCATTAATTGTATAAATTTGTATTTTCTCTCGCTTATTTATACAAATTTCATAACCATGCAATGAACATATAAAGTTAAGATTATATGTGATTTTTCTTTGATTTTCATTAATGTAAATTGTCTACTTTGGTTATTTATATGTTGTTTCTAATTATAGATTTGGTTTTAAATTAAACAAAATTACCCTCTTTATTAATCTTTCTATGCATAAGTTGTTAATTCTGTTTAATATTCTAGAGTTTATAATATGGACAATAATTAAGATTAGAGGACAGCTTTTTAGTGAAAATTTTATAAAATTTGAAGGATTTTATCTTATGTAAAATTACGATTTGAAGAGAAAAAAATGATAAAATTTTTATTTGGGTGAAATTTTATATTTTTCCTGATACGATTTTAGCAATAGGTTTAAGAAAATTCATTCTTTCAAACTGTGAACATTTTGAACATAAAATGAGGATAAGTGAGTTTTTTTCCATAATATTGACTTTTAAGACCTAACTTTTAATTAGAAATAATTGAATAAAAAAGTCAATGTTTAATTTTAGAAACAAAACTGGTGAATAGACTATATCTAAAAAATTAAGAGTATAACTGAATATTAAAATAAAAACAAATTTAAATCCTTAATTCTTGACTCTTCTAAACAGATCATTCCTATACAAAAATTAAAAGTATTTTCTAATTATCATGGATATTAGATCTAAATCTAGTATAAAGACAACTCAACCACCTAATTTTAATTGACCCTCAAACTTAAAGACCTAAACATATAAACATTTATTTAAAATTATTCAATCAATTCTCTTTGTTTTTTATTATTATTTTAAGTTTTGATTCACTTAAGTGTCTAAAAGTCTTTTGCGGATGAACGTTTATTTAGTATTTGATTGTGTCAAAATAAAATAAAAAATACTAAGGTAAAGGAGAGATGTCATTTTGCAAGAAGCATTAAATCTTGAATTGTTATCAATTTTAATAACTTTTCCCTTCTTTTGAACATATCAACTTAGTTAAGAGTACATGTAACACTAAAGCAACAATTACACAACTGAAGAATGGACATATGGGTCTGAGATATAATTGAAGACTTTATACATTATGGCACTCTTGCTCATTTTGTTCATAAGAATAATGCAAGAAAAACAAAAGGACAAGGAGTATTTTGTTCATATAATGCAAGAAAAACAAAAGGACAAGGAGTAGGAAGAAGATTATGATCGTGAGAACTATAGAAGATATTAAGGTGCATGACAAAGTAATTAGCAAAGTGAAAATGAGAACAATCAAGAACAAAATAAAAATACCAAACACCTTAGTAGGAATCATTAATTGTTGATAGACTTGGTGGTGGACAACACTTAAACTCAAATCACACAAAGACACTTCCAAATTATAAACACAACTAGTATATTTTACTAATAGAAAAAGTCATTTTTACATTAGTTTTAGAGGACATTCTACAACGGTTTCAGAATCCATGAAGATTATAGGTTCTATAATCGATGTAGTACATGCATATACTACATCAATTGATAAATAAATTACCAACATAAAATATCAATCCTAAAAACGTTCAGGAGGAGATAATATATCGATTGTGGTTCTCAACCAATATAGTATTTATCCTATTACATCGGTTGAGAGTCACAACCGATGTAATATATACCCTACTCCAAATTTTGAATTTTTTATTGAAACTCAATTCAATATAAAAAATAAAAAAACAATTATCTTAATAGACCAAAATGCAAAATCACAATCAAGAAGTAAAATATATTTTCTACTATCTAATTTTATTTATGGAGTCCCAAACACCTATAAACAAAAGCATTCATCAAAGAAAGTACTCTATTAATTTTTTTTTCACTTTTCATATTTTTATTGGAAACTTTTATTAACTTGTGAATTTGAAAATTTTCTTCAACTCAACCTTCATTATTCAATGCTTGGATGTTACTAGCATAGTTCAGAATCTCTAATTATGAAACTTTATTCCTTCTCATCCAATGACGTTGAACTTTCCTCTAAGAACATCATGAAATTTATTCCATTCCTCTCTTTGTTCTTTTTTCATTATACTTCCAAATTTTTCCCCAGAAAATCTCAAATGAAAAAAATGATAATTAGAAATACAGGATGCGAGTAAGAACTTGACCAGGTACATTTTATGTCTTTTACCGCTATATCTTTATATTAATTCTAACGAACTTTATAGTTTCCATTATCTGAGAAAAAAAAAAAACTACCCGTAAAATTTGAAAGTATTTTTATCATGTAATTATAATCATGATTTTTAAACAAAAATTAAAATATTTTTTAACTGTCTTTTATACATATTTTATCATAATTTTATGATGAAAATTTACGAATATTTGTATTATATAATTATAAATTATAAAATTAATGAAAATTGTTTTATAATCATTTTATGTATATACTTTCTTTATAACTTTTATAAAAAATTTTGTAATTTTATAGTTAATTTTATTATAATATTTAATTTTTAATTATGTTTATTTTTATTGCGAGCGTACATGATTTCACAAGTTAAAATTAATGACTTAACTATATTCTCTCTTAATGAATTAAGTAATTGTTTCTTACAGGAGTAGATGTAATGATACGTATATATAACTATATAATTCATAAATTAAAAAAAAATATTACACGCAGTTAAATCAATAAATTAAGATCATCATACTATATATGATTTAAACTATTTTAGAGATAAAATAGTGGAAGAAGAAGGGCAAAAACTAATTCTTATAAACTTTTTATTTCCAAACGAAACTATGCGAGTTGTAAGAAACGGGTAAGTTATCAACGCGACACGTCGCGATTTTTTAGAAGAAACGCAATTGCGCTAACTGTCTCAAACTTTGCCGTTTCATGCAACTAAGCAGTGCCGTTCCGCTCACACCTTTGTCGTTAACGACAAGTTCTTGACAACACAGTCACTCCCAGTTTCAACGAATTAACGTTTGTTTGGTTTGGCGTTTTCAAGAACCTAAAATGTACATGCCTAATTTAGAATGATAAATTATTTTTTATTCATAAACAATTGTATGAACTTCTTCCTAGATTAACAAATAGGAAATATAGAGATTAACAAAATAAGAATACATCTATAGGTAATACCTGAATTTTGAATTTGGGTATGTAAATATTCGATCTTTTCCTTACAGTTGTTTTTGTGTTAACACTAAGCACTTTTAGAGTATTTAATATTTTATTTTAAAATTTATCTAATTACTTTTCTGTTATTTGACATTGAAAAGAAGAAAATATACTTTTTTTAGTATTGAGTTTTTTTTCTAATGTATGTTTTTTTTCTGTAACTTTTATTTTTCGTACAAAAAAGTATTCATGAGCATTGAATTTTTGCTAATATATGTTTGTTTTCTATAATTTTTATTTTTTGTAAAAAAATTATTCATGAATATTTGAGCATGTATGAATTCAAGGATAGAGATAAAATATATATTTAATACTCATTAAATATTGAGGGCAAACATAAGTATTCAATTTTCACATTAAGGAAGAAGATATATATCGGAGTCGTCTCGATGTCATCTTAATATAATCAAAACTTTTCGGTTTCTCCGGATTCTCCAATCTATTCAAAATAGGTTGTTTAAAAATGGATTAAAAGTATTAATATATCTCTTTAGGAACGAGTTGATAAAAGATTTTTTTAAAATATGAATTATTTATTTATAAAACTAATTTAAATAGAAAAATGTAGTTAAAGAATATAAAGTTTTTAAAATTTTCATTTAAATATTATTTTTTATTAATATTAGAAAAATTATATTATAAAATAAGCTAAGAATAATATATATATATATATATATATATATATATATATATATATATA
>Ga0209489_101686_pt1 | contig 45466 bp, 22 predicted proteins | sample SiratrowhiteBW_FD_187527 | JGI IMG/M metagenome (GOLD analysis project Ga0209489, IMG submission 187527) | Root nodule microbial communities of legume samples collected from California, USA - Siratro white BW (SPAdes) (version 2) | ecosystem: Host-associated > Plants > Roots > Nodule | place... | reverse complement strand
TATATATTGTTACAATAAATATACATTAATGCTAATAATTGTTTCTTGTTTATAATTTATATCTTCTTTACATTTTTTTAATTATTTTGGTAATTTCCATTTCATTTACAATTCAAATCCTTTCAAATCCAATCCTGCAAATCTCTACTGATCCATCATCCGAAATCAGGTCAACCAAACAAACTTCATCCACTAAAATCCATCTTTTTGAACAGTAAATCTTCTCAAATCAGTACAACCAAACACAACTTTAAAGTTTTATATTTTTTTTATTATTTAGGTACGCCATCTTAGCAAAATAATTTGGAGTAATCCTTTTTTTCTTTTATGGTATGATTCTAAGTAAGTTTTTCTGGGAATAGTTGCATAGTTAATAAAAGTTTTTTTTTTAATTTACCTGTTGTATTTGAATAATAATTGTTTTATCATAATTTTATGTCATTTTGTGTTAAATCTTGTAAAATTACTTGACAATAATAAAATATCAACTTATTCATACTTTAATATATTCTAAAAAATATATTGAATTCATATAAGGAAGGTAACAAATAATTTATGATTATTATAAAATTTAGTATGTATGATCTACGAGATATAAACTTTCAATTTAATTTTTTATTTTGAAAAATAAAATAAGATTCAAATAAAAGTAACTAAATGATGTAACATTTTTTAAAATTCAATAACAGTAATAATAAATTTATCAAATTTATTATATTTTAGTATGCTTTAAAAACTATACATTAGTCAATATATATATATATATATATATATATATATATATATATATATATATATATATATATAATTAAGAAATTAAGTTATTTTACATTAATGTAAATTTTTGAACATATAATCACTATGAAATAAGATTTCCAAATAGTGGAGTTTTGAGTAACATAGGTGTAATTTGAATTCTCCTCATAAGTACTATATGCAAAGGGGGAGATAATGATCCACTAAAGTAATTTTGTAACTATTAATATCTTTTAATTGAATCATACTTTACTTTCTAAAACTTATTACTAGATTGGAAGTTTATATCCCATACATTTTTTATATAATTATTTGTTATGTTATTTATATAGATTAAACAGAATTCTCAGACTATATTAAAAATAGAAATCATAGATAACTTTACTATTGTTATTTAACTTTTTTTAAAAAAATACAAATAATTAAATGGTTAGATCGATAATTTCACTTTCTAAACAAAATTATTGATAATACAATATTTATTAAAAGTTAATTCAATCTCTCCCATATACTAACCTTTTTATTTTTATTTCTCCTTGGAAGAGAATACTATGAAAATCATACCGTAGGAATATTTTTCTACTGCCCAGTTTTTCTCTACTCCTTTCAAATTAGGCCAGTTACAAAAAAAAAATAAAAATTAAGAACATTAGAAGTGGTCCTTACATAATTAGGGTACGAAGATGTTTTATCTTGGCTGAATGAGACATGTAACCTTAGTTTTACTGTTTCTAGAGTCTGGTAGACCTTCATTTACATTCACACAATGCCCTTTATTGTTACGTTCTCGCAAACCCACACGAGGGCTTCTCAATGATTTGTCTAATCTATGCTTAATTACAATAATTGCCTAACATTGTTTTATACCCATTTTTGTTAAATTCTAAACACAGATAAGGTTCCTTAAAATTTGTTTTACTAAAACAGATTTCTCTCTGAAATTAATTTTAACTAAATCCGAAACAACTTTTTAGTTTCACAACATATGGAAATAGAACAATGTTTGGTGCACTTCAGCACCTAATTCTTTACCTCACATCTATTGATCTCTATATTTAGAAGCTGAATCTAAGTACATTAAAATTAACGTGGAACCGTCCAATGTACATGTAGGGTATTATTTTAATTCATGCAAATATGCTTCCTTTCCTTAATACTTTTAGGGTAAGCTCCTTTTTTTTTTTCTTTTCTTTCCAGCTTTTCTCTTAGTGCTATTTTATTCATAAAGGGTAAATTTTGTTCCATCTTTCTTGTTTTTATTGTAAGTGATATGTTAATTTGTTAAACAATTATAATTCACGAGGACGTTAAAGGATATTCGTTTATACAATCATCACAAAGTTGGATTCTTTTGCTTATAATAACAGAAAAAGATAACGATATCCATATCAACAGAGAAAAATCACATTCATTTGTATCTTTTATACGTTCAAAAAATGTTAAACATAACCCGAAGATTTTTTTCATATTTGGAAGAAAGCAGATATTCCCAATGTTCCTTCTACTCTATTAAAAAAATTAACATCATGGCTTTAAAATATGTAAAACCACTCATTTTCAGTAACAAAATAATTCCGAGAAGAATAGTGATAAAGGTATAACTTTATGCTATTATTGATTAATATTATAAGCAGCAAATAGCACAGTATCTACTTTCTGTTCAGATATCAAAACACACTTTCAAAACAAAAGCCAGAAAATTCTTCTAGTGCACAACACACTTTCATTTATCTTATCAATAGAGCTGTTGAGAAGGTATCAATCTCAAAGCTTATGGGAATACCATGCAGAAAAAGTTTGGCATTGAAACCATGTCATAGGATTTTATGGTGTCAACTGAAGTCAGAAACTTAGAAGAAATGAAATATTATTCATCTTCCCTAATTAATCATGGAGGATGGTGGCGTCCCCAACCACCACATGTGTGTGTTCATTCTATTATATTACACAAACTGAGATAACCAAGTTCAATACATTTTCTAAAACTGAATAATGATAATCCAAAATCGTGAAGAGAAAATTCAGGGTCTGGGATCTTTTCAGACATGTGAAAACCTAAATTTGTGGCCTTCGACAGAAACATGTAAGGCCCCTGCTAATCATTATAACACATCAAATACCATACCTAATTTTCGGACATCTTAAAGTAAATGTCTCTACCTTAGATGTACTAGTCGTATTCACTTCTACCTTTACACAATTTCTCCAAATTATTGTTTGATTATCGTAACAAAAAAGAGGTATTTATAAGAGTAAGATGTTTTTGGTTTCACAAATTATCTTAAAGACAATACTTGATAAAAATGTGATAAGTTGTTCTCAATCCCAACATCTTAAAAGAAACACATGGTTTTAGTAGTTGATAAATGATCAAAAACTAAATTCACATCACTTGTATATCACTTTTGAGAAATGTTTACACAAAACATGTTAAAAATTTGCACAATCTTAAATCAAATCTAGAGATACTGTGAAGGATAAAAAACATTTTTCTGTATTTTAAGAAAACCCTTAGTCAAATAAGAAGTTAAAAGAGTAATACAAAACTAGCAATGAACACACCCTACATATCAGATCCACATCATCGTCATCAACTACTACGTTATGGTCTCCAAATCAATGATGGTGATTATATCTCAAACCCTTACAAGTAACATCAAAGAATTCTTGAAAAAAGCCAGATTCTTGAACAATTTTTTCTCATCACAAAGGGCAAGAATTAGGATAAAACAAAACTGCATCTGAATTCAACACCCTACTCAGTGTTGCACACTCAAAACCCAATCCCAATGCAATGATGGAATGCAGATTAAGCAAGATGATGAAGCAAGGACAGTGTATAATTGATTAGAATGTAATTTATTCTATGATCTGATTGCCATAATTTTTGTACAAAAAAAAAGAAAAAGAGTAAGTTCTAATTGGGGTAAGGTAAGGTAAGAAGCAGATCCATGAAGAAAGCATAAGCACCAACCAGTTTTGAGATCAGGTCCAATGCTATGACACAGGATCCAAATAACTTACAACAACACAGCCACAACCACCACCACCACCACACAAACCTCCTTCCCTCCATGCCTATAATATTACTCTACAACACCACAACAATCTAACAACTCGTAAACATTAATTAATTAAAGGACATCGATCCAACAACCACAAGAAGAAGAAGAAGAAGATGAGGAGGGGGAAATTATACCGATCCGTCATCAGAGGCAGAGCACGGTGGCCGGGATGTCATCGTCGGCACCGGGCGGCGGGAGGTTGAGATCAAAGGGGAGCGGTTGCCGGAACGACGAGGTCAGGACGCAGTCCTCGTCCTCCACGACGGAGGAAGAAGAGTCGCAATCGCTGTGGCAGTCATCGAGAGGAGGGACGACAGGGTTAACGATAGGCTTGTTGCGAGGGTGGAGAGTGGAGGAGGAAGGAACCCTAGGCCCGCTGAAGGACTCGACCGTGCTGCTCATGCCGCTGGTGGTGGGCCGGTTCACCTGGACCGGGTCGAACTTGGAGAGCCCATGGGCCTGGTAGAGCGGAATCTGGGAGTGCGAGTGGTCTGTCTCGGGGTTCGGGAAAGGAAAATTGGTCTTCGCTTTAGGCCCGCGAAAGGATCGGGCCGCGGCGTCGTAGGCCCGCGCGGCATCCTCGGCGGAATCGAACGTGCCGAGCCACACGCGCTGCTTTTTCCACGGATCTCTAATCTCCGCCGCGAATCGCCCCCAGGGACGCTTCCTGACGCCCCGGAAGCGCGTCTCCTTGGGCGGAGGGTCCTGCTCCGCCGAGGGATGGACGGCGGCGACAGCGGCGGCGGTGGCTCTCCCTCGGCGCATCTTTTACCTGAATAGTTTTGAAGAAGAAAAAGGGTTGGATCGGGAAGCAATAAACCACCTTTTCCAAACCCCAATTCTTAATCTCTCTTCTCCATCTCTTTTCCTTTCTCGTTTAGGTTTGGGGTCGCATGATGCGGTCTCACCTCGTTTGCTCCAATAGATTCATTCCACCTTCGTTAAATGTCCCTTTTGCCCTTTTGTCGTTGTGTGGTGCTCTTCTGTGATTATTGTGTTAGGCCTTTGCTTCTCCTAATTATTGTTCTTATTCCAACCACCACAACTCTCAGCAACCCTTTCACTTTTAACCACACTCTTTCTCCTTTCTCAAATCTAATCCATTCAAATTTTTCATCCTCATTTCTCAGCTTTCCCACAATCTATGAATGGGAAACTAATCAACCAAGGGCAGACACGTCCAATAATTATGGTGTGTCTGTTGTTCACTAATGGAACTGTAAATGATGCATTAGGTTCCTTAAATCACGAATTACAAACTATACTATGTATGAATATATGCTATAACAAGAAAATGTGTGTGAAGTAATGCTTCCTTTAGTTTAGGTGAATTAAGATGTTTAGTTTTCACACATTAAATTCTCTTGTGCATGTTTGGAGTGGAGAAAAGGTTTTCTGGTTATGTATTATATGTTAAATTTGAATTTTGAATCATTAGGATGAAACATGTATAACATGTTAAAATATTGCTCAAGTCAATGCCCAAAATTGGATTATAAATTATAAATAACATTCTAAACTGAGAATTAATTGGAGTGAGGTATTTTATTTAATTTAAGTGTCATGTTGTTAGTTAAAGAGGAAGAGATAGAAAAGAAATATTATATTCAGTGAAATTATAAGTATACTTATTTTTCCTTGAATTTATCTTGATCTTTGAATTTATATAGTATCTATAACACTGCTTAAATATTTATTAAATATTTTTTATAAAAATATGAAAGTTAGAACGAAAGAAATGTTATGTTATTAAGAAATTAATCTTAAAATAATATATATCTTCATCTTTTAAATGTCAAATAATAATAATAATAAAGTTATAATTATATAAATTTTAAAATTAGAGTATTCTTCATACTCCTATAGATAATAAAAAATTAAACTTAATATTTAATTGTAAAAACTAAATCTTTTTAAAATAAGAAAAAAAATGTTTTTATGTAAAGTTAATTATTGTGTTCAAATACTCTTTTATATAAAATTACCTCATTAATTAGTGCACATTTATTCAAATTAAAAATATAAAGATTGTTAGTTTAAGTAAAAGTAACTAATAATTTGTATTTCTTTTAGATTTAAATAAATTCAATTATTTTTTTCAAGCAAAACCGATGTATAGTCTTATAAAAATTATAGATATAGTAATATACCTTCCTAAAAGTATGAGGACAAACACTCACCTAAAATGTTGAAATTATTTATAGCTTAAATTATTTGAGTTGAAGTTGGAAGAATATGAGCTACATTTTCATATACTTACACTGTAATTCAAAAATAGTACTGCCAAGCACAGTCATGCATATATAGTTATTTGAAGATAGGCTCAAAACCTTTGGTTTAAAGTCAAATTAAATACTTCATACAACAATAAATGTATATATTTATGACAAATATAATACTTCCTTATAATTTTGGTAATTTTCATTTTCAATTAATATTTTTCTATTTTGTTTTAGAAGTAAGACCACCAAAATTTTATAACAAGAAAAAATTTACTTTTAATTGAATGCATCAAATTTTACTAATTTCTCAATATTTTTATAAAAATATTTATTGATAAAATAAAAAATGACTTATTATAATAATAATAATCTAACTAAAAGGTATGCATTAATTAAAATTAATACATTTTAAGAAAAAATATTATTAAATGAAGTAAGATAATTAAAAATGTACTTATATTTAAATATATAAAAAAACAAAGGTGTGATTTTCTTCATAAACGAAAGGAGATGGAGTTGATTTTAATAAATTTCAAAAAAAAAATCTCAAACATTTTTCTTTAATATATTTTAAAAAATATGAGGGAAACATCTCAAACATCTTTCTTTTATATATTTCTAAAAATATGAGGAAGTTAATTCAATGCATATATATTTCAAATAGGTTCCGTAATGTGAAATAATAGTGATATAAATAATATGAAAAAATATTATTTGACAGCTGAACTAAAATTATACTTATTTGTTATTAGTGACATGACATATTTTTGAATACGTGGCAGATGATAATTTTGGTATTTTAAAATGTATGTTCATTAAAATTAAATTTGTGAATACAAAATTTAATTGCTTTAGGTGGGTTTACCAAAGTTGGAGTGTTTGAAGGGATTAATGTGAGAGTGAATGAGAAATAAAAGTTGAGATTTTTTGAAATGGAAATAGGACAAGAATAAAGTTAAATTGTTAAAGAAGAACAAGTGAGAAGTGAAATCGTTAAAGGAGAAAAAAGATTTAGGCTTTAAGACGACAACATGCAACGGTTTGGGAAACGAAAAAATGAAAAAGAATAATAGAAACAAAGACTTTAGCGTAAAAATAACTAAATGTGTCACATAAAAAACAAACTCGATCAACGAAGACCTTAACAACAAGACACACGAGACGTAAAGATATATCAAGAGACAGAAAGAGACTGCATAGGCACACTAAAAGCTAAAAGACACATAAAGAGGCACACACTATTAAAGTAAATGATGAATATGTAGTTTCCAAACTCTAAACAAATTTTAATTTCGTGTCACTACCATATTAGTTGTTATTTAGTTATTATGAAAAGTGTGATATTAATATATGCAAACTTAAATAATTTATATATATATATATATATATATATATATATATATATATATATATATATATATATATATATATATATATTTATAATTCTTGTTTCACTCTAAAAATAAAAATAGTGTTGTTTCCCAAATGAAAAAACCCAACAAATAAATGAAAAAGAATATTGGTTTTACTATAACCTAACCTTGAAACTAATATTTTATTCTTACAACTCTAGTTTCAGTACCACTCATTAATATGAAAGAAAATATTGAAGATAGTCCATTAAAATAAAAAAAATATCACATTTTGAAATTTACTTTGTTCCCATATATGAGAATCAATGTAGTATAGAAGGATAAAGAAGTACAACACCATCTATTCTGAAAGGAGGTAGAATTTTTTAATTTAGTATTTTATAACTCATATATTATTTTTTTTTAATGATGTGTTTATAAATTAGAACTCCAACTAGAGATGGTAATATGTTTTTTCTTTAAAAAAAATGTTTAGAAAATGTTGGTCCGCATAATATTTGTGAATTAATAGATATAATCCGCTTTATATAGTTGCAGATTTATGGAACAGCTTATATAAATTAAAAAGATATCTAGGAAGGCCTTTTTAATTTTTTTAATCTCAACTTTAGATATCTTATTAAAACAATGTTTTATTGCAAATACGACAATTGAAAAAAATTTAAGACTAATAATTTATTATAAAGTGAACCATGAAATAAAATTCTTATATTAGAGTAGGATCACATAGAGAATTTATAAAATAATATGACATGGTGAGATTAAAAAAATTAAAACTTGATATAATAACATTTCTATTATATTTTATTTTATTGTTAAAATTTATTAATAACTTCAAAGATGCAGAGATTAAATAAATTGTGAAATCGGGGTCCATATAGTGATTTCAAATAAATGCCAACCAATAAAAAAAGTATGCCTGTGTGTTGGTAGACCTTTTTTTTTTTTTTTCTTAGCTTTTATCTTTACCTTTAACATACATCTTATAAACACATGTTTAAGATAACTTCAATTAATCTTTAAACTTTCCTCTTCAACTTCTTCCATAATTCTCATAGCAACAAGTGTTAAGGAAACAAACACAAACACTGGAATTGAATTGAAAAGTGTAGTGATAAACTCTGTTTTTTTCATACATAATTTGATTGATATACCTCTCCATTATTCTTTTAATAAAGTTACAAAACCTTTAATCTATAATTTTTTCCAATAAAATAATTAAAATGAATTAAAAATTAAAAAATATTTATAAAAATCAAAAAGACAAAAGAAAGTAAGATTTTTGACAAATAGATCTTATATCTTAGTATGAAATAAGAGGTATATAATTGTTTCACTCGCTCTATTATTTAAATGCAACAAATAGAAAGAATAGATGAATGAGTATCTGAAAACATATATTTTGTTTTCTCTAAATCCACAATCTTTTATTTAGATATGTTTACGATGTTTTATGTATAGTTTTTTTCTTATAAAATTATCTTATTTTCATTTTTTTTTCTTTTATTTCCTTCAATAATCATACACCAATTAGTTGTAGAGCTATAATAGAAGACCAATTATCTGGTCGTAAGTTTATTGGAATGTAGTTGCCATGTTTAGGACGTTACTATACAATACTTCAATGTATTATAAAGACAAGATGGTCAATTGCAGTCAAGTTTGACTTGTAACACTACAAACTACAACTTGTTATGGTTCAAATAAAAAAATATTGGATAAAATGATATAAAGTTATAATATTTTCGGTGCAGATCATTATTAATCTGTTATTAATAACTTTGATACGACATATTATTTGATAAAGTACATTTTTTAACAATACTTTTTCTTGAATTATTTCACGATATCTATAAAATTTAATGGTTGTATGCACCTTCTGTTATAAATAAATTATAAAAATAAATTTTTAAAATTCTTATATTCTTCAGATAATATAATTTAAAATATATAAAAAATATAGTCCCATCATTCTTAAGTTATGTATTATGTGAATCATGCCAATTGAGTATCCTAAAAAATGTGATGTTAAATAGGGTGAATTAAATTATTATGATTAAATTTTATTGAATTAAGGTGATAAAAACAAGTTTTATACCATAATATCTAATATCAACGATTCTTTAAAAGAATGTATGAAAAAAATGTGATGAATACTCTATCAAGTGAGAGATAAAAAAATCAACAAAAAATACGAAGTTTGCACTGGTTTACTTTAATATATATATATTTGAAAAAATGTAATTATTATTAAGGGTTTGTTCAAATATGTTAGGAGCAACCATGACCATCAGGATAACCTTAATAAGAAAATCATGCAAGTGTTAATAGAGGTATTAAAACTACCAGATCACAACCACAACTTGATCTAGATATTAATTTGTTTAATAAAATATGAGGTGATATTTAGAGTGTTCAATAAGGTTTATACAATTTAGCCTTCAATGCTTATTAAGGTTTTAAAAGGTTAATAAAAGATTTGATGATTTTGAAAAAAAAATTAAAGAACTCTAAGATGCATATAGTAAACATTTTTCATATATAACATCTTGTTGGTATTTTTGTTTTAACTAGGATTATTATAATCTAATACAATTGTTGTCCATATATTGTTAGAAGACCACAAGTTTGACTTTATTTAAGTTTTACAATTATGAATTGATATTGTTTGAATATATGGATTAATTTCAACATCTTCATGAACAATGTTTTAACTCTTTAAGAGTGTATTTTGTTTGTCTCAATGGATACAATTAGTTACTTAGTGTGTATCATGAAGGACATAATATATCTTACTTATAATAGATTATATTTATATATTTAGGCAAAAAATAACAACATTTAAACTATATTAACATTCAATTATATTTAACTCTTTTAACTGTCATAACAATGACACTTTAGTAATTTCATAGTTTAAGAATTATCAACAATTTTTAACTATTTCAAATAGATTGTAATCACTTACAATTTTTTCACTTATTCTCATCTTCTTCTATTATTTTAAAAAATATTTTAAATTGTTCTATTATTTCTCAGTGATAAATTTTATCATAAAATGTTCTAAATATCAATATGAAATAGTTAAAAATTATTTTTAAATTAGGTATTCTAGAACGCATTCCATAATCCTTGTTCTAAAATATATATTTTTTTTCAAATGCTTATAAAACCTGTAATCTGAAAGTTCTTTTAAATACATTATATATTATTTTCTTCAGAAAATGTGTAGATTTTAAAAAGTTACTTTTACCCTCATACTTTTTTTATAAAAGGTGAAAGAAAAATATATGAATGTGAGGACACAATAGTCTTTACCCAAACACCTAGGCTTCTTTTAGTTTTGGGGACTTGCATGGTGTCAAAAAGTATATTTGGTATGCATATAGAATTTGAACACAAATTTTACATACTGACTGAACACATAATCTCAGATCTTGCAAGCATAATTTTCATGTTGATCTTAAAATCCTTCAAAAGTTAAAGACAATGTATTTCTAGCTTTAATGTTAGTAGGTCACAATTCATTGTAACTCATGAGAATTATTATTCAATGAGTCTTGAAATAATAATCTCAATGTTCGAGATTGGTCCACGAGGTGCAGCCATCATATTTTTATTCCCAAAGCAATCATTCCATTTTATTCGATACTGGTGTGACATGAAAACGTAGAAGCCAAGACCCTTAATGCTATTATTCTCTTGGTGGAATATTCGGAACATAATGTTGATGTATCCAACTTTGATGCATTACCTGCTAAATTCTAACTAGTAAAATATGATTAATATATGGTTAATTGTGAACTTCATATGGTTTATTATCATTTGTAAGCTATCTCAGTTTAATTTGGAAAATCAAATTTTAAACTATATACAATGGTTGGTACATCTATTAGCTTTTTTTTTTTTTAGACTTTTAATCTATCATATCTAAAGTGTCTAATACAAGAATGTTCTAACATATTAAAATCGAGAGAGCATCCATATATATTAATTTAAAATGCAGGGAAGGGAATGGAATAAGAAAAAGTCGAGTTAAATAGTGCAGATTTTATAGTAACTAATCAACACATGTGTTTAAACCTGTGTTTACACGTTAATTTTTTTTTTCTCAAACATGTCTTACGTAAGAATCAATCCTGTTTAAAAATCGGCGGTACAATAAATGTATTTATCTTATTGTGTAAACCATAATATATTATTTTTTAAGTGTCAGTTTTCTTCTACTAAAATAAACTTTTAAGTGTTTTACATGCTTAAACTTGTTTTTGTACCATATAAAATTATAAAACTTCATCAACCTAAATTGTAAATTTTGTTGTTTACTATTAGAGGAACCTTTAAACAAAGGTTTAGAACATGATTTTTTAAACTAGTTTACCTCACTTGTCTTCAAATTTTGAAGACAAGATTTAAATAAATTTGTTCAGTCAAAAGGGTTTGAACTCTGAGTTCAGCTTTTATTGCAGGCAAGGCCCATGATCAAATTCCAACTATAAATGTAGGAGACTAAAATTTATCATAATTCAACGTTGAAAAATGAAATTAAGACCTTCGATTTTCTTCAATTACAGATCTGTACGTAAATAAGTTTTGCCACGCAAAAACTTGGCACAAGTGGTTGGAAAATCTCCTGATCATGTAAAGAAATATCTTGTGTACTCAAACCAGATCATATCTTACTATTTAAGAAAAGAGAATCTAAATCCATTAGAAAACCACCAGCAATACCACCCCACTGGGTAATGCTTATGGATTCCGTATTCCCTTATTTGTCTTCTTCCTTTCTATTTTATTGGCTTTCCTTCTTTATTTTCTCCTTCAAATTGGTATTTAGAATTCTAACCACGCCACAGAAGAATTCAATACTCCATGTACTTTTCCTAACTTACAAGATAAAAAGACAAAAATAAGTTTACTAGACCCTACTCACGTGATAGATAAGTCTTGCTATAATTATTGTCTTTCTTGTTTATACTCACATAAGAAACATGAAAGACCCAAATGACCAAATCTGCTACTAAGCACCCGACAACTATCTTCAATTTCCAAACTCCACATAGCCACCACTCTAAATTATTAATTGTTAGTTATGCAGACCCTTAAAAAATGGGGTAAAAATTTGGTGACAAGTTTTTCATGCATCCCTGAGTTTTTCATTTTGCATTTTTAAGTGTTATACCAAACCAACCTCAATAGAGAGAGGGAAAAAAAATGAAGGGTCATAAACTTTCTACCTGCATTTTATTCACCACAAAAAATGCCTTCCATTCCCCACAAGCTAGCGGTTGTCACAACAACCTCTGAACAAACTATCCAACTCGACAGAATTGCAGGTGAAAAGGGGGGAATAGATGGTATGTATGATATACTTCTCCTGAAAATGTGGGGAAAAATAAATTGTCCCGAAGAAAAATAAAACTTTAAGTAGTTTAGTCATGTAAAGGCTCTGAGGAGGCTGGGAAGGAATTTGGTGTAGTATCAGCTTGTTTGGATGAATCTTCTGTGCCAGCTTTTGCATCAGAGTGCTGAAGCTTGTTGTTACTTGATAATTTAGAAGGAGATGTCTCAGGTGGTTGTACACTTGACAACCCTCTTTGGTTACTAATGAGAGGAGCATCAAGTGCAGATAGAGCAGGTGAGGTCAAGCCATAGTTCTGAGGGATAGTCAAAACTGGATGGTCAAATTTGCATGTTGGACCAAATTTGCACATTCCATAGATTCTGTAATAAGAGCATACAGCTTGCCCCTGCAGATAAACCAAGATTGGAATCAGGAATCTAAATACTAAAAACATGAATTGTGAAAATAACTTGTTAGGATATTAGTGACGACAATATCAATAAAATTGTTAAGCAATAAATAGTACATGCAGTCACAAACTATTATGCTAGTTTGTTAACTTTTATAATAATTACTTAACATGTGATATCAAAAATTACTTTTGATGGTTGACAGTATTAAACATGTCGTTTAACGTGACTAGGCATCTGGAGAAGCTGAACTTACAGGTCTCACAGGAAGGCCAAGTGGATTTATTAATGATTGAGATATTCTTTCCTTTGGATGGTGGAACTTGCAATCAGATCCATATTTGCAGGTCCCAGTGCTCATAAAATATCTACATTCTGGTTGATCAGGTCGATTTGGGAGAGCTGAATTTATGGTCTGCCCACCGAAAAGTGACTCCCCCAGATTCATGAAGTCATAAACAAGATTAGATCCAAGATAACCAGTAGGCATTGTTGGGTTCATACTTCCCTATTTTGAGAAACAAAGTCACAGTCAAAACAAAAGATTTTAATTCAATTTGCAGAAAGTGCCGTTATCTGTATGTTCCTTCTATGTAGTAACCAAAACCCAACATCATTAATTATCATTAAAAGGCGAGATGCTCCAAAGATTTCCTATAGAACAAGACACTTTTGTTTCAGATATTAATAGGGATATGGATTCCAAATGTGCTTCGCAATCACCATAATAAAATAGATGGAAAGTGTAATGGATAAATATATGTATTTATGTATCTAGACATATCAGTCAGACATTTGGAATTAAAACATGGTAACGCTAATTTGCAATCCGCTTGCATTTATATATCAATCAGACAACAAAATTCAGGTGCCTCCTTGCCTAATGCTTCAAGCAGCAATCCAAAACTATTATTATGTGTTTGTAAAATTTCAGTACGAGAGAGGAGATATAATAATATCGACTTCCATATTTTTTTCCATAACAATTAGCAAACGTAAATAACCACTGCAATCATTCATGCAGAGAAATACTACCATACAGGTCGAATTCAACGACAGAATAATACTGAGTGTAAACAAAGGCCAAAGCAAATATATAGATAAACAGGACAATCAACATCCTTAACTAACCATGTAGTTGTTCCAGCTCTGCATGGGTATAATGCCTTGTGAAGAAGACATAAAAGGAGGCACATAAGATTGAACACCTTGCCCAGATAAATATGACATTCTAGGTACTGCTGACCATGCAGGAAACCCTCCAGCATATGGCAAACCTGACGTAGGGATAATTGTTGAGGTAGGAGATCCAGCCAAGGGATATGCTCCAAGAGAAGCATGCTGTGGATGGTGAAACTTGCATGCAACACCAAACTTACAAGACCCGGTTCTCATGTAATAGGGACATGATTTTTCTTCCTAAATGCAACAACAATCAAAAAATGTAGAAAGATTGCAATGGTTTCTTTTATGAACAAATGACCAGTAATCAATTATAAAAATACTGAAGGTGCAAAGGGATGCGCAAACCTGACGCATTGGAAGACCTAAAGTATTGAATAACACAGGAGCAGCACCACGCCTGTCCTTTGGATGATGGTATTTACATGTTGATCCATACTTGCATGTCCCTGTCTTAAGATAATACTGCAATGCACATCTCAAACAAGTTAATTAAATCGAAAATCACTGGAATAGTATGATAAATGTCCCATTGAAATGGACTGTGTGGCATACAAAATTCTTCAGATTACACTAAGGTTCCTTAACCGGATATTTATAGTATAATAGATGTGTAACTTACGTTATTTATTCCTTTCCTAGTTCAAGTATGCCATAGCTGGCATCAAATAAAATTTTGCCATCATAATGATGTCAGATAAATAAGATCTATAGGACAAAAACCAAATAATATGACCACTAAAAACCAAACAAATCAGCAATAGAAAAAAAAAAATGGTAGACGTTACACTGACAGCATAACTACTCTATTTTTGTCCAGTTCATTAGGTATCGCTACTTCAGTTTGACATTTTCTTTTCCATCATTTAATGGTTTGTTATCAGTGCAACAGTAATCAGTAACCTAAACATTTCAAACAGAACAGATCTATTATTAAAAGGGACCACAAAAAAGGACAAACATAAATGCAAAAAAGCAAGTAAAGTTTCTCCCAGAGGGACATTGCAAAATATGAAACGCATAACTTTAGAACTTCTTATGGCGTTTTCAACAGACGCAAGATATTTTATTTTTCATGATCAGTTTCGTTAGCTTTCACTGTAGTGTTCTAATATAAAACGCATCCACAATCAGTTTCATAAAGAATAATTCTGTTATGGCTAATGAATCAACAACTATCCCAAAGCTCAAGTTGCCAGGTAAAGACACATGAATGGTTCTAAAATTACATCCCTAACAAATTCAACACAAGAAAAAGTTGCAAAACAAATACATTTGAAGTCACCAAAATAAACATACCTCACAATCAGGTTGCCCAGTCCTCTGAGGGAGTTCTTCACCATAATGAGTACCCTGAACATCTAATTAAGTATGAGAAACTTCCCTTTGTTTGCATATGATAAAACCGAGAAGCAGATTGAAGATTTGCAATAGGAACTAAAAGATTACAATTATACAAACTACATCCTTTATCAAATGTATGGCCAAAGGGGTTTCTTAATATATATTCATAAGACAAGGAATGTAAAAAAAATAAAAATAAAAGAAAGAGTTCTTACAATTGAAATATGAGCAGGGTGATGGTAGCGACAGTTACTTCCATAACCACACATTCCAGTCCTCAAATAATACAAGCAATCAGGTTCACCGGGTCGATCTGGATATTGGGTAGATTGAGCTGCAGCATCTCTATCCCAATTATCATTGATTTTCAAACGACGAATCGCTTCTACGAAACAGATCAGTCAGGAATCAGGCAAAGTCTGCCCAAGCTCTCATTCAAACAAATTTAAACAATAGCTAACATTTTCACCTCAAAAAGCACAATAGTGTTCCCTAAAAGATTTTAAGATCAAAACATGAAGGCGATCCTTCGTTGCATCGTTAAAAACAGCTCATCAATTATGGAAACCCATGCGTGATCAAGCATAATACCTTAGCTTAGGAAAGAAAACATGAAAAGAAAAACTAAACAATGTTTTAAAAAATCCCCAAAGGTGTCTGGCAATACATTGTGTGAATCATCAGAATTCTCCAAATCAGAATAATCGTACCATAAAAAGAAAGCCACGATATCATAAATGAAACAAAATCGTTTTGTGAAGACAATCCAACACCTAACATTCCCTAGCGAAACAATACAAAGCCATGATGATTAAGCGATGATCAGGAGCATTTAAAGCCGGAATCATGACAGAAAAAGAAAGGAAAATGAATCACCAGAAAAATCTGCACCACCTTCAATGTTGTCACCAGAAGGTGAAGAATCAGCATTCCTCAGAACCTGCCTGTTTTCTGGCATCTGGTAGCGTTGAAATGATAACAAGAGACTCTTTTGTTGGTTGTTCGATCAAACCCAGAAGACCCTTTTGAGCCTTTAAGAAGAAATCAGCGCACAACAACACTCTCAAATTAACTCACCCCACATGGTAAAATGATCATCCGGAGACAGTGAAAATTGACCAAAGACTGAAAACAAACAAACAAAAAGTTTCCCCGGAAAAATAAAAATATTGAAAAAGCAACAGAAAACAAGGGTGCAAAGAGAGAATCAGAGGGAAAATTGAGAAGAATCAAATGTGAAATCGTAAAAAGAGATTTAGTAATATTCCAATTGGATGAAAGTTGGCGTCAAATTAGATTAGAGTTTCTGGCTGTGGTTCTGCAATCTACGGAACATTTTGGATCTTTGAATGTGAAACCCGACAAGTTAATAATAATAATGTTAATACAGTAATACTAAAGTAAGGTTCTTGCGCGCGTGTACGAACATTAAATTCTCTGTACCGTATTACCCTCCACGTGGCACCTCCATAACACGTTTACGTGAACCAATATTTATTTCTTTCACTATGGCGCGTGCACTGCAACCACCACTACAATTTTGGATTCTTAACAAAATTTAATTAGCCTGAAAAAGTAGATGCCAATTATGGAATTCGCAAGTTTTTACCAACTCTTTTATGTTATCTCAAATCTCCACATTTAACCTCTTTAATTCTCTTCATAAATAGACCTCTCCATTTTTAGCTTCACATTCAACCACTAATAATCTTTTCTATACCATTTTTATATCATCAATTTCATATCTTAATTTGCCTATTTTTAATTTAATGGCCACAAAACTTTCTTCTCCAATTCTTTGCACCACAATGCTAATATTGTAAAAAATATATATACTTTTAAGTTAAGCAAACAATTTTAATATTATTATCTGATTGACATGCTGCTAACTTTAAATTTAATTATCTAAAAGCTATATTTATTATAATTTCAGCTTAGTTTTCACATAGAACTTTTACCTTACTTTCCATTGAACTCTTTTTTTAATATGACGGAGCCACAAAGTATGACTTTTTGAGACACCGAGAACCAAACATACAATATTATAAAATAATAAATATGCAGCATACGTTTCTTAGATAGAATTGTTCATTTGATATTAACCCAAAAAATAAATATAGATTACAAATTTTATTATTAAATATAATATAAATAAAACTGATTTGTTTTTACATCAGCCTAGTCCTGTTTTTAAATTTAAAATTGATGTATGTTTTTTATTACTTTTTTATTGCCACTGTATTAGAAATATGAAGTTTATGAATGGTTAATAGTTAATAGTTAAAATTTAATTAGTTTGGAGATTTGACGTTACGAAAAACCATCGTTTTCTACCAACGATCGTTCAATTGCTTTTTAGTAATGTTATGTACCGTTAGATTTCTAATTCCAATTTTTTTTTTCATTTTTGTCGTCCATGCCCAATGGCATTCGAAATTATATTAAAATCCAATCAATTTAAATTAACTAATGTTAACTTTCTATCAACATTGAATTTTGTTAGTTAAACGTTGGTTTGAAACGTTTCATTAAGCTATGCGTAGACCCAATATACAAAATTATACATTTTTTTATTAACTGGTAGAATAATCTGTGTCCTGCACTCATACATTAATGGTTTTAAAATGATTTAATATTGAAATTTATTTATTATAAGAAAAATTAGTTACTAGTAAAAAGACAAGATGAAATTTGAATTATAACAATATAAGTCAAAGAGCCCTCAATTCTTCTATCGAGAAACAATCGGAAGAGTATTAAATAAAAACTATATAATTTTCTATATCATCATTTTTTTCAACTCATATATATTTAATTACTTATATATAGTTAAAATTTATTCAATGTTTCATTAATAATTGTAATATAACTTTTAAACATGACATGCGTGTCATCAAAATAACATGACACGATCAAGTAATTGAGTTTGCAATATTTTAGAAAGTGTAAAAAGATAATATCGACAAACTTATCAGTCAAACCGTGTAACGGTCTCTGTGCATGCCACATTCGTACAATCTTAATTGAATTTTCAAATATAATTTTTATCCTCAAATTATCATGATCTTTTCAAATTTCTACAAAAAATTAATTAATTTATTTTTATATATTTTTAAAATAATCTGGATTACTCATTTGATATTACTCTAGCCTTTCATTTAGGATTAGAACATATTATTATATTTCTTAACACAGTATAAATCAGTCAAAATTCAAGGAAAAGTATTTAAACCTATAAATTATAAATTGTTTAAGTAAATGGTATCATTAAAAAAATTAGCTTCTTTAGTTAAAAAAATCATATTTCAGAGATTAAATTGTGAAATTGTATCTCTTGAATCTATCTTGACTTTCAGATCTTACCGACGGTTGATGTTTTTGCTGTCAATACTAACCAATAAGAAAAAAAAATGGAAGACTTTTCAATTTTCACTTCCATCAAATGAGATGAGAATTTGGAGGATCTTGACCGTCCAATTACGAGAAACACGACTTCACCGTCTGATTCACGTTACAGTGGATTCGAGTAAAACGGTGAAATATTCTAGGTCGTACAGGGGTAAGAGACGTCATTTCAAACGGTGTCAGAACTTCTGGTAAAAATATCAAAATGCAGCATTGACGTATGTTGCCGAAAAACGTCGCCGTTAAAGGGAAGCAAGAGAAGCTCACTTAGATACGTGCCACGTGGAAATGAATTAGCCATCGATTGGAAAAGTCAGTGGTGGGCCCATCGTTTCTTCTTGTCGGCAGCTTTATTTTAATTAAATCAATGAGCATGCGTTTTTGCATCATCAATACACCCATGATGTAATATTAACATAGTTAATATTAACATAGTTAATATTAACATAGTTAATATTATAATTATCATTCAAATGGTTTACTAACACTTGTTTCCTACAACGATACACGAAAAAACTATAATTTCACCACAAAATCTTATATTTAATAAATTCTATACCACTTTACCTAGTATATATAGTTAAAATATAATAAAGATAAAACATGGTTCTAATAACATTCGAAAACCTATCGCCACCCCACCATAGCTGTTGGACCTAAAATTTACAATAAATTTAATAATTTATTGCTATTTTAATATTTAAATATATATTAGAATTATTATCATTTATAGTTGCACGATTTGTTTAAATTATAAATTAGAATAACAAATGCATTACCCATTCTCTCGAGGGTAATTAGATAGGGTAATGAATTGATCTTAAATTACTCTATTTGTTTGGGCTAGCAAGGAAATATTAAGTTACTATATTGAAGATGTGATTACTTCTAATGATTGGTGTCATTTAAGAATGGGTAAGGGTGGTCCAAGTTTAACCCATTTGCACTTTTTACCCATTTGCATTTTTACTAATGACATTATCCTTGTGGGGTAGGCATCAACCAACAAGCACAAGTCATTAACAACATTCTTTACCATTTTTGTTCATCCTCTGATCAGAGAGTTAGGTTGCCTTAATATGAAGTTCTGTTATCCAGTAACGTGATCCAGCAGGAAGCAATTAGAAGAATGTGTTTTTCTTTATTTTTTGAGAGTTAAAAGATAAGTTTAGTGTTGAAAAGTAAACTTTATGAGCATCTTGCAAACTATTTAGATTCCTTTAAGTAAATATTAGACATTGATTTGGAAAATTGGAAAAAAATATGTGAAATTGTGTCATGGAAGAATATTTACAAAAGAATAGTCATTTTACTTTCTAAAATATATTACTTTATAAAATTAAGAAAAAAATAAAATAAATATATGATTTTTTTATTTCATTAAAGTTATTGTTTATTTTTAAATATAAATATAAATATATATATATATATATATATATATATATATATATATATAATTTTAAGTATAATAAATAAATAGATATATATTATTCACAAAATAACATCAAGTTTGAAAAATGATAAAGATAAATTATCAATTTAAATTATAGCATATTTACAATATTATTATTTTATATTTTAATATAAATACCATTATATAACATCTTATAATAAGGTTGTTTCTTACATATGGTATTGAATATAATTACTATATCATAATGTGTCATTTCAACTAATATATCATTTAAACTTGGTATACTGTATAATTTTATGTGATTTTGAATAACATTCTTAAACTGTTTAGTATATGTACAAATATATAAGGAATAGAATACATAAACACTGAGTTTAAATCAACCAACAATAAAAGAAGTAAGTCATTTTTCTAAAAAATAATAGTTTTTGTTTATTTTTTACTTGTAGGTATGTGACTCAAGTAACAATTTACGTTGTTTAAATAATAAGACTATGTTTGAATTGTATGTTTCCAATAGAGAGGAGACATTATCTCATACCAGACTTTGAGCACAAACATCATCATTTAAATGACCAATTAGATGTTTGACAACAATGTTTTATACTATAATAAATACAATCACTTTAGCATTACTTAAGTAAAGAACCTAACTCATAAAAAATAAATATAAAAACAATAAGAAATTTCATATAAAAATATACAAATTAAGCTAATCAATCTCCATATTATGTTTAATGTAATCTTCAATCATCAATTCAGGAACAAATTCATAATTAAGTAAGTTATTATATTAATTAACAATCAAAAATATCGAAAAATAGTTTAATAAAGACTAAAATATATAGTATTTTTTTTTTCTATCAGCAATAATAACTCCAACATAACAAAAGACTGAAATTTGTATGGAAAATTATAAAGACATAAAAAAAAAACTTGTCCTATAAACCAAAATATTGATACAAATTTAAACCAATTTATATAATAGTTTTCTCAACTAATTAAACACCTAAGACTTAAATAATCATAGGTAGAACCAAAAATAACAAAATAAAGAAGCGAAAGTTAATCCAAAATAAAATACGATAAGTGAAAATGATTATTTATTTTATCATATTATAGAAGTATGTATTACACATACAAAATTGATTATGTTTTGTATTTGTTTCCAAATGAGTTATCATAAAAATGTGGAAAGTTTAATATTAAATACTTATTTTCATTTTTCATATTTTTAATTTATTTTTTTACTCTTTTATGGGTTTCATTTATGAAAAACTTGTGTCTAACAACTTTGTTAGAAATGATGAAGGCTGCAAGGTAGGCTTAGAAGCATGTGTTATAGCTATCGTTTCCCCATATGCCATAATGCCCTTAAAATTACCATGCATCTTTTGCGTGATTCTGAAGATGTTGCAGCCTTATTGCTTCTCAACAATTCTAGCTTTAGATGCTTCACCTTCCATAATCTTAAATTTTTGATTTTAAAATGAAAAATGATTTTATGTTAATTTGGAGATTATAGAATTTGAGAGGCATAGATTTGATTTGATTAGGTTGATGAATGCGCGAATCAAAGTGGTGAAAAAGCGAGCGTTGGATACGTATTACGATGCGAGTGAGGCACGGGGAACGAGGCCAAGTACCTTTCGCTCTCACGGCAGACAACGTAAGATTTGGTGGTCCTGCGATACGTGGGAACAAATGAGATGGCCAATGGTTGTTGGACACGTGTGGCATGAGCTAGTCCTCGAAGATGAAAAGTTGAATCAGGTGGTCTGGAGGAACAGTGAAAGATGAATGGAAGTGTAAGTGCATCTTTTGGCCAAGTCAAGAAGCTTGATGAGGGTGTGATGGTGTAGAGTGTACACTATGCTTCATCAACTACTCGCTACCTTCTTCCACGTGTTCTAACTTCAACACTGTCACCATTAACGATAGGGATTGGAATTCTTTCAGTTTTACTTGTTACCAAAGAAAACTCCATGTATTCCATTCTTTTCTTTATGTCTTTCATTTTCACTGGTACTGCATATTCATGATAAGCTCCTCTATAATGTTAGTGTAGAAGTGATGTGAAGAAAAAGCGAAAAAATTTATAAAAATAAAACATCAATACTAATTATTAGATTAAACATTTAATATTAAATTAAAAGATATAATTGATAATGAAATAATAATTATTTTAATTATATATATATATATATATATATGTTATTGTTATTTAATTATGATTTTATTTACTTAACCTATTTCATATATAATTGATATATCTTATAATAATTTCCTTCTCATTAATTTCTTCGAAATCAAAATCAAATATCAATATACTTATATAAGGCGATAATTAATATAATCTATACAAACTCAGTAAAAATAATTCTGTGACCTCTCAAAATCATTTTAGATCTCTTTATATAGGTATTATTCTAGTTATATGGTCATAGACACATCACAATTAACTCTCACCGTCATCTCAATGCATAACTTTTATCTTCAACGCTCTTTAAATCTTTAAAATAATTTCTCCTTGTTAAAAAACTTTAAAATTTTCTCCCTTCTTCAAAACACTCCTCTTAACTTTCACACTTTTAATTTGATTCATTGTTATGTTTACCAAAAAGTTAAAATATAATTTTACCCTTAACACCTTACCTTAACTCTCTCACATCCCACTGCTTTGATGAAATATGTCACCTATAACAACTTTCTGATAAAAAAAATTACTTTTAATTTATTGACTTTTGGAATAAGAAATTCATTATATATTCATTTTTTCTTGTAACCTAAGTTAAATAAAAACAAATTATTGTTTGATTGAACTCTGATCCATCCTTTTAGTGTACAATACAAATGTGCCTTGTGAACTTAACATGTTTTTATTATTTATGGAAACTTTAAGATGCTGATCTTCTTCCATTTAAAAAGAAACCATATATGTGTTGTCAATTTGATAGTCAAAAATAAAGAGGACGAGTCAACAATAATCATGAATTGTGCAACATGACATAGAGACTGCTGTTGACTATATATACCACGCTAAAAATTAAATTATTGTACAACGATGGAAAAAATAACATACAAAAATATTCAGTTTATATATTTTAATAAATATGAAAATAAAATATTGAAAATAAAAATCATAACTTAGATATAAAACAGCATAATGTAATATATAATACATATATAATGTAATTATGTGTTCTTTGGATTCTGCCAAAAACTAACCCATTGAGAATAATTTGATTCTTATAAAATGTGATCTCAAGTCTCAATTGTGTGACTTGAAAAATAAATATGTGAAGAAGTTTTTGAAGCATTTTTCATGTAAATTTACTTGACTAGACTCAAAATAGTAAACTGGGAAAAATAGAAAAACGTACCTGTAAAGTTCAGTGCTTTAGCCGTCTAAGTGAAATAAAATTTTGAAAATTTGGTTTTGAATATTTTAATTATTAAGTTTATAATTTCCATGACTTGTTAATTATTTAGTGGATGGTTTGAGGAGAGTGATACCAAAAATAAATAGAAGCCGACAGGGAGACTCGTGTACGACAAGCATGTTAAAGAAAAGGAGAGTTTGTTAGGAAAGGGTCAAGAAGCTGTTCATGCAAATTAATGAAGTATGATCAAGGTCAAGTAACTTACCAGCATTTTCAAGCAAGAAGTTAAATGTCACATTCACAACTCTGTATATTCTTCTATATTGTTTGGCCTTAATTTGTATCTTACAGACAATTATTTAAAATTAAGCACTTAATGTTTCACTTGTAAGAGATATAAAAAGAGTTTATTTCTAGTTACATGTCTCTGTATTTTTTTCATTTGAATCAAGAGTTTGATAAAACTTTTGAAATTTTGTATGTTTTCAACAACAAATTGGAGAAACACCTTGGCTGATACTTAAGGTTATTTAAATTAGTATTAAGGAAAACTGTGCTTAGATCTCTTAACTTTACATTCAAACTAGACATTTTTATTCATTCGACTATTATATTTCTTTAATTATTTTGATCTATACTTTTATATCAGTATTATTTTATTAATATTACCTCAACCAATAATTTATAAACATTACTTTAATCAATTTAATAATAACCATTTTAAATCAAATATTATAATAGTGAATAAAATTGAGAATATAAATATAGTTTGAGAAAAATTCTTATATGGTGTAATTCTGAAGAGTACTCTTTATATTATCTTAACATGAATCATATTTTCTTAAAGAAAAATAATTGTTGAGTTAATCACGTGTTACATGTTTATACTGCCTGGACCCAAACTGAAAGGAAAGCCCATTAACATATATTTAAAATTTGTACTCTACACCATTAACTAATCTAAAACAATTTTATATTAATGAAAAAAGTGCGTATACGAATACTATAGATCCAAATAATAATAAAAAATATAACTATATATATTGTGAATAATAGGATAAAAAAGAGATAAAAGATATACTGTTTTTGTAAAATTTGAGGATACAACAGTATAGTTTCTTTGCAACTATTTATAAGAAAATTAAGAAAGAAAAATAAAATAAATATTTTTATAAAATGATATTAATTTATTCATAAAAAATAATTTATGAAAAACTTTTACATCAAAATTTAAAAAATAATTTATAGTTTATTCATGTTAATTTTAATTTATAAGCAATATTTTACTTTTCCCTTTCAAAAAATTTATGAAATCCAAACATGCCTTTAAAACTACTTTATTCCTGCTTGTGTACATTTTTCAGTTCAACCCACTTTCCACCAGAAAACGTGTTTTCGATGAAAATTTTACCTTTTGTTACTCAAAACTTAGATAAGCATTCTAAACATTACTAAATTTGTTATAAAAAAAAAATATTTCACATGGTCGTTTGAAAAGCTCATATGAGAATATTATATTTATTCTTTTCCTGCAGTTCAATATTGGAAAAATCAATTATTTAAAACGAACCATAAATAAATTAACAATAATTTTTAACTTTTAACAATACACTGTTCCTAAACAAGAAAACGCATGATTCTCATCCTCACAATTTCCAACGTAGGAATCTAGAGAACAATCATGTGAAGAAATTTATTTTCACTTCCCTTGGACAACAAGCAAATAAGGTCAAACAAGGAATAAATTAGGGAAGAAACACTTAACAATTTTCAATGTATCAAGCAAAGGTTAGATATGGTCAAATAATCAATGTAAAGCACATATTCCACACTTGAGGAAATTCCTTAGCACTTGCATATGCTCCCTATGAAGGAAAAAAAAGAATGTAACAATAGAAATTATATTTGATACTAAAATATCACTTCTAACTCAAAATTTTAATAGTAGATTCATAAAAAGATTATTTTATTTTTATCTAATGTAAAATTTTCAAGTTACACTTAAATTTTTAACACCTTTCACTATTAAAAATAAATACATGGTATTGAATTATCAAACTAGATTGATTCATTAATCACTTGAAAGGAATTTGTTTACCTTTGACTAAAAGGGTGGAAATAATATCAATTACCATGAAAATTACACTCAAGCTTCTACTGTTCATGTTCATACAAGACAAGAGCTTTTTTCCTGGAATTTGGCCACATATATTCCCATTCTCTGCATAAACATCACGTTACTACCAAGAAGGGGTAACTTGTGTGCAATAAACTTTGAATGACATAGATGTAGCCACATCAAGTTGAAGAAGAAAAGGTGCAGGAGGAGTGATAATCATTGACTTTGAAGGTCAGAACAGTACCATAGTGGGGTCATGGAAATTTAAAAGCACCCAATGGCCACAATGGTCAAACTTTGGCATGAAGCACCAACGTATAGACTCAAAGTTGACATCCAAATTCTAAGTAAAATCAACCAACTTGGTGTTGGTCAACATTGTGAAAGTGAAACACATTCCATTTCCATGGAAAAATGGAACCACTTGCTACCTTTTTCAGTATGATCGTGCCCTTCACATTTTTAACTTAGGATTTTCTTGTTTAGTTATATTGGAAATGCATGATAGATAAATGTTCTTTAGTAATTTGAGTTGTAACATTTTATGAGATCTTATTTCAAGTAGTATGTTCACATCTCACTCCAACGTTTTTATTTTGGTTGCTCTTTATTTTTAAAATATTTACTATTTTTGTAAAGTTGGATGTAAATCAGTAATAAATAAATGTAAATAAGACGAAAAGAAGGAAAATAACTAGTCCAATAACAACAAGGTTCTCGAAATCAGGCCCAATTATAGGATCAACATTTGGGCAAACTATTTATTCTTTTAGAGTGCTTCTGCCTGCACTTCTATACTTTTCTCTCTGCACCCCCACAATTTAAAAAGTATCAAAATATTTTTCTAAAATTTTGTATTTCGGATTGGGTAATTATTTTATATTTGAATTATAAAATACAGAATATTAAAAGGTGAAGAGAGATGTTGAAAAGCTGAAGAAAATGAAAAGTGTAAAATGATATTTTACTTCCCCTATGGAGATGTACGAAGAAGTAACCCTTCTTTTATCACATGGTTTCTTCATGCAACTGCATGGAGTGTTGGAAAAGCTTAAATTTTCACGTTTTAGATTTTTAGACGGTAAAATTTGAAGAGAGGTTCTAGATACACTTCTAAATTTAGAAATATAGATTTTCATATTACGCAATCTAAAAATTTATTCTGGATTCTATAATATAAAATGTATTTCTGTATTAAGCAATCTAAAAACATAATCCGAATTTTACAATTTGAAATATATTTTCCGAATATGTAATCCTAAATATATTTTAAAATTGATTTTTAAATTATATAATCCAACAATTTGAACTTTTTCCACACTTACATATTTGCAGGCAGAAATAATGGGGTGGTAGAAGAAATTGGCCTTACGGCTAACTAAGTGAGTCCAATAGTCTTAAGGAACTTTTTCCACACTTACGTATTTGCAGGCAGAAATAATGGGGTGGTAGAAGAAATTGGCCTTACGGCTAACTAAGTGAGTCCAATAGTCTTAAGGGGTTGTCCAAAGCCCATAAATTATACATAAAGAACAAGGCAATTGCTTCCTACACTCCCACATTTGCTTTCTGCACCCTATCAAAATATTATAATACCAGAAACACCTTTATCAGAATATTTAGAAGGAGAGTAGTGTAGTGGGTGCTGTTAAGTGGTGTGGACGTTCTTCAACGATCGTGATGGTGGGTGCTGTAAAGAAAACTTCTCTAGCAACTTCATTGTGAGTGACAGGTAAGTGACTTTTATTTTCGCATTACGTAGGGGGTGCAAAGTGGGTATAAAGTTGTTGCAATATTCATATCCTGAAAATGGATTTCAGAAAACCAAGTCTGGAATGGGTTGTGAGGTGTGTGAAATGTCTTATGGAAAACATTTTCTGTAAAAAGTTTTTGTATTATGGAAAACATTTTCCAGAAGAGAGGGTGTGAGGACCGGGTTTTGTATTATGGAAAATATTTTTCGTAAAAAATTTTTGTATTATGAAAAATGTTTTTTGTAAAAGGTTTTTATATTATGGAAAACGTTTTGAGTAAAAGGCTTTTGTATTATGGAAAATATTTTCCGAGAGAGAAGGTGTGAGGACCTGGTTTTGTATTATGGAAAATGCTTTCCGTAAGAGGATTTTGTATTATAGAAAACATTTTCTGTAAGAGGGTTTTGTACCATAATACAAAACCTTACAAAACCCTCTTACGGAAAACGTTTTCTATGATATAAAATCCTCTTACGGAAAATGTTTTCCATAATACAAAACCCTCTTATGGAAAATGTTTTCCATAATACAAAATTCTTTTAGGAAAACCAGGTCCTCACACTTCCTCTTTCAGAAAAACGTTTTTCATAATACAAAAATCTTTTACGAAAAATGTTTTTCATAATACAAAAATCTCTTATAGAAAATATTTTTCCGTAAGATATTTCACACCCCCACAATCCAGTCTCTTCCGAAAAACATTTTCCAGAATACCCTAACCCCTTTTGTCTTCATTAACAAGGTTATAAGTGTCCATTCATATATTCTAATAGGTTGCAGGAAGCCAATGTGGGAGTGCAGGAAGTAATTGTCAAAGAACAATCTTAACAAAGAAGCTACAACCTAGATGCTCGTAATTACGGATCCGACAAAAAAAAGGAAGCTAAATAATGACTGTATCATTTTTATATTAAATCATAAAGAGAATAAAAATGAGAAGTGAAGTGCTCTAGAACCTGTGAAAGACAATTTGGAGAACACACTGGATTCTTTGATCTTTCAATTCCAAGCCTTGTTCGATATTGTCAAAAACTCGTGAATTATGTTGATGTGAGATTATATAAACATTTGATTTGTGTTTTAATAGAACTTGTTTTACTTTTTCACTCTATTTATAGATTATAGAAATGGTTATGGGTTTCTAATTGAAAAAAATTGGTTTTACCTTTTATTATTTTTTAACTGAATGTTGATTGAATATGTTTGAACTCATCGATTTGAAGGGATTATTCGGAGTTTGCAAACCAAGGAGAAGATCTTAAAATTTTGATGAAACCTCACATTTTGAATGAGTAATGATTTTAGACATTCTCATCCAACTTACAACATTCAGATAATTTTTCATGCATGAAAGTATGCAGTCGAAAAAAGGATTTGCTATTATTTTTGTACTCCAAAACGAATTAAGATTATCAATTCAAGTTGAAGTACAAAACTATAGACAAACATTCAAATAAGATTCAATGCCAAATTTTAACTGCAATGAAGGACAAACAATGCGCTTCCATGACCTGCCACTTCTGCTGAGAATGTATCATTAGTTCTTATAATTGTGCTACTCCACGTTTCGGTTCCTTCACAATGGCTCAGCTTTGTTCCACCTGGATTCACAATAGCCAAGTCTACTATGTTTGCAGATATTGTTGTTTTCCCATCATTTAGATTGAAAAAAGCAACATAGATCTCCCCTGAAGGCAAGCAAAACCAAAACAACAACTAATGTTAGTTAAACAAAACTTAGAGTAGTTTCTTAATTTAGTTAAAGTCAAGAGTTTCATACTAACTTATACCAACATATAATGTAGACTTTTCTTTAAATCTTTCAATTTTAATTATAGAGTAATATCAGAACAACCTAAGGAAGTACATTTAGGTTTTGGTCATGTTATTTTACTACATATCAATTTGTTATTGGAGAAACATTGAACTAGAAAAGTCTAATAGATGAAATGAGGATGGGTAGACACACCTTTTCTTCCAGTTGCAATCCAAGATGTAATCCCATTAGGAGAACCTTCGGCTGCCATTTTTGTGATATGAGGAAACTATAAAAAACAAGCAGAAACAGTGGCAATGTAAGATTTAAGAAACATTGATTACAAAAGAAAAAGCAAGAAAATTTTCACTTGCCTCCTGATTTTTTGAGCTAAAAGAGTTTATCTCCAGAAGGGTAGGATTTGTGATAAGATCATAGGTCTGTTGATCAATTTTCCGTAGATCCCCTCCATACATAATGGGAGACTTTGCCATACACCACAAAGTCATCTGTGAGATGAGAATAGCAGCAATTAGAATTTATTAATTTTAGCGAATATATGTCCTCTCCAATATACAGTAATTCTATTATGCTGTGTGCTTTGCATATGTACCTGAGTTCTTTGCTCATCTGGAGTAAGCTTAGTAAACCTATGTGGACCTTCATGAGCGTCTATAGAAAAACAAAACAGAAAAAGGAAGTTTTATACTTTATATTCTTAACTATCTAACATGTAAACAACTCACTGCAATTTTGAATAATTACTATATATATTGGATGAAACTGAAAATAAACTTTTCCTAATAAAATAAGGAAAAAGTAGTAATGCAAGGGCACTTAGGCTAACCTGGATCAGTTAGCCATCCAAATGGTAGCATGTCCAAATCAGGCCAAGAGCTTCCCTTCAAACCCTTTGCTCCTATTAAATTAGATGCGGAAAAGTCTCTGCAAGATAAATCAAATGAATAAAAAATGCAGATAATTTTGATGGTAGAGTAGCAGAAGAAAGGTGGAAGGAAAATTCACATATTCTGAAGTCAAACATTGTGAGAATTTAATCAAATACCTTGATACATTAAAATGAGATAAGATTGCTGGCCATGCATCCCAGTCATCTTTTGTTACACGGTATGTGTTGACTAGACTATTAACCATGGTAGCCATTTGTGGTGTTGCACTGACTCCAGGAGACAGAGAAAGCACAATGGAATTGTTAAGGCCATTCAGAATCTGCACACATGGTAACTCAAATGAGACAATGTTTTCCATGTCTTGGCTTTTGAATGAAAAGAACAGAAACGAGTGAGAATTTGCATTATACCTCTGATACAGATGTTATCTCACCCACATCCAAGTCCTCACCAAATATACAATCTAGTTTCACTGTAACAAATCAAAGCAGAAAATTCATATAAATGTGTCAAATCTGAAAGTAAAATACACACAATTTCTTATTGCTTATTTGAAAACATTATGATTGAGATCTAATGTAAGAAATGAACAAGAAATGAACGTGTTGCATAATTTGTGATAGTGCATGCATGAAAAGATGAATGTAGTTTAGTGGATTGAATACCAAAATCAACTCCCCATGAAGCATATAACTGATAAATTGATCTTAAGAAGGCTTTTCCAGCTCCTGTTGTTGTATTTATAGCCATGAAACCCTTATCCATCCATTTACAAGCCCTTGATGGGATTCCTATGTCTTTTGCATGCCAAACTCGACCAGATTCCATGTAAGGTTGTCCCTGGTAAGGTTCAAGAACACAAAAATAAGTTCAATCAAAATTCATGGGTATAAAGTACACAGATATTTTCCTTTTACATAATTTTTAATTGTATGAACTTATATATAGATACTGTTAAACTGAGAATCGTAAAACTAAAAGAAGTGTTGATTAAAATGTAAGGTTAATATCTTGCATGCATCATTGTTAATATTTTATGTTTTTATTGAAATCATTTTAATTTACCTTTAGAAATAATATTCGTTATATTTTGAACATAATAAACCTGTTACATTGAAACACTAGTTTTATCTACATAGGAAAAAAAATTCAACGCTTCATATTTCAATTAATTAAATGGGTTGAACAATTTGATTGATGAAAAAATAGTGGTAGTTAGATATTTAATTTAGTGAAAACTAATTGAATATATAATAAGTCTTTTTTTAATTCTGGAGTTAGAGTTGCATAAAAATTTAGGGTAAGAGTATTACTAACAATGAGAATATATGAATTTTGAATCAAAATTAAGTTTCTCTAAACAAGAACTTGACAGAGTTTTTTTATGATTAATTTCAATTATTCACCTTCTCATTATTTTTATTATGATTCCAATATTCTTTCTTAAGGATATATCCATAATTAATTACACCGATATGGGGAAAATTCTTATAATGATGTAATTCAATATGAATATACTGTAAATGGGTAAAATTTGTATTAATTCCTATCATAGATAAATGTTTTGATGGTACGATTCTATTATGAAAAAAATAGTGTTTTTCTTCTATGATTTTAATTTTGAATAAATGAAATCAAAATTGTGAAAGTAAATAACGAGTTTAGTATAAATATTGAAATTGTACTGTTTTTTTTTTTTTTTCACGAGTTTGCTTAATTTAATTAAATTTATCTGAACTGAAAGCAAGTCTGGAACATGTTTTTTATGTGTTTATTATCAAAGATTTATAAAACAAAATGGATAACTTATAAGAATTTTTTATTTTATTTTATTAACATCTTTTTATTTTTTATTTCTTTCAATAATATTTTTTATTTTTATTTTTCTTAATAGTATAGCACTCTTTTTTTTTAATAGTTATTAGAAATTGTAATTATTAGTTTATTAAAATTACGATAAAAATAATATAAAAATAATTAATTTTTTTTAAATAATACAAAGAAAATAAAATGAAATATTTTATAGATTTTTTAAATAATTAATTATAATAGGAAAAAAATGATAAATTATTTTATTTATATTTTATAATAAATTTAAATTTGGCATAATAAATTATATTAAAATAAATTATAATAATTTTGCGATTGTATTTTTATATTAAAATTGATATTAGAAGAAAAAATTATAATAAATTATATAATTTTTATTTGAATCAAAATTTTTATTTTTAGTTTGTTAAAAAAATATCTAAATAATTAATGACAAAAATCAAATAAAATTTTGATAAAGATAAAATTTGATTTTTGATAAAGATAAATTTTGATTTTTGATAAAGATAAAATTTGATTTTTGATAAAGATAAAATTTGATTTTTGATAGAGATAAAATTTGATTTTTGATAAAGATGTAATTAATTTTTTGATAATTTATAATTAATTAAAGTCATGATTTACATTGTTTTATTCTTGTAACAGACTTACAGTTTCATATAAAAATTAAAATAATTAAAAGTAATTGAATTAACTGTATCTTCTTTAAAATTATGTCCCACTACAGTTAAGATATTTTCAATTTTTTTAAATAAAATTCATAAGTTCAAATTTTTTTAAACTGATTTTCATTTTTTAATAAAATTCATAAGTTCAAAAGTTTTTTAAACTGATTTTCAATTTTTTTATTAAATTTCATAAGTTCAAAATTTTTAACAATAATTTTATAAAAAAAAATAGACTATATTGATTTTTGAAGTTGTGTATTTTTTTATAAAATTATTGTTGCTAAAATTTAAAAAACGTTGAAATTACGAATGTTATTAAAAAAATACAAAATTTGTAATCCAACTTCTTCAACATCAGTTTCAGTGAAACTTAATTTAAAAAATATATATTTAATTAAACTATCTTAATTCTTATCTGTAAATATAAGTCTGTAATAAGAATAAACAAAATCTGTGTTGGAACATTAAATCATAATTTTAATTCATTATAAATTATTTTTATTTTTTTAGAAATATATACATAGATGTCGTGTTCCAGATCTACTATAGGAGTGTTAATGTTAGAATTGTAAGAATTGTAACAGGCCCACTTCCCCATGAAAATATTTGCACTGAACTCTTGCTTTACTTCCACAATTTCATCTATTGAAAACTAAGATGGTGCAAAAAGAAAAAAACAAGATTTTTCCCTGACAATTAAATTTTTTTTACCCACATCTACATAATAAAGGGAATTTTCCCTTAAATTATCTTTTAGAAAAGATATCATGGAGTTGGAATTTAGTGCAGAAGAAAGAATACGTGATTGAAAATCAATAACATGGTTACCAGACAAAGAAGAAAAAAATGTTGCAGAAATGAGGAGCGAGCAATATACCGTAATTGTATCTAGTATTGGCGTGTTGTTATTGAATGCTTGTGTACTGATTCCAGCCATGAGATGAATCCCAAACTTCAGACTCATACTATGTACTTTGTTAGCTATATCACTGAACCCTCTCCCTCCTCCTGAAGAAGGCCATCTTCCAGGGTCAGGGAGCATTCTTCCCCATTCATCAATCGTATCAAAACCAATGGAATTTTTGTCACCCTTCAGACTCCTAAACCAGAGGAAATCCACAACTGCATACTGCATGGTTTCAGAGGAATATTATATGCACACATTTTTCATTACTGACATATATATATATTCACAGTAGGAGTAGTACCTGATATCCATGAGCAAGTAACTTCTGAGAAACTATGTTAGCATTCTGCAAGTATTCTTCTTCAGAAATGATCCAGCTGAAGGAATCGTAGGAGTTCCAACCTCTTGGAGGGGTGACAGCATTTTGAGATGACACACTGAAATTAACAATCATGGAGTCAAATGTTCACTGTTTGCCTGCATATATACTGATTAATTTTGTGAAAGAAAATAAATGCAGACACCAGAAAGAACATCATGGTACATTGCTACTGTTTATGCATAATTGTGTAATTTCTCTCATGACTAATTGTAATGAATGATTAACCAACAGAACAAGATTGCACCATATAAAGTGCTGTCCATCACTTTTTATCTTTTTACAATGGATTAATAATATTGAAACCAAGGCAAGAGAATATGATGCTGAAATACCTTTGAATTGCACAAAGACATAGCAGGAAAAGAGAGATAGCTGAGATGCATTTCATGGTTGCAGCCAAGTCTTTTCTAACCATCAAGTGTTATTCAGAGTACGGGATTCTAGTATTTATAAACTTTGCCTCAGCCCTTCCATGAAGGTTTTTTTCTCAAGTGTAATATTTCCCAAATGGACAAATTTTTTTTATTCCGGTTATGGATAAATTATGTTAAATTGGTATAATTTTATTATTAAAAATCATGTTATTATGATATAATGATGATTTTTTCATAATAAAATTATATTAACATGTCCGATTTATTTATAATAAAAATAAGAAAAATTTTGTCTATTTTGAAAATTTTGTGAAAAAATTATATTAAAATGAAAAAAAAAAAAACATTATTTAAGTTATATTTGAATTAAGGGATAGATTTAAGAAAGTGAATTTGAAGTGATTTGAGATAAAAGTGTGAAAAAAGTTAAGTTTTTTGAATTAAGAAAAAGATAATAAAATTTGAATAAAAAATTTATAAAAATTTGTGAATGATTTGATGTTTGTGATTAATAAATATTTTTTAATAGATGAAATTATAATAAAAAGTAATTTAAAGTTAAATATAGTTAATTTGTTGAATGTGATTAATGAATTATTATTTTCTTAATTATTGAAATTATAAAATTATTAATTATTTGAAAATAAAAATTAAATTATTATTATTAATGATATTATTATTATTATTATATGAATTTATTTTAATTATTATTATAAATTTAATAATAATATATATTATTTTATTTATTTTTATTATTATAATTTTATTATAATTTTAGTTTTTAATATTAATAAAATTAATATTTTATTTTAATTATTATTTCATAAATTTATTTTGTTAATTTTTTTATTTTTATTAATATTTTATTGTTATTATTATTTTATAATTTTATTGAATTTATTAATAATATACTATATAATTAATTATATTTATTTTATTATAATACAAATAAAAATATTAATAAATTAAATATATAAAAAATATTATAAAACTTCGTCTTTCCTTTAAATTTTTACTGACTTAGAAAAACACTGTTCATGAATTTTGTTATCGATTTTAGATTTTAAATAATATTATATTCATTAAAATTCTAATTTTCCCTTTAAATCGTCTGTTTATTTTTCTGTGGGAATCCATCCACCAAGGGGGCTTTAGAAAAAACAAATATGAAGTTTATCTTTAAAGGAAGAGCATTGATTAATTTACTTTTTGATGATTTATATTTAATGAAAAATCAAATTATTAAATTAATACTGTATATATAATTTTAATAATTAATTTAAATTCAATGATAACATTCTATTTGTTATAAAATCTTATTTTAAATAAATTATAAAATATAAATTTTATAATAATCTATTATATACAGAGAGAACTAGAGCTGTTAAGTTTTTTAGAAACCAAAATTTTAACAAAAAAAAAAAAACAAATGATTAATTGATATTTTTATTATAATTAAAGTTTATTTTAATGTAGTGATGTCTAGTCACATTTTCTTAGTATACATATGTTTTCCTTCTTTTTATAAACTTTTCTTCATTTTATTTACTCTTGTTATAATCAGAATGTTTTTCTTTTTCATATTTTGCTTAAAAGATATCACAATAATTATTTAAAAGTTATTAATACATTTCTTAAAATACATCATTTTGTATTAATTTTTATCTCAAACAAGTTGTGCATATTTTAAAATGATTATATTGACAATAAAAATATAAATACCTAATATTTTTGTTAGTAGTACTTTATCATTATAAATGTTTTTAATAAATCAAAAATATTTAATAATATAATTAAATTATAACAAACACACATCATCATCCACACCTTTATCTTTATTGTAGGGGTGACTTAAAGTCGAAGCAAGCAAAACAATGGCTTTAGGTCTCAAGGCTTCAAAGGTTTAAAAAAAATTAATATGCTTTAGACCTCAAGACCACAAAGGCCTTAAAAAATTTTAATATACTTCAAGTCTCAATGCTTCAAAGGCCTCAAAAAAAATTTAATAGTAGCATATTATTATAAAATAAAAAATATGTAATTTTAAAATTATACTAACAAAATTTTAATTAAAAGTTTAAATATTTTAACTGACTTTTAAGTTTACATTGATGTTATAAATATTTAATAATTTTAAATTTATATTGGTACTATAAATACTATTTAATGAACAATATTCTTGAAACTTTCTTATAATAGATTAATAATATTTAAAAAAAAAATTGAACAGTCAAGGAATCTTTCTCAAAACTTTTCAATTTATCTCTTTCCTATATTCAAAGGGATTGATATCATCTCTTTATATGTCATATCATTGTCTGACTCTTATACTTCTCTCTTTCTTTCTTCACTTATCTTTTTTCTTCTTCTGTCTCTTTGTTCCTTCCATAATATTATTTCAACTTGTTTTCAATTTCAAATTTCTTTCATTTTGGAGACTATGAGCAGTAGATTGATTGAGGAAGAGTTTGTGTTCAGTTTGGCTCCTTTTGAGTGCATCAATATTAGGTAAAAATAATATGAGATTGATCAGTTGATCCCAATTTTATTTTATTTTTTATTATTGTTTAATTAATCTTAAAATAATGTGTGCAGATTAAAGGAAGAGAATTTAGAAATTACAAATTATATTTAAAGACATACCAAATGAAAGGATCTAAAGATAATATCATAATAGGAGACTTGAGATTCTAGGATCAAGTTTATTGTCTTGCAATCATGTTTTATCTTTTTAACTTAGACTTATTTTATATACTTATAAGTTATATTCAGTGTGATTTATATTATAATTTTTAATTTTATATAAAATTATACAAATATAGCAACTAGAAAATTTGAATCAGGTTATTCAAAACTTCAAAAAATAAATAAAAAAGTTAAATTTTTTGTTGAATCACAAAAAAGGGATATGGATAAATATATAAAAATAAAAAAAATGAATTAGAAAATACAGGTGAGTCTTTTTTGAATGAAAATTATTTGAAACATGATAATTTATTGAATCTTGATGGCTTAGATTTATTTTCAGAATTAAATATCTTAAAAAGGATATTATAGGATTGAAAAATGATAAACCAATTGACATTCTTAATTATATAAAATTATATAAAAAGAATAAATTTTTTTCCCAAATACATATATAGGATATTAACAATTTCAGTATCAGTTGGTTCAATTGAAAGGATTTTTTTTCAAAAGTTAAATTAATAAAATCTTATTTAAGATCAACAATGTCTCAATAAAGATTAAACAGATTAACTTTATTATTTATTAAAAAATATTTTTTAAATAAAATTAATTGTGATAATTTAATAAATAATTTTGCATAACAAAAAGTTTGAAAAATAAAATTTATATAAAAATATTATAATTTTAATTATTTTATTAATTTAAAAAATGTCTCACCTTTTTATTCACATTGGACATCTTAAAACCTTGAACCATCACTTATCGTTATCTCTCATTCTCTCTTTTATTTCATATATATATATATATATATATATATATTAGATATAAAAGAAACAAATAGACATTTCACCTCACCCACACATCAAACCCCCCACGCCTAAAACACCCTATATACACAATGAAAAATATGTGACAACCCATATACACAATAAAAAAAAATATGTATTTAAAAATCTTAAATAATTATTAATAGTCTTAAATAATAATTGATTGAGATAGAAATAAATGAGATGTGAAGAGTTTAAAACAAATATAATAGAAAAAAATGATATGTATGATTAAATTAAAATTAAGATTTTAATTAATATTTACCATTTAAAATTTGGTTATTAAAAAAATATCTAAAAATTTTAATTCTATGCACATCACACATAAATTACCAAAACTAACACACAAAGTATAAATAAATAATTATTTAAAATTAACACATATTTCGCTTAAAAATATCACAATAATTATTTAAATTTTATTAATATATTTCTTAAAATACATAATTTTGTATTAATTTTCATCTCAAATAAATTGTGCATATTTTAAAATGATTATATTAGCAATAAAAATATAAATACCTAATATTTTATTAGTAGTCACTTTATCACTATGGATGTTTTTAATAAGTTAAAAATATTTAATAATATAATTAAATTATAACAAAACACATTTTCACTCACACCCGCATTCCTCCCTCTCTCTCTCTATATATATTAGATGTAAAAGACACAAGTAGACATTTTCACCCTATCCTCGTCTCCATCCAAACCCCACTCAAACCCCATACCTAGAACACCCCGTATACACAATGAAAGTTTAAAAAATCAAGTTATTGATAAATCTTAAATAATTATTGATAGTCTTAAATAATGATTGATTAAAAATAAATGGAATGTGAATAATTAAAAAAATATAATAGAAATAAATAATGATTGATTAGAAATAAATGGAATATGAAGAATTTAAAAAAATATAATAGAAAAAAATCGTATGTATGACTAAATTAAAATTAAGATTTTAATTAATATTTACCATTTTAAAATTTGATTATTACAAAATATCTAAAAACTTTAATCCTATGCACATTACACATAAATTACCAAAACTAACACGCAAAATATAAATATAAATAAAGGACACTTTAATATATTGATTTATATTTATTTTTTTAAATGATTGATAATGTACAAGATAAAAATATAACAAAGAATTTATTTATATTTTAAAAGATTGAGTCATGTTTTAAAAAAAATAATAAAAATTAGCAGGAGTGATACACTAATTATTTGATTATCTTTTTAAACTAAATAATTTATAACTATTTTATACATTAGTATATAAAATAACGTTTTCTTATCTACTACACCATTTGCCATATAATATTCATAGTAAATAATATAATGATATTTATTTGCAAATAAAATTGTCGTAATTTACTTTGATTATTACTAGATTCAATTTAACAACAAAAAAGTGTCATTCTTCAAAAGTGTACTTAGTAAGGTAATCACCATTCTATTTCTTATCTTTTTCATCATTCAAAGTTAGTCAAGAATAAAATACTTATATTGGATCGAATAACCATACACACCAACATCAAATTCACAAAGAAACATTATAAGAAAGCAATCATCCACCTATTTTTCTCATACTTTGTGACCACACCCTTTTGGCCCGGCTAAAGCCACTTATAATTCATCAAACCTAGCTTACTAGAACCCTTTCACAATCATGAATAGGCCCATCTGATTAAAAGTTCAAAAAATCAATAAAGATTATCAAGAACTACCACCTACCATATACCTTGCTTTCATAAACCATAATGTGTTTTCTCTAAGAAACTACCGGAATAATAAGTTTTAAATTCTTAATAAAATTGATTAGCCATTAAAAATTTCCTTATAGTTGAGTACAAATTTTTAAATTTTTTTTGTCCAAGGTCCTTACCATTTGATCTTTTTGTGACCAGGGTGATATGATTTTTACAGTATAAAATTATCGTTGACATGTTACCAATGTTTCGATGTAAATTTCTTTATCACATGAGAACATGTTAGTTAGGAAAATTACAACAACTGACGTTTGTGGTAGGTTAAAACTACCACATGTTTTTATTATTGTAGATCAACATTGTTTAAGGCTATAATGTTATTAAAGGAGATTATAGTGTTAGGGTGTGTATTGAAAGCAATGGAGTAGGTCTGAGTGTAGGAGTTATGACTCACATATTGTAAAGGTTATATGTTAAAGACTGTGAAGTCAACATGTTTATAAGGTATTATGTTTTAACTCACACAAATAATCTTGTACTGTGGACACAATGATCTCAAAAAGGTAAAATTTTCAAAGTTTTTTACTTTTTGTTGTGGTCTTTATTTATATTGTCTTTATTGTTTCTCATTTTATGTTGACACATATTGTCACTCTAAAAGAAATAGAATAATAATCTAGTTTTATGTTTTTATTTTTTTTTAGCATTTCAAAAAAATGAGTTTGCTCATACAAGTTTACCACTACAGTATATTAGTGTACTGTGGTAAAATGGAGGGGGAGGTTACTACATTTAACATTATAGACATAGAAAAATGATTTTACTTAAGATTAGTGATATAATGAAAGAAGACTTATAGTGTAAGAATGTGAATTTAGGATGTAATGGTTGGTAGAGAAAGATAGATTGAAGGAGTTAGCTATGGATAAAAAGTGTAGTGAGTCAGTTAATTTTTTTGAATCGTAATTGTAAAGTACAAGTTTTTATTGATGATGCCAATTTGAACCATGAGTAGAGAATAATTTTAAATTTTATTTTTGTGAGGAAATTTGAGGACTTTATTTGAACACAATGAGCATGAAAGAGTTAATGAAAAGGTTGGTGGATTTAGTGTTGATGTTAAGTTGGAAAGAAAAGGAAAAGATGTATTAATTGAGAGTGATAATAAGTGCACATGTGACATTAATGATGATTATATATGTTAATAATAGATCAACATGTAAAGACTATGAGAGTAAAGATATGAGGATGAAGATGTATTAAAGGTTTAATTAAGAGAAAAATCTGACTAAATATTTTGAATTCAAATTTGAGATGAATTTTACATCCATCAAAAATTAAAATAAGTTATGGTAAAATATGTACCATGGGAATGATATTGAAATATAACTATAGAAAAATGATTAAAATCAAGTGTAAATAAGTTGATTATGATTTTTTCTATGTATTAAAGGAATAAAAGTTCTATTCACTAAATCATGAAAACCTTAACTATGTAATTAAAATTACAACTAATCAAATAAAAAATAATAATGATGTTATATGACTCAAATAATAGACAAGGTCAAATATAAATATAAAATCAAAACAAGTACTTCATTGCATGAAGAAATAAAAAATTACAAATACAACCATAGTCATAAAAGATGAGAACAAGAATAAAAAAGTTATAATTTATGATATATTGAAATAATTGAGATAACCATTCCAAAAAGAAAAAATCAATATACGAATATCTTAATTCAACGTCTAATACCAACATTACCAAAATATCATCATTTTATTTTTTCAAATTAAATATTAGAAAACAATAAAAAAGTACATTAAAAATGATTATATAACATAGCGACCACGTCACTTTAATAAAGAAAATCAAACAATAAAGAATTTTAACAAAAATATGAAAAATTTTAACTAATCAATAGTATGAAACTTTAATAAGCACTTAATTAAAAAGTTCGAATATATTAGAGATTTATAACTTATTTAAACTTTTATTTGTTTTAATATATTATGATCATATTTTTCTCCAAAAAAATAAAAAAATAAAAAAATCCACCCGTGCCTGAAACAGAATATCCATATTGGCATCAATCAAATTGCAAAGTTCCACCTATAAAGGCTCATAAAAAAATAAAAAGTTTACATTAACAAATGTAAGCTTTTCTTCTTTAATTTTAATTAGAATAAATCAATATATAACGCGAAATATTTACACTATCCATGAAGTATATAATTAGAATTTATTAGGTTTTAAAATAACTAAATTAAAATAATAATATAAGATATGTTTTATATGTTATATCATTGACAACATATTAAAATTGAACTCATTTTTCTTTTATCACGTAAAATACACAGCAATGTGTCTTTTTGTATAGAAATGAAAGATATGATTTTTGGGTCAGCCTTATTTATGCCTTAAACCTACCCACAAAATATCATCATAAGTACCTGCGTCCATTAATGGAAGGATGTTTTATAAAAGGTGAGTATGACATTTCATTATTTTGTTGTACAAACCTTTCTGCATTAATAACATACTAAGCATTAATAACATACTAACCGCTATGTATGTAACATCAACTATGAAAGTTCACTATAAGTATTTAAAACGGACATATATTGTTAAAATAATATTATATATTTAATGTGATAGATATTTTTTAATCAAATTTTACTTCTTTCAAATACTTTAGTCAATCTTAATATTAAAAAGGTAAATTGAAATATCAGAAGAGATACCTTTAAAATAGCAGTTATTAAAAAAGGTTATTTTCGTTATCAAACTAGAAACGTATTTGTTTACTACATTATTTAATACTTTTTATTAATAAAATGTTTTTGTTTTTGTTAGGTATAATTTTGTGTTGTTTAAAAATCAAATCAATCATTTTAATATTAATATAATTTATTTATTTTATCTTATTTAACTACAATAATATTTATTATTATAAAAAATTTAGAATAGTAAACTAAATATAATTTCTCTTTTATTAAAAAATTGCTTGAAAGAATGGGCATTTATTATTGTCAATTTTTATTTGTTAAATATGAAAAGTATAAAAAATAGACTAGAAAATTGATTCGAAAAACTCATAAATAAAGTTTATTTTTTTTTTAAAGTTTAACATATTTGAGCTCTCGCTCATTTTCTTAAGGTGAGAATAATTAAATTTCAAGCCCATCACCTATTAAAAAAATATCCTCCTTTTATGTTGTAGCAGAAATAAGTAAACCTCCTCTCCATTTATTGACATTGTAAGCATAAATATTTGCAATATACGATTTGAACAAAATTCACTTTAATTTAACTCTGCAAAATATTGTTTTAATTTTAATTACAGAGTTAATTTGAATGAATTAAAAATTGTGTTATAAGTTAGGCAAAAGTTTTTGTTAAAATAAATTTTTAAATTTGTAAAAATCATAGATTTTTTTTTTCACAAACTAACAGCTATCTTTTATATATAATAATAATAATAATCTCTCCCAGACAAAACGAATATGTTGCTTCTTTTCTAAGCAAGGTCATGCCTTTGATCTGATAGGAAAATGAGATCAGAGTCTAGTAGAAACATGAAACTCAACGAATAAATAAGATAAATTCGAAAATTAATTGCAGAATTTTTAAGGTATTGTGCTATTTTTAGTGTATACATATATTATTAAATGAAATTTATTAAAAAGTTATGGAATTGAGATAAAAGATATTTAAATTTGTGTTGCCAATATTTTTCATAGGTAAATACTTGTTGATCTACAATGAGAGGATGTTCTAGAAGAATAGATTATTAGTATACGAACAACCTTTCTATATTTCTAGACACTTAAAATGTTTAATTAAATAATTGTATTTTTTACTTTATAATTTTAAAATAAAAATATTATATACATGTTTAATAATAAAAAATGGATGTTCATGTATCATCCACTAGTATATTGAGATGTTTTTTTTTGCTTTATATTGGCACTGGAGGTTGGCGTTCTGTGACGTGGCTTGCAGCATCATGGTGCTAGCGTATCCGTCACGTGGAGTTCTCTCACCCTCACATCACTACCGCTGTGGGCCCCACTCCCTTCCTCTCTCCCTCAAATCTCAAGAGCAAGCCATCACACCCACACGCTCTCTCTCTCTCCCTCTCTCTCTCTCTCTAAAATCCCAAAAGACGAACCAAAACAACCTTCACAAGTTCGCAACGATAAAAAAAAGTAACTAACCTCATGGAAGAGCTCTCCGCGGGGCCTCTCGTCCCCGCCGTCGTCAAACCCGACGCTTCAAGAGCCGCCGCCGCCGCCGACACAGGAGCTTCCGCCGCCGCATCCGGTGAGACGTTCCCGGCCTCCACGTCGGAGCCGGATAAGGACTTTCTCTGTCCGATTTGCATGCAGATCATCAAGGACGCGTTCCTCACCGCGTGCGGCCACAGCTTCTGTTACATGTGCATCATCACTCACCTCCGCAACAAGAACGATTGCCCTTGCTGCGGCCACTACCTCACCAACACCAACTTGTTCCCTAACTTTTTACTCGACAAGGTTCGCTTCCTTTTATACTTCCGTTTCATTATGCAATGTTCGTTTTCGCTTGCGAGTTTCGCTAAACGCTCCGTTTAAGTGAAGAATCTTTTAGTTCTTTTTGTGCAAAGTGTGTGGCGAAGAATGCTGGTTCGAGTCTCTAGACTTTTCTGTTTGCACTTGTAATGCTTGTAATTACTAATTGCTTCTCGCAATGTTGCTTACTCAGACTTAGTAGCTTTTAGCGTGTGGTTTGTTCATCATCTCCTTGTGGTTCCGTTGCTTTTGCACCGAAACTTGAATTGATTTTCGCTTGCGAATTTACTTGAAGCTTTTAGCAGAATGTGTGTTGCGAGTGAACCTGTTTTGAGTCTCTAGATCTTTCTTTTGGGGCTTGTAATTACTGATTGTCACTTGCAATGTTGCTGAGTGAAACGTCGTAGTTTTTAGCGTGTGATACGATCTTGAATTTTATCTTCCAAATATATTGGAAATGCAGCTTATTGTTGTACGGTTTATGTACCACATTTGTAGCTACTGAAGAAGACTTCTGCGCGTCAAATATCAAAAACTGCTTCACCTGTGGAACATTTCCGGCAGGCATTGCAAAAGGTTAGTTGTGCTTTCACTCTTTTTCTTGATTAGAATTTGTCCATTGGTGAACGTATGTTAATTGTGCAATAGTAAGAGATTTTTGTTGTTTTGTGGGCTGTTCATCTTACCTTTTGTGTTCTGTTAAATTATGAATATAAGCCTAGAAGAATGTTTGTAGATGTTTCTATAATTGGACCATCTAATAATAATAGAGCAGATAGAAGGGGATTATATTATAACTAGAGCTGGTTTTTAATTTTTGGTATAACCAGGAGGTATAGTCGCCCTCTTACTGGGTCAGTCTATTTCTGAGGTAAAGTAGTACCATAGTACCTTGACTCCATGTCCAAGCTGGGGATTGAATTGAATTCTAAACCTTGGTTAAGGAATCCAAGTGCCAAAACCATTTTTGCTACTGGAAGTGATGAAAGATCAGTGATTATGTATTCTCAGCTGATGTATATGCGTATATATATATATATATATATATATATATATATATATATATATATATATATATATATA